>Ga0163162_10001130_pt1 | contig 24846 bp, 20 predicted proteins | sample S55metaG_FD_115310 | JGI IMG/M metagenome (GOLD analysis project Ga0163162, IMG submission 115310) | Switchgrass rhizosphere microbial communities from Kellogg Biological Station, Michigan, USA - S5-5 metaG | ecosystem: Host-associated > Plants > Roots > Rhizosphere > Soil | place: USA... | reverse complement strand
GGCCGCACCCTCGCTGGAACCGGCGCCGCCCGCGCCGCCGCGCAACGCAGTCGGCGGCACGAGCAACGTGATCATCGGCGAATGAACGTAGCGGCGCCGCGCCGGCCGCACGCGGCGAGGCGCATGAAACGCCTATCACGCACAGGACGCATCGCCATCGGCCGGCCCGATGCGGTCCCATTCCGAGCGACATGACAAGCGACACCACAAGACATCACGCCATGACCCAATCCACCCCGAAAGCCCGCGCGCGCGGCCCGCAGACCCGCATCGTCCATGCCGAGGACCGGCTCACGCCCGGCTTCGAAGGCTTTCAGGTGCCCGTCACGCGCGCCTCGACGGTCGTGTTTCCGAACCTCGCCGCGATGCGCGCGCTCGTCTGGAGCGACGACTCGCAATGGCGCTACGGCCTGCACGCGACGCCCACGTCGCTCACGCTCGCCCAGCGGCTCGCCGCGATCGAGGGCGGGCGGCACGCGCTGTTGCAGCCGTCGGGCCTGTCGTCGATTTCGAACGTGTACTTCGGCCTCGTGAAGGCGGGCGATCACGTGCTGATTCCTGACAACGCCTATTCGCCGAACCGCGATCACGCCGACTGGATGGCCGCGGACTACGGCATCGAGGTGACGTATTACGACCCGATGGGGGGCGCGGACATCGAAAAGCTGGTAAGGCCGAACACGAAGCTGATCTGGCTCGAAGCGCCCGGCTCGGTGACGATGGAGGTGCAGGACGTGCCCGCGATCACGGCGGTGGCGCGCGCACGCGGCATCGTCTCCGCGATCGACAACACGTATTCGGCCGGCCTCGCGTTCAAGCCGTTCGAGCACGGCGTCGACATTTCCGTGCAGGCGCTGACGAAGTACCAGTCGGGCGGCGGCGACGTGCTGATGGGTGCGACGATCACCGTCGATCACGATCTGCACAAGAAGCTGAAGCGCGCGCGCATGCGGCTCGGGATCGGCGTGTCGCCGGATGACTGCTCGCTGATCCTGCGCAGCCTGCCGACGATGAAGCTGCGCTACGAAGCCCACGATCGCGCGGCGCTCGCGCTCGCGCACTGGCTCAAGACGCGCCCGGAGGTGGCGGCGGTGCTGCATCCGGCGATCGCGGACTGCCCGGGCCACGCGTTTTTCGAGCGCGACTTCAAGGGCGGCGCGGGCGGGCTGTTCTCGGTCGTGCTCGACAGGCGCTACAGCGCGAGCCAGGTCGATGCGTTCATCGAGGCGCTGGAGCTCTTCGCTATCGGCTGGAGCTGGGGCGGTTCGCACAGTCTCGCGCTGCCGTACGACGTGCGCTCGATGCGCACCGCCTCGTCGTGGCCGCACGAAGGCGTACTGGTGCGCTTCTATGTCGGGCTGGAGGAAGAAGCCGATCTGCGCGCGGACATCGAGCAGGCGTTCGCGAAGGCATTCGCCTGAAATGAATGCGTGAGATGCGCGCCTGAAGCATGGCGCGCATCTCACCGGTCCAATAAAAAGGTCCAATAAAAAGGCCATCCCGGCGTCGCGCGGAATGGCCTTTTCAGCGTAAGGGTCGCGCCGTCAGAAGAGCCGCAGCAATCCGTCGAGCCCGACGAAATTGAACGCGACGCTCGCCGATTCCCGCACGACCGGCTTCGCGCGAAACGCCACCGACAAACCCGCTTCCGCCATCATCTTCAAGTCGTTCGAGCCGTCGCCCATCGCGATGGCGCGCTCCGTGGCAATGCCGAGCTGAGCGCACGTCTCGCGCAGCGTGCGCGCCTTCACGTCGGCGTTGACGATTTCCCCCACGACCTTTCCCGTCAGCTTGCCGTCGACGATCTCGAGCGTGTTCGCGCGCGTGAAATCGAGGCCGAGCCGCGCCTTCAGCTTTTCCGTGAAGAACGTGAAGCCGCCGGACACGAGCAGGGTCTTCAATCCTGCGGCACGCGCGCCCGCGAGCATGTTTTCCGCACCCGGCGACAGTTGCAGCCGCTCCTCGTACACGCGCTCGAGCGCGCTCGCGTCGAGCCCCTTCAGCAGCGCGACGCGGCGCGTGAGGCTTTCGTTGAAATCCTTGATCTCGCCGCGCATCGACGCTTCCGTGATCGCCGCGACTTCGGCTTTCAGCCCGCAGAAGTCCGCGATCTCGTCGATGCATTCGATCGTGATGAGCGTCGAGTCCATGTCCATCGCGACGAGGCCGAAGTCCGCGAGCGTCGCGCCGGGGGCGACGAACGCGTAGTCGAGCCGGTGCGCGCCGCAATAGGCGTCGATGTCGGGTCGCTGCAGCGGATCGGCGTCGGGGAGGCGAAGAAGCGTGTCGTCCGTGCGCACGGGGTCCTTCGAGCGGGCGAGGGCGACGAGCGGCCTGAGATGCGAGTCGGCGATCGGGGCGGGGCTTTGGATGACGAGATTCATTGGACGGGAGGTGCGGGCGCGGGAAAGCGCGGTGGAACGAAAGCCCCATTGTAATGGTGCCGACCGATGGCGGATTTTCCCGGCCGGCCGCTATGATGCGCAAAGCGAAAAAACTCCGGAGACAGGGATGAACCCACCCGCACCAGCCGAGATTGCGCGCAGCTTCGATTTGCGTCGTCTCGACGCCTCGTTCTATGCCGACCCGTATCCGGTCTACGACGCGCTGCGCACGCACGAGCCCGTGAAGCGCATGCCCGACGGCTCGCTCTTTCTCACGCGCTATCGCGACGTGCAGGCGGTGTACCGCGACCCTAAGGCGTTCAGCTCGGACAAGACGGTCGAGTTCGGCCCGAAATACGGCACCGCCACGCCGCTCTATGCGCATCACACGACGAGCCTCGTGTTCAACGACCCGCCGCGCCACACGCGCGTGCGCAAGCTGATCGCGGGCGCGCTCACCGCGCGCGCGATCGCCTCGATGGAGCCGGGCCTGATCGCGCTCGTCGACGGTCTCCTTGCGCGCGCCGGCGCGCGCGGGCGCCTCGATCTGATCGACGATTTCGCGTCCGCGATTCCCGTCGAGGTGATCGGCAACCTGCTCGACGTGCCGCACGGCGAGCGCGCTCCGCTGCGCGACTGGTCGCTCGCGATCCTCGGCGCGCTCGAGCCGTCGCTCACGCCGGAGCAGGAGGCGCTCGGCAACCGCGCGGTGAGCGAGTTCATCGACTATCTGAAGGTGCTGGTCGCGAGGCGCCGCGCCGCGCCCGGCGATCCGCAGCACGACGTGCTCACGCGCCTCATCCTGGGCGAGACGGACGGCGAGCGTCTCGACGAGGCGGAACTGCTGCACAACTGCATCTTCATCCTCAACGCCGGCCATGAAACGACCACGAACCTGATCGGCAACGGGCTCGTGCTGCTGTCGAAGTGGCCCGGCGAGCGCGAACGGCTGCGGCGCGAACCGGCGCTCCTGGACAGCGCGGTCGAGGAGTGCCTGCGTTTCGAAAGCTCGAATCAGCTCGGCAACCGGATCGCCGTCGCCGATACGCACATCGGCGACGTGCCCGTGCCGCGCGGCACGCCGGTGACGCTGTGCATCGGCGCGGCCAATCGCGACCCCGAGCAGTTCGAGGCGCCGCAGCGCTTCGATATCGCGCGCGAACCGAACCGGCATCTCGCGTTCGGCTTCGGCATTCACCAGTGCGCGGGCCTTTCGCTCGCGCGCCTGGAGGCGCGCATCGCGATCGGGCGGTTCGTCGCGCGCTTCCCCGGCTACCGGCTCGACGGCGAGCCGGTGCGCGCATCGCGCGCCCGTTTTCGCGGATTCGTGCACGCGCCGGTCGCGCTCGTCTGACCTCGCGGGCGCGACCGTCGGGCGCGGCCCTACCGCATCACTTGCGACGGCTCGACGTCCCAGTAGGGCGGCTCGCCGAAGCGCGCGATCAGGAAATCGATGAAGGCGAGCGTCTTCGGCGGCACGAACGCGCGGCTCGGATACACGGCCCAGATCGCGACCGTTTCCGAAAGCGGATAGTCGTCGAGCAGCGTCACGAGTTCGCCGGCAGACAGAAGCGGCGCGACGCTCCACGTCGATTTCAGCCCGATGCCGAAGCCCGCCGCGAGCGCATCGCGGATCACTTCGCCGTTGTCGGAAGCGAGCCGCCCCGACACGCGCACGTTGATCACGCCAGTGGGCGTGACGAAGCCCCAGTCGCGCTGGTCCGAGAGGATCACGCACTCATGGTGCACGAGATCGGCGGGATGGCGCGGCGTGCCGTGTGCCTCCAGATAGGCGGGCGACGCGCACAGCACCCGCCGGTTGGTGGCGAGCTTGCGCGCGACGAGGGTCGAATCCTTCAGCGCGCCGATCCGGATCGCGAGGTCGATGCCTTCGTCGACGAGATCCACGACCTGGTCCGTCAGCCGCAGATCGACGGATACGCCCGGATACTGCCGCAGGAACGCGGGAATCAGCGGCGACACGTGCTGGCGCCCGAGCGACGAAGGCATCGTCACGCGCAGACGCCCGTAAGGTTCGGCCAGCGCCCGGCCGACCGAGGCGCGTGCTGCATCGGCCGCATCGAGGAGGGCGCGCGCGTGTTCGGCGAACACCTCGCCCTCCTGCGTCACGCTCACGCGCCGCGTGGTGCGGTGCAGGAGCCGCGCGCCCAGCATGCGTTCGAGATGGGCGAGCCGTGCGCTCGCCGCGGCCGCCGAGAGCCCGAACTCGCGCCCCGCCGAGGACACGTTCGCAAGCGCCGCGGCGCGCACGAACAGCGCGACGTCGAGCAGGTCGAGGCGCTCGCGCGGGACATCGTCGAAGGAGGAATCGGTGGCCATTTTTTTGATTTGCCGAATAATGTTTCAGTCATTATCGCTGTTTTAAATGAAGGCCGAACGGCATAACATCGCGTGGGTCCATGCATTGCACGCAATCACTCATGCTCATCCACGGAGCCATCATGAAAGCCATCGGCCTTACCCGCTATCTTCCGATTTCCAATCCCGAATCGCTGATCGACGTCGAACTCGACAAACCCGCGCCCGCCGGCCGCGACCTGCTCGTGAAAATCGAGGCGATCGCGGTCAACCCGGTGGACACCAAGGTCCGCGCGCCGAAGGACAAGACCGAGGAAGCGCCGCGCGTGCTCGGCTGGGACGCTGCGGGCGTCGTCGAGGCGATCGGCCCCGACGTGACGCTCTTCAAGGTGGGCGACCCGGTGTACTACGCGGGCAGCATCACGCGGCAGGGCGCGAACAGCGAGTTTCATCTCGTCGACGAGCGCATCGTCGGCGCGAAGCCCAAGACGCTCGACTTCAGTCACGCGGCCGCGCTGCCGCTCACCACGATCACCGCCTGGGAAGCGCTCTTCGAGCGGCTTGGCGTGTCGGCCGAGGGCGCGGACGCAGGCAAGTCGGTGCTGATCATCGGCGGCGCGGGCGGGGTCGGCTCGATCGGCATCCAGCTCGCGAAGAAGGTGGCGAAACTCGAAGTGATCGCGACCGCGTCGCGGCCTGAATCCGCGCAATGGGCGAAGGATCTGGGCGGGGACCACATCGTCAACCACTTCGAGGACATCCCGAAGCAGTTGAAGGCGGCCGGATTCGAGCAGGTCGACTACGTGCTGATCTTCAACGACACCGACAGGCATTTCCCGGCCGCAGCGGAAGTCATCAAGCCGCAGGGCGGGGTCTGCACGATCGTCGAGAACGCAAAGCCGGTCGCGGTGGAACTGCTGAAGGCGAAGAGCGCCGCGTTCCACTGGGAATTCATGTTCACGCGCGCGATGTTCGGCACGCCGGACATGATCGAACAGCACAAGCTGCTCTCCGAGGTGGCGCGACTGATCGACGCAGGCACGCTCACGACGACGCTCGGCCGCGACCTCGGTCGCATCAATGCCGCGAACCTGCGCGAGGCGCATCGCCTGCTGGAAGAAGGGCGCTCGATCGGCAAGCTCGTGCTGACGGGCTTCTGAGGCGGCTTTGCCGGCCGCCGCGCCGACGGATCCGGCGCGCGGCGCACGCGGGTTTTCCATGACGACCGCCCGGCGTGCGCCGCGCTAGACTGATCCGGCGTCATACGATTCCACGCCCGCGAACCCCGCGCGTGCCTCGTTTCGCGTGACGACTCCAACGGAGGTGCCGGCATGTATCGTCGACGGATTTTCTGCGGCTCACGAGCCGGCGTTGCCTCGCTCGCCTTCGGGCTCGTAGCGGCACTCCTGACTGCCGGAACGGCGAGCGCCACGCCGGGCATCAAGGTTCAGTCCGAAGCCGCCAACGACGGACCGATCAAGTACACCGTGAAAATGGTGTCGAAGAGCTACGGCAACGAGCAGGAGACACGCACGATCCGCTCCGGCCAGACCGACGACTTCACCTGGCAGAGCGCGGCGCCCGGCACGCCCCAGCAGATACCCGACGCATGTCCCGACGCCGCTTCCATTCCGCGCAACGCGGAGGGCGCACCGATCCGGCAGGTGCAGATCCGTTTTGCGGCGGTGGTGATCGAAGACGGCTCGGCGAACGTCCAGATCAGCTTTCAGGGGCGCGCGCCACGCGGCATGAACAAGGTGACGGTGGGCGGCAAGAGCCTGCAGTGTCCGGCCTACAACCGCTTCAGCCAGATCGTGCGCTTCTCGATGGCGACGACCGGCAGTTCGAAGACCGTCAAGCTCTCCGACGGCACGCAACTCACGGTCAGCGCAAGCAGGAAATAGGACCGAAGGTTCTGGCAGCGAGACAACGCGCGGCATCTCGCTTGCCGCCTCTCGTCTGCAACTAACCGTCTAGTGGGTACACACCAGACTTCGAAGCCCACGCCGCATCGGACAAATTTTCTTTCGGTTCGGCAATCATTACAGCTTTGCGGTCACCCGCCGCGCGCCCCGCGCGCGGCGGGTGACTCGTCCGCCGCCCTGGCCGGCCGCCCACCCGTCTGGCACGTTTTCTGCACTTCCCTCCGATACGCGGCATCCGCCGCCATGCCACCTAACACGTACCGACCCGGTTCGAGCGAGGAATCGCGATGCCGCACATGATCTGGAAAGGCGCGATCAGCTTCGGGCTGGTCCACGTGCCCGTGCAACTCTATCCGGCGACGCAGTCGGAGAAGGTCGGATTCAATCTGCTCGACAAGCGCTCGATGGACCCCATCGGCTACAAGCAGATCAACAAGAACACGGGCAAGGAAGTGGCGCGCGAGAACATCGTGCGCGGTTTCGAATACGAGAAGGGCAAGTACGTCGTGATGACCGATGCGGAGATCCGCTCGGCCAACCCGGAGTCGACGCAAACCGTCGACATCCTCGCGTTCGTCGAGGCGCCCGAAATCTCGTTCCTGTCGCTCGACACGCCGTACTACCTCACGCCCGACCGCAAGGGCGAAAAGGTCTATGCGCTCCTGCGCGACGCGCTGAAGGACACCGGCAAGGTGGGCATCGCGAGCGTGGTGCTGCACAACAAGCAGCATCTCGCCGCGCTGATTCCGGTCGGGCCGGCGCTTGCGCTCAACACGCTGCGCTGGGGAAACGAAGTGCGCGACTTCGACGAGTTCAAGTTCCCCGACGAGAGCCGCAGGAAGACCGGCGTGACGCCGAAGGAACTGGAGATGGCAAAGCGCCTGATCGAGGACATGAGCGACACGTGGGACCCCGGCAAGTACCACGACACGTTCCGCGAAGACATCATGGCGCTGGTCGAGAGGAAGGTGAAGGAGGGCAAGACGGCGGAGGTCGCGCAGGTGGAGGAACCGGGCGAGAGCAGGGCATCGGCGGAAATTCTGGATCTGTCCGACCTGCTCAAGCGCAGCCTGAAAAAGGGCAAGCCGGCGAAGCGCGGCTCCTCAGCCGATGAAGGCGAAGGCGACGACGACAGCGGCGAGGAAGCGGCGCCGCGTCCCGCGCGCAAGACGGCGCGGCGAACGGCGCGAAAGTCGGCTTGAGTTCGCCGCAGCGTGCCGTAGTCTGCCGGAGTGCGGCGGCTCGTGCATGAGCATGCGCGCATGGACGCGGCCGCACGAGGCAGGCCCACCGGGCGACGGCGATTCCGGGAGCGAAGTCGAAGGGGTGCAAGCGGGGCGAATTCAGGGAACTGAGCGATACGATGGCCGGAAAACTCGAAACCTATCAGCGCATGCGCCGTTTCGCCGAGACGCCCGAGCCATCGGGCGAACTCGCGAGGAAAGCGGCCACGGGCCGGCGCCGCGCGGCCGCGAAGCGCGCCGGCCACGCGCTCTCGTTCGTGATCCAGGAACACGACGCGCGCCGTCTTCACTACGACTTTCGCCTCGAACTGGACGGAACGCTCAAATCATGGGCGGTGCCGAAGGGGCCGAGCCTCGATCCGTTGGTGAAGCGGCTCGCGGTGCACGTCGAGGATCATCCGGTCGACTACGGCTCGTTCGAAGGCGAGATTCCCGAAGGCAACTACGGTGCGGGCAGCGTGATCGTGTGGGACCGCGGAACGTGGGAGCCGCAAAGCGGCAGCGTCGCGCAGGCGCTCGACGCATATGAAAAGGGCAAGCTGAAGTTCCTCCTTCACGGCGAAAAACTGCACGGCGGCTGGACGCTCGTGCGCAGCCACATGCGCGGCAGCGGCGACAAGGAGCAATGGCTGCTCATCAAGGAACGCGACGACGACGCCCGCAGCGAAGCGCAATACGACGTGCTGGTGAAGCGTCCCGGCAGCGTGCTGACCGATGCGCCCGGCGCGCGCAACAGGAAGGGCGAAATCGTCGGACGGGCCGACGGAAAGCCCGACGGAAAGGCGGGCGCACAGACGACGAAGTCCGCGAAGGCGCCCGCAAAGAAGACGGCCGGCCGCGCGCGGCCCGATATCGTTTCGAACCGCAACGCGGAGTCGCTGCGCGCGCTCTCGCACGAGCCGTCGATCGAAGGCGCCGTGAAGGCGCGCCTGCCCGCGACACTCAAGCCTCAACTCGCCACCCTCGTCGATGCGGCGCCGCCGGGCGACGACTGGACCTACGAGATCAAGTTCGACGGCTATCGCGTGCTCGCGCGAATCGAGCGCGCGTCGTCGAAGCCGGTTCAGATCCACACGCGCAACGGCAACGACTGGACCGCGAAGTTCGGCAGGCAGGTGAAGGCGCTCGACACGCTCGACGTCGACAGCGCGTGGATCGACGGAGAGGCCGTCGTGCTCGACGATCGCGGGCTGCCGGATTTCCAGGCGCTGCAAAACGCCTTCGACGCCGGGCGGCCGCAGGACATCGTCGTCTACTGGTTCGACGTGCCGTTCCTGAACGGCTACGACCTGCGCAACGTGCCGCTCGTGCAGCGCCGAGCGATCCTCCGCGCGCTGCTCGAACCGGTCGAGGACCCCGCGCTGCGCTTCTCGGAAGACTTCGCGTTCAAGGCCGACGACCTGCTCAGGAGCGCGTGCGACATGGCGCTCGAAGGCATCATCGGCAAGCGTATCGACAGCACGTATGTGTCGGGTCGCAGCAGCGCCTGGATCAAGCTCAAGTGCAGGCGTCGCCAGGAGTTCGTGATTGGCGGATATTCGGAGCCCTCGGGCAGCCGCGCGCATTTCGGCGCGCTGCTGCTCGGCGTTCACGATGCGAACGGCAAGCTGCAGTATGCGGGACGCGTCGGCAGCGGTTTCGATCAGGCGACGCTGCGCGAGATCAGGAAGGAACTCGACAAGCGCGAGACGAAGAACATGCCGTTCGCGCGCGAGCCGCAGGAAAGGAGCCGCACGCCGGTGCACTGGGTGAAGCCGGAACTCGTGGCGGAATGCAACTTTGCTGAATGGACCAAGGAGCGCATCGTGCGGCAAGCATCGTTCGTGAGCCTGCGTGACGACAAGCCGGCGCGGCAGATCGTCAGGGAAGAGCCGAAGTCGGCGAGGAAGGTCGAGGCCGAGCAGGAAGGCAAGGCGTCTGCCGCTCCGGCGAAGAAAACCGCTGCGAAAAAGGCCACTGCGAAAAAGGCCGCTACAAAAACAGCCACTGCGAAAGCGACCACAGAACCAGCGGCAAAAACAGCGACGAAGCGACCGTCCGCGAAGGAAGCGAGCGTAGTCGAAGGCGTGAAGATCAGTCATCCCGATCGCGTGATCGACACTTCGACGGGCATCCGCAAGATCGACGTCGTGCGCTACTACGAGTCCGTCGGAGCATGGATGCTGCCGCATCTGAAGGACCGGCCGGTTTCGCTCGTGCGGGCGCCCGGGGACATCGGCGGCGAGCTCTTCTTCCAGAAGCACAGCGCGAGGCTCGCGATTCCGCACATCACGCAGCATCCGGGCATCGATCCGGGGCATCCGCCGCTGCTCACGATCGAGTCCGCGGCGGCGCTCGTCGGCACCGCGCAGATGGGCACGGTCGAACTTCATACATGGAACGCGCTCGCCTCCGATATCGAAAAGCCCGACCGCATGGTGTTCGATCTCGATCCGGGCGAGGGCGTCGGCTGGGACCGCATGATCGAAGCGGCGCGCCTCACGCGTGAACTGCTCGCGGAACTCGGCCTCGAATCGTTCTGCAAGACGAGCGGCGGCAAAGGGCTGCACGTGGTCGTGCCGATCGTGAAGCAGGCCGGCTGGGACGAAGCGAAGCGCTTCTCGCAGGCCGTCGCGCAGCATATGGCGAACACGCTGCCCAAGCTGTTCTCGGCGAAGATGGGCATGCAGAACCGGCGCGGGAAGATTTTCATCGACTACCTGCGCAACAACCGGGGATCGAGCACGGTCGCCGCCTATTCGCTGCGTGCGCGCCCGGGCATGGGGGCGTCGGTGCCGATCGCGTGGAGCGAACTCGACGACACCGCGAACGGCGACCAGTGGCACATCGGAAACGTGCACGAGCGGCTCGATGGCCTCGCGGACGACCCGTGGGCGGGCTACGGCAGGAAGCGCCAGCGTCTCACGGTCGCGATGAAAAAGCGCCTGGGTCTGGAAGGCCCGGGCAAATGACCTGCCGGAACGAGGCAATGCCGCATCGTTCAGGCACGAACAGGAGGATCAAATGAAGCAGGCTACCGTGGAACCCGCAATGGAATCCGCCGTGAAACCCGCCGTCGAACCAGGCGGCGCCATCGACGATGGACGCGAGATGCAAAGCGGCAACGCGCAGCAGCAGAGGAAGGACGATGCCGCCGATGCGTCGCTGCCGCACGAAGCGGACCAGAGCCCCGAGTCGCAGCGCGAGGACGGCACGCGCGAAGTGGGCGAGCAGGCGCATCGCGATATCGAGCGCGGACTCGTCGATACGGACCGGCGCGGCGGCGACGACTATCAGAAGAGCACGCAGCGCGACGAGCAGGCGAACGTGAACAGCGAAGGAAAGGGCGCGGGCAAGCCGTGAGGGGCGGGCGCGCCGGCGGGTGCTTCCATGGCAAAGCGCTTGCCGGATGCGTAGAATGATTTTCCTCGAAGGGCGCCATGAACGAGACGCGCGGCCACCCATGACCCGGCATTTCTACCGGCTCCGGCGCACGACTGTCACGCGAGGCCGGTAAGCGCTACCGACACGGAATCTCCTGCTTCGCAAGACTGTCTCACGGGTCAGGCGCACGCGCGCCATGCGTGCCGGCGGGCGACGTCGCGTATGCGAGCGCGTGTGTCGATGAACCATCAATCCGATGTCCGGCGCCATAGAAGGGCGCCGCAACCGAACGGAACATGCAACACGAACTCCTGTCCCGCTTGAAGAAGGAAACCGCCGCGTGCCACACGCGCCTCGAGCGTGCACTCGACCTGATGCGCGACGACTGGCAGCGTGACGAATACGTCGCGCTGCTCGAATGCTTCCTTGGCTATATCGCGCCGTGGGAGCAGGCGGTGAGCGCGCACATGCCCGCGCATCTGCGCGGCTTCTTCGAGCCGCGCCGCAAGTCCGCGCTCATCGCGGCGGATCTGGAAACGCTGACGGGCCGCACGCCCCGTGCCGCCGCCGTGCGCATGGCGGATGCCGCGACCGGCCTGCCCGCGCTCGACAGCCTCGGCCGTCTTTTCGGCTCGATGTACGTGATGGAAGGCTCGACGCTCGGCGGGCGGTTCATCTCGCCGCACGTCGCGCATTGCCTCGGCTTCGGGCACGGCCGCGGTCATGCGTACTTCGAAGGCTACGGCGAGCGCACCGGCAGCATGTGGAATGCGTTTCGGGAGACGGCAGCGGCGACGGTGCCCGCCGCCGAATACGACGACGCTGCCGCTGCCGCCATCGCGACATTCGAAGGCCTCCACGCGTGGATCGAAACGGGGCTCGCCGAGGCGCGCGCGATGTCGGGAGCCGCCGCATGAGTACAGGATCGACAGCGCCGCCGAAGCCGCCGGGCCCACGGAGCGTGCATCGCGATCCGCCCGATGTGGACGCGCGCCGCCGCACGCTCGAATCCGGCGTGGCGAGCAAGGACTGCGACGCGGAGCCGATCCACATCCCCGGCGGCATCCAGCCGCACGGCTATCTGCTCGCGGTGTCCGAGGAGCTGCGCGTCCTGCAGGCGAGCGACAACCTCGCGGCGCTGACCGGCAGGCCGGTCGAGACGCTGCTCGGTGAGCCGGTCGGCGCGCTGCTAGGCCAGGCCGCGGCCGCGCGGCTCGCGCACGCCGCCGCCACCGCGGTGCTCGATCAGGCGCCGCTCTACGTGGGCGTCGTCGACAATCCGCCCGGCGCTGCGCAACGCGCCGCCGGCGGCGACGCGCAGTTCGACGTCACGATGCACCGGCACGACGGCAACCTGATCGTCGAACTGGAGGTCGCGCGCCGTGAAGGCAGCGATGTGTTCGCGTCGATGTATCCGCTTGCCCGTACCTTCGCGCGCAGCCTGCAGGACGCCGCGACGGTCGCGGACCTGGCCGTGCTCGCGGTGCGCGAGGTGCGCACGATCACGGGCTTCGGCCGCGTGATGCTGTATCGCTTCGACGAGGAAGGCCGCAGCCACGTGCTCGCCGAGGACCGCGACGCAAGCTACGCGTCGTTCCTCGGCCAGTACTTCCCGGCCTCGGACATTCCGCGCCAGGCGCGCGCGCTCTATCTGCGCAACCGCCTGCGGCTCGTCGCCAATGTCGATTACCGGCCGGCGCGCCTCGTGCCCGCCGTGAATCCCGCGACCGGCCGCCCGACCGATCTCACCTACGCGACGCTGCGCAGCTTCTCGCCCGTGCATCTGGAATACATGCGCAACATGGGCACGCATGCGTCGATGTCGGTGTCGATCGTCGTGCGCGGCGAGCTGTGGGGCCTCGTCTCGTGCCATGACCACGACCCGCGGCTCGTGCCGTTCGAGACGCGCATCGCACTCGAGCATCTGGGGCACATCCTGTCGATGCAGATCGAGGCCAAGGAGGAGCGCGCCGAGAGCGCGTATCTGCTGGCCCTGCGCCGCACGATGACGCGCCTCGTCCACACGATGGGCGAGCACGACAGCTTCGTCGAGGCCCTGCGCGCGGCGCCGCAGGACATGGTGTGCTTCGCGTCGTCAGGGGGCGCCGCGGTCGTCGTGGACGACGAGGTTACGCTGATCGGCGCGACACCCGACGAGCAAACCGTGCGCGCGCTCACGTACTGGCTTGCGGAGAACACGTCGGGCGTCTACGCCACCGACTCGCTGCCGAAGGTCTGGCCGCACGCCGGGCAGCATATCGATACCGCGTGCGGCGTCCTCGCCGTGCCGGTCTCGCAGATTTTCCGCAACTACGTGCTGTGGTTCCGGCCCGAGTTTGCACGCACGATCGAGTGGGCGGGCGAGCCGGTCAAGCTGCGCATGGAGGACGGCTCGAACGCGCCGCGCACGGACTTCAGCCCGTGGCTCGAAACCATACGCGATCATTCGGTGAGCTGGCGCGCGGTCGAAATCGAGATCGCGGGCGAATTCCGCGCGGCCACGGTCAATATCGTGCTGAGGCGCGCCGAGGAGATGGCGCAGCTCGCCACCGAACTCACGCGCGCGAACAAGGAACTCGAAGCGTTCTCGTACTCGGTGTCGCACGACCTGCGCGCGCCGCTGCGCCATATCGCAGGCTACGGCGACCTGCTGCGCGAGCAGGAAGGCGAGCGCATGTCGGAGAGCAGCCGGCGCTTTCTGAACAACATGCTGGAGTCGGCGCGCTTCGCGGGCACGCTGGTGGACGACCTGCTCACCTTCTCCCAGATGGGCCGCGCCGCGCTCAGGCCCGGCACGGTCGACCTGAACCAGCTGGTCAGCTCGGTCGTGCAGGAGTTCGGGCCGGAGACGGCGGAGCGCCGTGTGGAGTGGGTGATCGGCGCGCTGCCGACGGTCACCGCCGACGCCGCGTTCCTGCAACTCGCGCTGCGCAACCTGGTGTCGAACGCGGTGAAATACACGCGAACGCGCGAATCGGCGAAAATCGAAATCTTCGCCTCGACGAATGCCGACGAACATGTCGTCGGCGTGCGCGACAACGGCGTCGGTTTCGACATGCGCTACGTGGCGAAGCTCTTCGGCGTGTTCCAGCGGCTGCACCGCGCGGAGGAATTCGACGGCACGGGCATCGGCCTTGCCAACGTGCGGCGCATCGTCGAGCGGCACGACGGCCGGACCTGGGCCGAGGGCCGCGTCGGGGAGGGCGCCGCGTTCTATTTTTCATTGCCCCTGGTGTTCAGGAGCGAAGCGGGCGCACGCCGCGCGCCGCCGGCCTCACCGGAATCCGCATCCGCAAAATCGTCAGGATCCGATCATGCTTAAGCCCATTCTTCTCGTCGAAGACAATCCGAAAGACCTCGAGCTGACGCTCGTCGCGCTCGACAAGAGCCAGCTCGCGAACGAAGTGATCGTCGCGCGCGACGGCCAGGAAGCGATCGACTACCTGAAGAGCCAGGGCGACTGGAGCGCGCGGGTGCCGGGCAATCCGGCCGTGATCCTGCTCGACCTGAAGCTGCCGAAGATCGACGGCCTCGAAGTGCTCCAGACCATCCGCGCGGACGCGGCGCTCAAGAGCGTTCCGGTCGTCATGCTGACGTCGTCGCGCGAGGAGCAGGATCTCGTGCGAAGCTACGAACTCGGCGTGAACGCGTACGTGGTGAAACCGGTGGAATTTTCGGAGTTCGTCGAAGCGATCGCCGATCTGGGCGTATTCTGGGCCGTGCTGAACGAGCCGCCGCCCGGCTCGATGCGCTTTCGGCGCGTGCCGCTCGCCGAATGACACGCGTCGCCGCGAATCCGCGTCCGCAGCGCGCCCGCGCGGCCGGTGCGCGAGCGCGCGCCCCTCTTCGCCAGGCCGTCTAGAACATGCAGCCCTTGCACCTGCTTCTCGTCGAAGACAACGCGCTCGATGCGGAGCTGACCCTCGCCCAGCTCGAGCGCGCCGACTACGCGGTCGATGCCGCGATTGTCTACAACGAAGCCGATTTCATCGCCCAGCTCGACGCGAAGCAGTTCGACGTGATCCTCGCCGATTTCGTGATGCCGACGTTTTCCGGCATCGAGGCGCTCACGATCGCAAGCGAGCGCGCGCCGCACACGCCGTTCATCTTCGTCTCGGGGCTGCTCGGCGAGGAGCACGCGGTGGAAATGCTCAAGCGCGGCGCCACCGACTACGTGCTCAAGCAGCGCCTGCAGCGGCTGCCCGCCGTCGTGCGCCGCGCGATGCGCGAAAGCGACGAGCGCCAGCAGCGCATCGCGGTCGAGCGCGTGCTGCGCGAGACGGAGACGCACTTTCGCCTGCTCGTCGACGCGCTGAAGGACTACGCCGTCATCACGCTCGATCGCGACGGGCGCATCCGCACGTGGAACGCGGCGTCGGAGCGCATTCTCGGCTATCCGGCGCAGGATGTGGTCGACCGCTCCGCGAGCGTCTTCTACAGCCAGGAGGACCGCGACCTCGGCGTTTTCGAGGGCGAGCTCGACACCGCGCGCCGCGAGGGCAGCGCGAGCGACGACCGCTGGCTCTGGCGCAAGGACGGCCACTCGTTCTTCGCCTCGGGCGTGACGACCGCGATCCGCTCCGAGCATCACGAGCTGATCGGCTTCTCGAAGATCATCCGCGACGCGACCGAGGCCCACATGGCCGCCGACGCGCTGCGTCTCGCGAAGGAGCAGGCCGAGACCGCCAATCGCGCGAAGGATCATTTCCTTGCGGTGCTCTCGCATGAGCTGCGCACGCCGCTCACGCCGATCCTCGCCGCGGTGCGCCTCCTGGAAATGAAGCATCCGCTGCCCGAGGAAGCGCACCCGACGCTCGAGCTGATCCGCCGCAACGTCGAGCTGGAGGCGCGGCTGATCGACGATCTGCTCGATCTCACGAGCATCGCGCGCGGCAAGCTGAGCCTGAATTTCACGAGCGTCGCACTCGATACGCTGATGTCGAGCGCGCTCGACATGTCCGAGTCCGACCTGCGCGCAAAGGGCCTCACGCTCGACACGCGCTTCGAAGCCGGCGCGCCGCTCGTGCTGGGCGACGGCGCGCGCCTGCAGCAGATCGTCTGGAATCTCATGAAGAACGCCGTCAAGTTCACGCCGGCGGGCGGGCGCATCGAGGTGCGCACGTGGAATCCGGACGCATCGACGATCGCGGTGTCCGTGACCGACAGCGGCATCGGCATCAGCGCCGAGGCGCTGCCGCGCATTTTCTCGGCGTTCGAGCAGGCCGACGATTCGATCACGCGCGCGTTCGGCGGCCTCGGGCTCGGACTCGCGATCGCGAGCACGCTCGCACAGAAGCACGGCGGCACGCTCACCGCGCAGAGCGAAGGGCGCGACCGGGGGGCGCGCTTCACGCTCACGCTGCCGCTCGCGAAGGCCGAGCCGCAGCGCGAGGCGTCGCCGCGCGCGGCCGCCGCGCCGGAAGACGCCGTGCGCACGCTCAGGGTGCTGCTCGTGGAGGACAACGAGTACACGTCGTCGGCCATGGCGCAGGTGCTCGAAGTGCTGGGGCACGAGGTCGCGGTCGCATCGACGGTCGAGGCGGCGCTGTCGCTCGCGAAGGGCGGCGCCTTCGATCTCTTGGTGAGCGACATCGGCCTGCCGGACGGCAGCGGCCTCGACGTCGCGCGCGCGTGGCAGGCATTGCAGCCGGGCAAGCCGTCGGTTGCGATCACCGGCTACGGCATGGACGAGGACATCCGCCGCTGCCGCGACGCCGGGTTTCTCGATCATCTGACCAAGCCGGTCAATTTCGCGCGGCTTGAGGCGCTGATCCATTCGCTCGCGGAAAAACCCGCCGAAGGCTGAGCGCGGGGCCTCGCCGGTGTGGGCCTGCGCGGCCCTTTTGCGCCGGATTGAAAAAATTCTGGAAATTTTCCATGTGCCGTGTCGATTCGCCGGTAACTTGCTCGTCGTAGGGGTGGAGCGCGCCGATTCAGGCGACGCCCGCGCCATTCGTCAGGCTGTTACTTCAAAGGAGAGTCCACAATGTCCACGCCGTCCGTCAAACCGATTCCCGAAGGTATGCACTCGCTCACGCCGCATCTCGTCTGCGCCAATGCGGGCGAAGCGATCGATTTCTATGTGAAGGCGTTCAGCGCCGTCGAAATGCACCGGCTGCCCGGCCCGAACGGCAAGCTGATGCACGGCATGGTGCGGATCGGCGATTCGGCGCTGATGCTCGTCGACGAAATGCCCGAGTGGGGCACGCTCGGGCCGAAGGCGCTGAAAGGCTCGCCCGTCACGATCCACCTGTACGTGAAGGATGCCGACGCGACCGTCGCGCAGGCGGTCGCCGCCGGGGCGAAGGTCACGATGCCCGTGACCGACATGTTCTGGGGCGACCGCTACGGCCAGGTGGAGGATCCGTTCGGACACCGCTGGTCGGTCGCGACCCATACGCGCGACGTGACCGAGGCCGAGATGCAGGAAGCGATGAAGAAGGGCTGCCCGGGCAACTGACCGAAGGAGCTTCCATGCAAAACATCGCCTCATGCCTGTGGTTCGACGGCCGCGCCGAGGAGGCCGCCCGGTTCTACACGGGCATTTTCAGGAATTCGCGCATCGGCGACGTGATGTACTACGGCGAGGCCGGCCCCGGCCCGGCGGGCAGCGTGCTGTGCGTCATGTTCGAGCTCGACGGCGCGGAATTCATTGCGCTCAACGGTGGCCCGGAGTTCCAGTTTTCGCCGGCCGTCTCGTTTTTCGTGAAATGCGAGACGCAGGCGGAAGTGGACGACTACTGGGCCCGGTTGCTCGATGGCGGCACTCCGCAGCAATGCGGCTGGATCACGGACCGCTTCGGCGTGACGTGGCAGATCGTGCCGACCGCGCTCGGCAGGATGCTGCAGGACAAGGATGCGGCGAGGAGCCGTCGGGTGATGGAGGCGATGCTCAAGATGGTCAAGCTGGATCTCGGAGAGCTGGAGCGGGCTTATAACGGCAAGTAAGAGGGCAAAAGGGGTAGGGGGTCGGCTCACGGGAGGCCCGAGGCGCCGGGCCGTCCGGTGATGGGGACGCGGCGGATCACTTGCCGTCCGTCCGCTCCACCAGCTTCCCCGCCATGAACCGGTGCTCCGGCGAAAAGAGCCGCCGGTACGTGAGGAGCACCGCGCCGACCGTCCCGAGCGCCGACGCCGCCGCGATCAGAAACATGATCACGATCTGGTAGCGCACCGCCTGCAACGGCGACTGCCCGGCGAGCACCTGTCCCGTCATCATCCCCGGCAGGCTGACGAGGCCTACCACCGCCATCTGGTTGAGTGTCGGGATCATGCCCGCGCGCACGGCCTGGCGCGCCGGGCCCTGAGCCGCCTCCCAGCGCGTCGCGCCGAGCGCGAGCGACATCTCCACTGCGCCGCGCCCGGCGGTCAGTTCCTCCGTCATGCGCTCGATGCCGAGCGACACGCCCGTGAGCGTATTGCCGAGGATCATCCCGAGAATCGGAATCGCGTATTGCGGCTCGTACCACGGGTCGATGCGGATCACGACGAACAGCCCGAACGCGCCGACCAGCCAGCCGCTCGCCCAGATCGACGCGATGCTGTCCGCGCGCTGCCCAGCGTAGGTGCGCCGCCCGCGGTTCGACGCCGCGAGCCCGGCGATCAGCGTCATCAGCGCCATCAGCGGCAGCACGACGTACCAGCGGTCGAATTCGAACACCCAGCCGAGCACGTAGCCGATCAGCAGCAACTGCACGATCGTGCGCACCGCCGCCCACGCGAGCTTGCGCTCGAGTCCCAGCTTGAGCGCGACCGAAAGCGCGCCGTTGACGACGATCAGCGCCGCCGCAAGGCCGATGTCGACAAGACTCAGGTTCTGGTAGCCGCTCATTGCGTGCCTCCCTCCGCGGGTTCGGCGAGCGTGCCGGCGGTCATCGTGAGCTGGCGCGCGCCGACGCGGCCCGCCTGCTGCGGATCGTGCGACACCCAGATGCTCGCGCGCGAGGCGTCCTGCGCGAACCACACGGCGACGAGCGCCTCGATTTCCCGCGCCGATGCCGGATCGAGCGACGCGGTCGGCTCGTCGAGCAGGAGCACGTCAGGTGCGAGCTGGAGCACGCGGATGAGCGCGGCGATCTGCGCCTCGCCGCCCGAGAGATCGCCTGCGCGCTTCGACAGGAAGTCGCCGCCGCGGCCGGCCGCCGCCGCGAGGCGCGCGGCCGCGTCGCGGTCGAATCGCGCGTCGCGGTAGACCTTCAGTTCGAACGGATAGCGCAGGTTGTCCTCGACGGAGCCGTCGAGCATCGCCGGACGCTGCGCGATATACGCGACGCGCCGCCGGTAATCCGGAATCCTCGCGCGACGCACCGGTTCGCCGCGCCAGAGAATGCGCCCGCCGTCGATCGGATCGAGCAGCGCGAGCGCGCGCAGGAAAACGCTCTTGCCGGAGCCGGACGGGCCGGTGATCACCGCGCGATCGCCTTCGTGCAGCGTAAAGTCGGTGGGGGCGAGCAGCGTGAGCCCGCGCGCGGGGTCGCGCCGCGTCGCGCCGGACGCCGCGACGAGCGCGCGATCGCGCTGCGGCGGGTGAACCGGGCTCGGAGCGCTCCTGGCGGGGCGCGCGTCGGGCATCGATGCCATTGTGGGAATCTGAAATCTTGTGTTGGGTGGGGAGCGGCCTTCGGATGTTACCGGCAATCGGCCGGCGAGGGCGCCGAGGCGCCCGCGGGCACGCTACGTGCTGCGCCGAACGCAACGACACATGACGATGGAGCCGCCAATGGCGCAGGGCCGTGCGGTCGGGACGACCGGAACAATCGGAAAGATCGTTGCATGGATTGTCGGCGTGCTCGCGGTGCTGATCGCCGTGCTCGTCGTGTTCTTCCTGACCTTCGACTGGAACCGCGCGCGTCCGTGGATCGACGACAAGGTTTCGCAGGCGATCGGCCGCCAGTTCCACATCACCGGCGACCTGAAGGTCGGCTGGCAGCGCCCGCCCTCGGAGACCGGCTGGCGGCGCTGGGTGCCGTGGCCGCGCTTCTCCGCGCAGAACATCACCGTCGCGAACCCCGACTGGGCCCGCCAGCAATATTTCGCGACGCTCGACGAAATCGATTTCCAGGTCGCCGTGCTGCCGCTGCTCGCGCGCGACATCGTGATCCCGACGATCAACCTCGTCAATCCGTCGGTCGATCTGGAACGGCTCAAGGACAACCGCAACAACTGGACCTTCACCTTCCGGCAGTCGACGCAGCCGTCCACGTGGAACCTGCGGCTGCACGACATCGCGTTCGCGAAGGGCAATATCGCGCTCGCCGACGAGATCACCAGCGCGGACATGCAGGCCGAGATCGACACGCTCGGCCAGCCGGTGCCGATCGGCGAGGCGATGAAGCAGCAGGAGGAGGCGTCGCGCAAGTCGTCGGCGGAGATGGTCGGCAAGAGCGGCGCGAACAAGCTCGACAAGCAGGCCGATGCGGCGGCGGCGTCCGAAGCGTCGGCGGCGTCGGCCGCGTCCGCCGCCGCCGCGGCGAGCGGCAGCGCGCCGAATCCGGCGAGCACCTCGGCGAACACGAGCATCACGACGAGGGAGGGGCCCAAACCGCCGGTGCCGCCGTACGGCATCGGCTGGACCGTGAAGGGCACCTACAACAAGACGAAGGTCTCGGGCAACGGCAAGGTGGGCGGCGTGCTCGCGCTTCAGGATGCGCAGCGGCCGTTCCCCGTGCAGGCCGACGTGAGGATCGGCGACACGCATATCGCGCTCGTCGGCACCGTCACCGACCCGGCGCATCTCGCCGCGCTCGACCTGCGCCTCTGGCTGCAGGGCGTGAGCATGGCGCACCTTTACCCGATCACCGGCGTGACGCTGCCCGAAACGCCGCCGTACGCGACCGAAGGACGGCTCGTCGGGCAGTTCAGGCAGGAGGGCAGTGTCTTCAGGTACGAGAATTTCACGGGCCGGGTGGGCCGCAGCGACCTGAACGGCTCGCTCGTGTTCGCGGGCAGGAAGCCGCGGCCGCTGTTGTCGGGCGAGCTGGTGTCGAACCTGCTGCAATTCTCCGACCTCGCGCCGATCATCGGCGCGGACTCCAACGCCAGCAAGGCGAAGCGCGGCGAGGAAACGAAGCAGCCGTCGAACAAGGCACTGCCGACCGAGGAATTCAAGACGGACCGCTGGAAGGCCATCGACGCCGACGTGAAATTCACCGGACGGCGCATCATCAAGGACCCGGACCTGCCCATCACCGATCTGTACACGCACGTCGTCATGACCAACGGCGTGCTCGCGCTCGAGCCGCTCAGGTTCGGCGTCGCGGGCGGCACGCTCGCCTCGAACATCAATCTCGACGGCAGCGCCACGCCGCTCAAGGGCCGCTTCTCGACCCAGGCGCGGCACCTGAAGCTCAAGCAGCTGTTCCCGAACGTGAAGACGATGCAGTCCGCGCTCGGCGAGGTGAACGGCGACGCTGCGCTCTCGGCGACTGGCAACTCGCCGGCCGCGCTCGCCGCGACGTCCAACGGCGAGGTGAAGGCGCTCATCACCGACGGCACCGTGAGCCGCCTCTACATGGAAGCGGCCGGGCTGAACGTGGCGAACGTGATCTACGAGAAGCTCTTCGGCAAGCGCGACGTGAAGATCAACTGCGCGGCGGCGGATTTCGTCGCGACCAACGGCGTGCTCGAATCGCGTGTGTTCGCCCTCGACACCGACGACGCCGTCATCAACATGGATGGCCACATCGACATGAAGACCGAGCAGATGGACCTCGGAATCCATCCGCACACGAAGGGCTTCCGGGTCTTCTCGCTGCGCTCGCCGCTCTACGTGAAAGGGACGTTCAAGGACCCGCACGTGGGCGTGAACGCGGGTGCGCTCGCGGTGCGCGGCGGGGCGGTGGTCGGGCTCGGGCTGATCAATCCGTTCGCCGCGCTGATTCCGCTGATCGCGCCGAGTAACAACAAGCCGCTGCCGTGCACGCAGATGCTCGCCGACATGCGCGCCGCGCCCACCGCACCGCCCGCGGGGCAGAAGCAGCGGGCGAAGGCGGCGCCGGCTTACATGTCATCGGATGCGGCGGCCGGTGGCGCGGCCCGCGCGCAGGCGCCGAAGAAATCCGCGCCCGCGAGCCCGGCGCCGGCGAGCGCGGCGCAGTATCGCGGAAGCTGACGATGCGTTTTCGGGCGTCGCGCTGACCCGGGCGCGACGCGTCGTACAAAACGTTGTTCGTCAAGTACTTAACTCTATCGCCCAGCGCTTATCAACAGATCTGTCCACAAAAACTGTGGATAAATCACGCGTCCGAAAACGTTGTCGTGTCGCCCCGATCGCTGATTCAAACTGCGCCGGTTTAAGTTTTTTCAATGAAATCAGGCGTCTGGGCAAGTAGCCCCGGGCTTGTCCACAACCCTTTCAACATTTCCTGGGGATAAGTTTTCCACATTCGAACCCGAGCGAGTCAGAACCGGAATGTGGCGCTGAGCGCCGGCCCGTTCAGCCGCAGGCGCTGCACGAAGTCATCGCCGGATCCCCTGAATTCCAGGTAACGGTACGACAAATTGACGTCGCCCCATTTCATCGCATAGCCGATGCCTGTCATCGCCTGCCACGTGAGGTTCGACGTACCGGTGCCGACGTCGAGATAGAACGGCACGTACCAGCGGGCATCATCGGTGAGCGAGACGCGGCCGCGCATGCCGATGAAGCCGTTGAAGATGTCCTTGCGCTGTGACACGTGGAGTTGCGGATGGAAACCGGGGCCGCGCCCGCCGAGGCTCGTGTCGAGCGATGCGTCGAGCGAGCCGCTCACGCCGAGATAGCGCATGCCCGCGATGGCGTCGATGCTCGCATGCGGGAGCCGCGCGATCGTGTGGCCGCCGCCCAGCTGCACGAGTCCCGCTTTGAGGCTCGTCTCGCCGCTGCGCAGCGACTCGCGGGCGAGGGCGCCGCTGCCCGCCGATTTCACCGAGGTGCCGTGCCGCCCGAAGCTCAGATAGATCGTGTCGGCGAAAAGGCTCCAGTCGCCCTTTCGCGCCTCGCCTTGCAGCATCGCGAGGAACTTGAGGTTTTCGAGATAGTTGTACGGACCCGTCGACGCATCGTTCGTGCCGCTTTCCGGCAGCGTGAAGCGCAGCGTCCCGCTCACGCTCGGCAGCCACAGATAGGGCGTGACCGCGAACTGCCATTGGTCGCTGGTGTTCGCGGGCTCGGCTGCGGCGGCCCATGATGGCGAAGTGAGGAATGTGGCGCACACCAGCGCGCTCTTGAGCAGACGGCACATGACTCGTTCCTTTGAGAGACAAAAGGGAGGGAGCCTATGGCGTGCCGTTGCGTTGGCTAATCAGACTTGTCCTAGTTATTTGTTGTTTTATGGAGCGGAGCGAGGCGTGCTCGCTTCGGCGGGTCCGCGTGCGCGGCCCGTGTGACGACCGGCTAACAGCCGCGGGGTATCGGTCCCGCGGTATGGGCCTGATCAAAATGCAAACACGAACATGAAAATGACCTCAGCCCGATCGTTCGTCAGCGCGGACGGCAGTGCCTGTGCAGGTCCGCGCAAGATTCGAACGCTATTGCTCGAAGAACTTCAGATAGCCCTGCTTCCAGTTGTCGCTACTGGAAGCGGTCGAAGAATCCGTATTTCTTCTCCAGTCTCTCAATCCTTGTCGCCGAATTGATGTAAATGTCCACACGGCTGAACGGCGGCTTGAATTCGACGCCGTCCCGACTGGCAAAGGGAAGGCTGACGTTGATGAATGAATCTGCTCCTGGAAAGAGGTCCGTATAAAATCGCTCGACTCGGCCCGGTTTTATCTCCTGTTTGGTGATGAGGTGATTGTCGTTGAAGAAATACACTACAGATTCACGCGCATCTTCAGCGTAGTGCAATAAGACTACAGGGCGACAAAACCACCAGATCGCTAACCAAAGGAGCCACCCAATGCAAAGCACCGCGAACAGACGGCGCGCGATTTCGCGCACGCTCATCGTGCGCACCTATGCATTTCCTTCGCATGATCCTGTCCCTTCCCCCATGGAACGGGTACTGCGGCAACGCTGCCAAGCAACAAATCAGTCGTAAGGGCGCCGGGTATCACCCTGGCGAACAAATCGATGCCAAGTTGAATGGAAATATGATCTGGAATGTCGTCGGCGCTGGCGGGCCAAGGTCCATTCTCTGGATGATTCTGCATTGCCGGCCATTTCTTTCCGTTCATATCGCGATAAGCATCGCTTCCGATTTGCGCAAGTCCTGCGCCATTTATCAATTCGGCCGCATCGAAGCCGACCGCGGCGCCGACATAACCGTAGTGGATGTTGGACCAGATGTCATAGAAATAGTCGTGCTGTCCGTACTTGTGCCAGCCATTATTAAATAGTTTTTCTCCTCCGCGGTCACTAAGTAGCTTCTTTATCTGCGGTTTGTGATCCCACTTGTGTTCAGGCGCCACTCGCTCCGCCCATAGCACATAGGCTGCAGATTTCTTCCCGGCGGCGATACTCCCGAAATTAGGTGGTCCGCCAAACTTGGCATACCATGGCAAGGCATTCCATTCCTTCGCCTGTTCTTCCGGATCGTAACTATTCGCTTCCGTGATTTTTCGTCCGACTTCGGTAAAAGGATTTTGCTTCATCTCGCGGACAATGAAATCAGCAACCTGCGCAGCTACATC
>Ga0163162_10001128_pt1 | contig 24861 bp, 21 predicted proteins | sample S55metaG_FD_115310 | JGI IMG/M metagenome (GOLD analysis project Ga0163162, IMG submission 115310) | Switchgrass rhizosphere microbial communities from Kellogg Biological Station, Michigan, USA - S5-5 metaG | ecosystem: Host-associated > Plants > Roots > Rhizosphere > Soil | place: USA... | reverse complement strand
TACTCGATGATCGAGCCGATCCCGCCGCCCGTGCCGATGCGGTTGATGATGGCGAGCACGATGTCCTTGGCGGTCACGCCCGAGGCGACGTCGCCGTCGACGGTGACCGCCATCGTGCCGGGGCGCGCCTGGGGGAGCGTCTGCGTCGCGAGCACGTGTTCGACCTCGCTGGTGCCGATCCCGAATGCCAGCGCACCGAACGCGCCGTGCGTCGACGTGTGGCTGTCGCCGCACACGATCAGCATGCCGGGCCGGCTGAGTCCCTGCTCCGGCGCCACCACGTGAACGATGCCCTGACGGATGTCGTCGAGGCCGAAATAGGTGATGCCGAATCGTTTGCTGTCGTCGCGCAGCGCGTTGGCCATCGCGCGCTTCTCGGGGGCGGCGATGCTCGTCAGAACACGACCGCGCGTCGGCACGTAGTGGTCGGGGGTCGCAAAGGCGCGTCGAGGCGCATGGGCCTGCAAGCCGCGCTGGCGCAGCATTTCGAAGGCGGGCGCCGATCCGTCCTGGAGAAAGTGGCTGTCGACGTAGAGCAGGCTCTGGCCGTCTTCACGTTCGAGGACGTGATGCCCGCTCCATATCTTGTCGAAAAGCGTCCGGGGCGCCGGGGTCGTCAATGTCACTTCGATGTCTCCTTCTGCCGGCGCCGCGGGGGCGCCGATGCGCATGAGTTCGCGCCGGTGAGACGATCATAGGCAGTTCTACCTCGTTTGCAACGATCGATATATCATGGGCGGCATGAGAAATCCTCATGCGAGCCATGCGACGAAAACTTCCACCGCTCAATGCACTACGCGCGTTCGAAGCATCAGGACGTTACTCGAGCTTCACCGGCGCTGCGAAGGAGCTGCTCGTGACACAGGGGGCCGTGAGCCGGCATGTGTCATCGCTCGAGGACTGGCTCGGCGTCAAGCTCTTCCTGCGGACACATCGCGGAATAGAGCTGACTCGCAAGGGCGAGGCCTACATCCGCGCGCTGAGCGTTGCATTCGACCAGATCGATTACGCGACGCGTGAGGCACGCGATCAGACAGAAGGCTCGGTGCTGCGTCTCAAGGTGCCGCCCACGTTTGCCATGCGCTGGCTCGTGCCGCGACTGACGCGATTCCAGTCGATGCATCCCGGCATCGAGCTTCAGGTGACGACATCGCATGAGCCGGCAAATTTCCGTCAGGAAGACGTGGACGTGTCGGTGCACTCGCATCCCTTTCCGCCAGTCGATTCCGGCCAGCACCGGCTGTTCCGCGAAGTGCTGATGCCGGTATGCAGCCCGAATCTGCTGAAGCGGGAACCGGGCTTGCGCTGCCCCAAGGACCTGGCGCGCCATGCGCTGCTCTCGTCGCGGCATCGTCCGATGGACTGGTCGCGCTGGCTCATCGAAGCAGGCATCACCGAGCTGGACAGTCCCGGCAGTATCGACTTCGACAACGCGGCACTGGCGTACCAGGGCGCCATCGACGACCTCGGCGTGGTGATCGCGGTGCGCGCGCTGATCGAGGACGACCTTCGCACCGGGCGGCTCGTGGCGCCCTTCGACCTGCAGGTGTCCACACCGGGCGGCTACTATCTGGCCTGTTCGCAGGTGAGTTCCAAGTCCCCGCAACTCGTCGCCTTCGAGGAGTGGCTCGTCAAGGAGGCGGAGGACTACGAGCGGTGGGTCCAGCCAGCGACTGAACCCTTCCCGGGCGGTGCGTCAGCAACGCGCTAGCGAAGACCGTTGCGTCCTCTCGTGCGAACGCCCACGAATACGCTGCATGGCCCTGACGTTCGATACGCCCTGCCGACGTGTCCGGAAAGTGGGTGGTGAGGAGCGTCGCGCCGTGTTCGGCGGCATGGCAAGCCGAGGCGGCGCGAGGTCCGCGCCGCCTGGGCATCGACCCATTCGGGGCAATAGACCTGATGGAAGGCAACCGGCGCGGCCATTGCGGCCGAAGGCGCCGCGCGCCTTGAGCGCCCGTCGCGCAGACGGGGCCTGCACAAGTCCCCGTCTGCGCATCGATCGACGCTCAGCCCTTGGCTACGCTCTCGGGCAGATCACGACCGTGATACTTCTTGTAGATCGCGTTGAGGTTGCCGTTCTTCATGTTCGTGCTGACCCACTTGTTGACCCAGTCCTTCAGCTTCGGCTCGTCCTTGTTCATCGCGATGCCGAGATCGAAGTTCTTCTGCTCGAACTTCAGTTCGATATGGCGGCCCGGCGCGCGCCGCTGCATCTCCTGCAGATTGGACGGCGTGCTCGAGAACACGTCGATCTGCCCCGTCACCATGGACGTGATGAGCGTCGCGTCGTCTTCATAGCGCTGGATCTGCGCGCCCTTCGCGAGCTGCGTCGTGAGCGTGTCGTTCACCGTTGCGCGCGTGAGGCCGATCATCTTGCCGTCGAGGTCCGCGTAGTCCTTCACCTTGATATTGTTCGTGCCGCCCACGATGATCGTGATCACCGCATACGGAATCGAAAAGTCGACCACCTTCGCGCGCTCCGGCGTAATCGACAGGTCGGCGATGACCAGGTCCGCGCGCTTCGCCTGCAACGTCGGCACGCGCGCCGCGTTCGTGATCTGCACGAGTTCGAGCTTCACGCCCAGGTCTTTCGCGAGCGCGGCGGCGGTGTCGACGTCCGAGCCCGCCGGCTTCAGGTTGGCGTCCGCGTAGCTGAAGAGCGGCGTGCCCATCGCGATCGCCACGCGCACCACGCCGGCCTTCTTGATGTCGTCGAGTTGATCGGCCAGCGCGCCCTGCACCACGCCCGCGAGCAGGAGGGCCGTCACGCAGGTGCGTGCAATGAATCGGTTCGCTTTCAAGTCTGTCTCCGTTGTTATCGATAAAAAAAAACGTCGGGCCGTTACAGGCCGTTGTCGAGAAAGGCACGCAATTCGGGCGTTCGCGGTGCGTCGAGCATGCTGCCGTCGCCGACTTCCCAGACCTTGCCCTGATGCATGTAGATGATGCGGTCGGCGACGCGCTTGGCGAACGCCATCTCGTGCGTGACGAGCAGCATCGTCATGCCGTCCGCGGCGAGATCCTCCATCACGCGCAGCACTTCGCCCGTCAGTTGCGGATCGAGCGCCGACGTCACTTCGTCGAACAGCATCACTTTCGGCGACATCGCGAGCGAGCGCGCAATCGCGACGCGCTGCTGCTGTCCGCCCGAAAGCTGCTCGGGGTAGGCATCGGCCTTCTGTGCGAGACCGACCTGTTCGAGCACCTTCATCGCCACGCCCCGTGCTTCGTCGCGCGAGCACTTCTTCACGTGACGCAGCGCGAGCATGATGTTCTCTTCGACCGTCAGGTGCGGAAACAGGTTGTAGCTCTGAAACACGATGCCGACTTCGCGGCGCAGGCGGTGCAGATCGACATTCGGGTCGTCGACGCGAATCCCGCACACTTCGATTTCCCCCTGATCGATCGTCTCGAGGCGGTCTATGCAGCGCAGCGCGGTGCTCTTGCCCGAGCCGCTTGCGCCGATCACGGCGATCATCTCGCCCTTCATCACCTCGAACGACACACCCTTCAATACCTGGTTCGAGCCGAACCGTTTGTACACGTCGCCGAGCTTAACGATTGCCGACATTGAGCTTGTTCTCCATCGATTGGCTCCAGCGCGAGAGCGGATAGCACAGTACGAAATAGAAAGCGCCTACCAGTCCGAACACGAGGAACGGCTGGAAGATCGAGTTGTTGATGATCTGGCCCGCGCGCGTCAGTTCGATGAAGCCGATCACCGACGCGAGTGACGTCATCTTGATCACCTGCACCAGAAAGCCGACGGTCGGCGGCAAGGCAAGGCGCATCGCCTGCGGAATGATCACGAGCCGCAGGCTCTGCCAGCGCGTGAGCGACAGGCACTCGGCCGCTTCCCACTGCGGCTTCGGCATGGCTTCCACGCAGCCGCGCCAGATGTCGCCGAGATAGGCGCTCGAATAGACCATCAGCGCCATGCCCGCCGCGACCAGCGCGGGCACCTGAAAGCCGTACACCGAAAGCCCGAAGTACACGATGAAGAGCAGGATCAGGAGCGGAATGCCCTGAATCGCCTCGATGTACACCATCGCGGTGCGCGAGAGCCAGCGGCGCGGCGAGATGCGCGCGAGCATCACGCCAAAGCCGCCGATCCCGCCGAGCACGAACGCCAGCGCGGACAGCACGAGCGTCCACCAGATCGACTGCACCAGATACAGCAGGTGCGCTGCCGTGAAGCCGCCGCTCATGCCGCACCTCCGGGGATCACGGTGTCGATGCGCGCGGTATCGGACGGCGCCTTGCCGGCACGCCGCGCTGCGAGCCGGATCACGCGCCGCCGCTTGAACACGTGCTCGCCGACCGCCCATGCGATCAGCTTGATCAGGAGCGAAAGCGCAAGGTAGAGCGCTGCCACCACGATGTAGGTTTCGAGCGAACGGAACGTATCCGACTGCACGGTGTTGGCGACCGCCGTCAGTTCTTCCGCGGAGATCTGCGACGCGATTGCGGACGCCTGCATCATCAGCAGGAACTGGCTCGTCAGCGCCGGATACACCTTCTCGATGGAAGGCTGCAGCATCACATGCCAGCCGATGCGCCAGCGCGAGAGCCCGAGGCACTCGGCCGCTTCGATCTGCCCGCGCGGCACCGACTCCAGCCCCGCACGGATGATCTCCGCGGCGTAGGCGCCGATGTTGATCGTCATCGCGAGCGTGGCGGCGGCGAACGTCGGCATGCGCAGGCCGATGCTGGCGAGGCCGAAATAGAGCAGAAAGATCTGCACGAGAAACGGCGTATTGCGCACGGACTCGATATAGATGATGCACAGGCGCGACAGCACGGGCACCTTCGCCCGCTTCGCAAACGCGACCAGCATCCCGACGATCACGCCGAAGCACACGGCGACGCTCGTCATCTTGAGCGTCAGCCACGCGCCTTTCAGGAACGTGGGCCAGTAGGGCAACAGCGGACTGAAATCTGGGACAAACGTCATTGCAGCAATGTCTCCGAGTGTTTGAGTCATCCTCTCTCCCTGCTGAAAGGAGATCGGACAGGCTAGACGTACGACAACTGACTAATTAGCACTCCCATTGCCCTCGACGGGTTCGAATGGCCCGGCTTGCGTGAACACGCCGCCCTGCAACACGGCGACGGGGTCGCCGGCGGCGGGTGGCGGCACAGCTTCGACCTTCGCGCGAAACTGTTCGGACGAGTCGCGCGGCTCGAAGCCGAGCACCGCCGCGTGACGGTTGTCCCACCACGTGAGCGCATTCGCGGACGCACCGAACACGATCGTGTGGCCGACGCCGGGCGTGAACAGGCTGCGCCGCAGCAGGTCGTGCAGGTCGTCGTAGCTGAGCCAGCTCGCCATCATGCGGCGGTCTTTCGGCTCCGGGAACACGGAGCCGATGCGGATGCTCACGGTCTCGATGCCGTAGCGGTCGAAGTAGAACTGCGCGGTGTCCTCGCCGAACGACTTGGACAGGCCGTAGTAGCCGTCCGGCCGCTTCGGCGCGTGAGCGTCGATTTTCTCGTCCTGACGGTAGAAGCCGGTCACATGATTCGAGCTGGCGAAAATGACGCGCATGACGCCGTGACGCCGCGCGGCCTCATAGAGATTGAACACGCCCTTGATGTTGGCTTCGAGAACTTCTTCGAAAGGCCGCTCCACCGACACGCCGCCCAGGTGGATGATCGCGTCGCAGCCCGCGACCAGCGCGTCGACCGCCTGCCGGTCCGCGAGATCGCACGCGACGATTTCCTCATGGGCCGCAGCGTCGTCGGGCAATGCGCGCGGCAGGTCGGACAGCCTCACGCGCGTGGCGAACTCGGCCATGCGAGGCCGGATCGCTTTGCCGATGCCACCCGCCGCGCCCGTCAGCAAAAGACGGCCATACGGCGAACGGTTGACCTGATTTTCCATTGGTGTCTGCTCCATCGAGAGGCATCTGCTTAGGGAATACCCTCTCTTTCTTGTACGTTGTCATATGACGCTGGATGCATAAAATCATTTACGGCTGATTTTGTCAATGAGCGCCGGGGTCCGGGTGGCCGGAGCACTGCGGCGTCGCGCGCGTGGAGGAGGGGCAGCGTGAGGAGGACAGCGGTTGCGATGCAATCCGTTCGACTCACGACAAAAGGGCGAGTGTGCGTGCCGATGCCGCATCGTGCGCGGCCGAAGGCGCGTGCGATGCGGACGAGTGTCGCTACACGGCTCAGGAGCAGAACACCGGCGAGGGGGCATTCGAGTGCGGCCCATCGGGGCGCGTTTTCGTGGCTGTCGGCTTCGATTGCGCGCCGCATTCCACGACGCCGTACCCAGGACGCCATACCCAAGGCGCCTCGGGCGTCATGCGCGCGCGGCGCCAGCGGCAGCGAAACCGGCAGCGGCCGCGCGGGCCAGGCAGGTCAGGCAGGCCAAGCAGGCCCGCATCGATCGACACCGGCCATTGCCGGCCGTCAAGGCCTCTGCAACGTCGCGGGAAGCTCGCCCAGGGGGGCGCCCATAGGCCGAAGGCGGATGGCCGGATCGAGCCGCTTCCAGGCGAGTGCTGAAGGATCGGCGGCCATCGGTCCCGGCGCCTTGGCGACCAGTATCGAATCGGCGATCGCCTCGAAGTCCGCGCGAAAGTGCACGGAGCTCTTGTTGACCAGTATCTCCATCCGCTCCGGCTCGATGCCCGCAACACGGTAGAGATTCCTGTCGAACATCTGCATCTTGATCGTGCTGACCGCGATCCTCACGCCGTCGATACGAAGGCACGCAACCGGCCCGAGCTCGCCCCGCATGCCGTTCATCATCGGACCATCGAAGCGGAAATGCCCGTCGGAGAGATGCTCCACTTCGAAGGTCCCGACGAGCGGCTCGTCGCCGTGCACGCCCGAGCGGCCCGCCAGCGCGAGTTCGACCGTGCCTCCGACACCCGCCCGGTGCGCGGCCGCTGCTGCTTGCGCGTCCCATATCAGGCCGACTGCCGCGTTTTGCGCACCGTTGCGAAGGAGCGCGCGCACCATGCCCATCGTGTTCGAGTCGCCGCCCACGCCCGGGTTGTCCTGCGTGTCCGCGATGATGACGGGCTTCGCCGCATCCCGGCCAAGCCGCATGGCTTCGACCACGGCCTCGTCGGGCGTGAGGAAGTGCACCTGCCAGCGGGGTTCGTCCGCCACGATCTTCTGGTAAAGCGCCTCGACGGCCTGAGTCACCGCACGCTCGTCGAACCCGTACCCCCAGACCACCGGACCGCATTCGGGGAAGTCGGCGGCGGGAAATCCCGGGGCGAAGGAGAGCGAGACATCCTTGTCCCGTTCGAGCAGCGCAAGCTGCTCATACAGGCCGCGAGCGGGCTCGACGAGCGTGCACATGGCGTTCACCGGAATCAGGAACGGCACGCGGCGCGCCGCGTATTTCATGCGGCCGCCTTGCGCGACCAGCCGTTCGAAGACCCGGAAGGTGCGCTCGCCCGTCGCGGCCATATCGACGTGCGGATAGGTCAGATAGGCGACCAGTGCGTCCGCGAGATCGAGCATCCGCTGCGTCACGTTGGCGTGCAGGTCGAGCGATGCGACGAGCGGCATGCGATCTCCCACGACCGCGCGCACGCGCGCGAGCAGTTCGCCTTCGCCGTCGTCGATATGCTCCGCCACCATGGCGCCGTGCAGGTCGAGGTAGATGGCATCGAAGGTCTCGGACCTGACCGCGTCCAGAATCTCGCCGGCGATGCGTTCATACGCGTCCCGCGTGACATGCGCCGACGCGCTGGCCCCGGCCCAGATCACCGGGATCAGTTCGTGCCCCGCGGCCTCGGCCTGCGTGATGAAGCCGCCGATCGGCACGTTCACGTCGCGCAGGTTCAGGACGTCGGCGCCGCGCACGAGCGGCGGAAAGCCTTCGCCCTGCACGAAGCTCTGATAGGACGCCTTCGTCGGCGCAAAGGTATTCGTTTCATGCTGGAAGCCTGCAATCAGGATTTTCATTTCATGCTCGCCTTGTTTGAGACGTGAGGGAAAAGCGTTGATGTCGTCCGGATGCGCCGGGCGGGATCACGAAGGAGAGACGCGCGGACCCGCCCGGGCGTTCATGCGCGCGACGGAAGCCTGTTCGCCACCAGCAGCAGCGCGGCCACGGCGAGCATGCCGGCGATGACGAGAAGGCCAACGTGCATGCTGCCGGTCGCCGTCTTGGTCCAGCCGATGATGGCCGGCCCCCAGAAGCCCCCGGACAGCCCGATGGTGTTGATGAGCGCGATGCCGCCCGCAGCCGCGGCGCCCTTGATGTACTCGGAGGGAATCGCCCAGAACACCGTATAGGCGATCCACATCATGGCCGTGGCGAACGTCAGCAGGATCAGCGTCGCGACCAGATGGCCGTCCCAGAAGATCGTGCACGCAAGAAGGACCGCGCCGAGCAGCGCGGGCACCGCGCTGTGATAGCGCCTTTCGCCCACGCGGTCGGATCTGCGCCCGCCGAAGTACATGCCGAACGCAGCCGCCACATACGGGACGGCGACATACCAGCCGAGCTGGATCGTGTCAGTGACACCCTGGTCCCGGAGGATCGAGGGTAGCCAGAAGCTCATCGCGTAAATCGACGAAATGATGCAGAAATAGGCAAGCGCGAGGACGTACACCCGCACGTCGCGGGCGACTGCCCGGAACGAATGGTCACGCGGCGCGGTAGAGCCGGCGAGTTCGCCCGCGAGCACGCGCTTGTCTTCGGCGCTCAGCCACGCGGCATCCGCGGGCCGGTCCGGCAGGCAGAAGAAAGTGACCACGCCGAGGACGATGCACGGCAGCGCTTCCAGCAGGAACATCCATTGCCAGCCGTGCAGGCCGCCGGCACCCGCGAACGAGGTCATCAGCCACGCGGAGGCGGGCCCGCCGATCACGCCGCCGATCGGGCCCGCGAGAAACACGATCGCGATCGCTCGCGCCATGCGCGCGGGGCCGTACCAGTAGGACAGGTAGAAGATCATCCCGGGGGCGAAGCCCGCTTCGAAGATCCCGAGGAGAAAGCGCATCGCGTAGAACATCGGCACGTTGCGCACGAAGAGCATGCTCGCCGACGTGATGCCCCACAGCACCATGATCCGGCCGAAGGTCTTGCGCGCGCCGATTTTCGGCAGCATCAGGTTGCTCGGCAACTCGAACAGCACATAGCCGATGAAGAAGATGCCTGCACCGACGCCGTAGGCGGCGTCGGAGAATCCGAGATCGTGCTGCATCTGGAGCTTGGCGAAGCCCACGTTCACCCGGTCCAGATAGGCGAACATGTAGCAGACAAGCAGGAAAGGCAGAAGCCGCCAGTTGACCTTGCTATAGACGGCCGAGATGCCGTCGCGCCCCTCCAGGGCCTGGACTGTTGACATGGTTGTCTCCGTTGCTCGATCGGTCGTTATGAATTCGCATGGCTCAATGGTGGCCACACGAAAACAATCGAACAAGAGCAACTAAGTTCACATGTCGTTGCTCATTGAACAACGCAGGGAAAATCGCGCGATGAGCCTTGTGGGTCGCAGCTGTCAGCCGAGCCCGTCCGGAGCGTGAATGGCGCCCGATCAGCAGGTCGAGGAACGCGCTGACAGGCTTGGGCAACGTGCGCCCCGCCATGGTCTGGACCTGCAGCGTGCGCTGGTGCAGCTCCGGATTGCTGATGGGCACGGCGGCCAGCCGGTCGGGCTTCAGGCGGCTGCGCACCGTCAGATAGCCGGCCAGCGTGACCGCGTCCGTCCGCTGGACGAAGCTCTGCAGCGCCGCGTGGTAGTTGCTCACGAAAATCGGCTCGAAGTTCAGGCCTTCCAGGCTGCACGCGATATCGAACAGTTGCCTGACCGTGACGCCCTCCCCGTATATGGCGAGCGGCCAGGGCACCAGGTCGGCGAGCGACACGGCGTCTTTTCGCGCAAGCGGGTGATCCTGCGTGACCAGCGCGTAGATCGGCGCCCGCTGGGCGTAGTGGACGCTCACGTCCTTCTCCGGCGAGACGCTGAAGCACACCGCGACGTCGGCCGTGCCGTCGCGAACCCGCTGCGTCGCCTCCGACGGCGCCGACACTTCGAGCTGAAAATGCGTGGCCGGATGCGTCTTCAAAAAGCGCGCGAAGACTTCCGGCAGAAAGTCGCGCGCCACGCCTTCCGAGCTTGCCACGCGGATCGTGGCCCGGCCGCCCGTCGTGAGGCCGCGAATCTCCCCGGTCACGCGCTCCTGTTCGAGGATGCTCCGGTGCGCATGCGCGGCAAGGAGCCGCCCCGCCTCGCTCAACACCATGCCGCGCGGCCGGCGCTCGAACAAGGGCGCGCCGACCTCGTCCTCCAGCTTCGCGATCTGCCGGCTCAACGCCGACACCGCGACGAACAGCCGCTCGGACGCCTTGCTCAGCGAGCCGCTTCGCGCAACTTCGAGGAAATACCGCAGGGCCGTGCTGTGCATCGTGAACGCCTCGTCAGGTTTGCCGTTTCGGCAACGGAATCTGCGAAATATTGTGATTGTCCATAAATATCGGCGACATGAAGATCCGCGTGATCGATTTCCATCAAGCATCGGCGCCCCGGGCGGCGCCCTTACCGGAGAGAGAATTGACACGCGACATCGCCATTCAGGCTGCGGCCGGGCTATACGATTCCGGCGCCTTCCTCGAAGACCTCAGTCGCCGGGTCGGCTATCGCACGGAGAGTCAGGAGCCGGAAAGCGGCCCGCTCTTGCGCGCGTACCTGACCGACGAGATCGCGCAAGTGCTGACGGAACTCGGCTTCCGTCACCGGCTGGTGGAGAACCCCGCGCCCGGCGCGGGACCGTTTCTGGTCGCGCATCGCCATGAAGGCGACGCCCTGCCGACCGTGCTTACCTACGGCCACGGCGACGTGGTGCGCGGCTACGACGCCCAGTGGCGTGACGGCGTATCGCCGTGGGAAGTCACGGTCGCAGGCGACCGCTGGTACGGCCGCGGCACCGCCGACAACAAGGGCCAGCACAGCATCAACCTCGCCGCGCTCACGGCCGTCCTCGATGCGCGCGGCGGACGGCTCGGCTTCAATCTCAAAGTGCTGTTCGAAACCGGCGAGGAAACGGGCTCGCCCGGGCTTCACGCAGTATGCGAGGCACTGCGCGACGAGCTCGCCGCCGACGTGCTGATCGCCTCCGACGGCCCGCGCCTGGGCGCCCGGCATCCCACGCTCTTTCTCGGCTCACGCGGTCTCGTGAACTTCAGGCTCGTGCTCGAATGCCGCGACGGCGGCCATCATTCGGGCAACTGGGGCGGCCTGCTTCGCAACCCGGGCGTGGTGCTCGCGAACGCGATCGCGTCCATGGTGGACGAGCGCGGACGCATTCTCGTCGAGGGCCTGCGCCCTCCGGCGATACCGAAGCCGGTGCGGCAGGCACTCGAAGGCCTCACCGTGGGCGGCAATCCCGGCGAGCCCGAAGTCGACGAAGACTACGGCGAGCCCGGCCTCACGCCCGTCGAACGCGTCTTCGCATGGAACACGCTCGAAGTGCTGGCCTTCAAAACGGGCAACCCGGAAAAGCCGGTCAACGCGATCCCGCCGCACGCGTTCGCGTGCATGCAGCTGCGGTTCGTGGTCGGCACCGACTGGCAAGACCTCGAATCGATCGTGCGCCGGCATCTGGATGAACACGGCTTCGCGCAGGTCGGTGTCGAGGTGGAGCGCGGCGTGCCGGCCACCCGCGTGGACCCGGAAAACGCCTGGGTCCAGTGGGCATTGCGCTCGCTGGAACGGACCACGGGACAGGCGCCCGTGCTCTTGCCCAACCTCGGCGGCACGCTCCCCAACGAGGTGTTCGCCCACATCCTCGGCATGCCCACGCTCTGGGTGCCGCACTCCTACCCCGGCTGCTCGCAGCACGCACCCGACGAACATCTGCTTGGCCCCGTCGCGCGCGAGGGACTGCGGATCATGGCCGGGCTCTTCTGGGACCTCGGCGACACCGACACGCTTCGACACGCGACACAACCAGCGAGGGGTGCATGATGAGTTCGGATTCCGCCAGCCAGGCCTTGCCCGGCGTCTCGAGCGACACCGGCATCTACCGGCTGATCGTCGCGACGTCGGTCGGCAACGCGCTCGAGTTCTACGATCTGGTCGTCTACGGCTACTTTGCTTCCACGCTTTCGAGGCTGTTCTTCCCGACGAGCGACAAGACCGTCTCGCTGCTGCTCACGCTCGGCACCTTCGCGCTTTCGTATCTCGCGCGTCCCGTCGGTGCGTTCGTGCTGGGCTCGTATAGCGACCGCAAGGGGCGCAAGGCATCGCTGACGCTGTCCATCGGCATGATGACGCTCGGCACCGGCATGGTCGCGCTGATGCCGGACTATGCCGCGATCGGCGTGATCGCGCCGATCGGCATCTTCCTGTCGCGGCTCCTGCAGGGTTTCTCGGCAGGCGGCGAGTTCGGCAGCTCGACGGCCTTCCTGATCGAGCACGTGCCCGAGCGCAGCGGCTTCATGTCGAGCTGGCAGTTCGCGAGCCAGGGCGCGAGCGTGCTGCTCGCTTCCGCGTTCGGCGCGGTGCTCACGGGCACGCTCGACGCGCATCAGCTGGAAAGCTGGGGCTGGCGCATCCCGTTCCTGTTCGGCATGCTGATCGGCCCGATCGGGTGGTATATCCGCCGGCATATCGACGAGACGCCCGAGTTCGAGCACGCGGAAAAGGCTGTCTCGCCGATCCGCGAAGTGCTGACCGAACAGAAGGAACGCGTGCTGGTGTCGATCGGTTCGCTCGTGCTGACCACGACCGCGAACTACATGCTGCTCTACATGCCGACCTACGCGGCGAGGCAGCTCGGGCTCGCGCCGTCGTACGGCTTCATCGCGACGCTGGTCGCGGGATTCATCGTAATGATGCTCACGCCGCTCGTGGGCCACTGGTCCGACAAGGTAGGGCGCACGCGCATCATGCTGGGCGCCGGATCGCTCTTTTTCGTGACCATCTATCCTGCGTTCATGTTCATGAACGCGCATCCCTCGCTGCTGACGTTGCTGGCAGCGGTCATCTGGGTCGCGGTGCTCAAGGCGGTCTACTTCGCGCCGATCCCTGCCCTCATGTCCGACCTCTTTCCGACCCGCACACGCACCACCGGCATGGCGGTCGGCTATAACCTCGGCACGACCATCTTCGGCGGATTCACGCCGCTCGCGGTGGCTGCGCTGATCGCCGCGACGGGCAACAATCTCGCTCCCGGCTTTTATTTGATGATCGCCGCCATGGTGAGCCTCTTTACGCTCGTGTGGGCGCGAGTGCGCCTGAAGGCACATTAACCCGCAGGAAAAATCAGGCATTCGAACAGGAAAGATATGCAGAAAGACTTGCAGCAGGCCGTGCAGTTCGCCATCGACCACGAATCGCTCTGGGACCGCAACGTGGACGGAGTCTGGGGCGTGCATCCCAGCGATCCGCCGCCGTGGAACCGGCTGCTTGGCCCCGTGCACGATCGCGGCCCCGTCTCCGGAGCCATTTCGCTGGACGGCCGCACGCTCGCCACGTGGGGCGAACCGGATCGCGCCGACCTGACCTTCAGCATCGCGAAGACGTATCTGGCGCTGCTGGCCGGCGTCGCGCATGACCGAGGCCTGCTTCCCGACGTGGATGAACCCGTGCATGTGCGCGTGCCGGGCATCGGCTTCGATGATGCGCACAACGCCGCCGTCACCTGGGCGCAACTGCTTCAGCAGACGAGTGAATGGCAAGGCGAGTGTTTCGGCCTTCCGGATCAGGCCGATCATTTTCGCGCAGTCACTTTCGGCAAGGCACCCGAGGGCAGGAAAGGGGATCGGCGCACGCTGCAAACGCCCGGCACATACTGGGAATACAACGACGTGCGCATCAACCAGTTTTCTCTCGCGCTGCTGCACCTGTTCCGGCGCCCCTTGCCCCACGTGTTTCGCGACGCGATCATGCGCCCGCTCGGCGCGAGCGAGAACTGGCGCTGGGTGGGTTACGACCATGCGTGGGTGAACATCGGCGGCGAGCGGATGCCGTCCGTTCCCGGCGGGACGCATTGGGGTGGCGGCCTGTCGATCAGCGCCAACGATCAACTCAAGGTGGCACGCCTCTTCGTCGAAGAAGGCCGAGTGGACGGGCGCCAGATCCTGTCACGCGAATGGCTCGCGCGAATGCGCGCGCCATGCGCGATCGCGCCGTTCTATGGCTATCTCGTGTGGCTCAACCACGAGCGGCGCGTGTTTCCGAGCGTGCCGGCGTCGAGCTTCTTCGCTATCGGCGCGGGCAGCTCGTTTACATGGATCGAGCCCGAGCGGCGGATGGCGGTCGTGGTCCGCTGGCTGAATCCGGACCACGCCGACGAATTCTTCGGTCGGGTTCTCGCCGCGGTGGATCGCTGAGAAAGCGCTCTCCAACGCCGACGGGGCCGCATGTCGCGGCATTCATGCGGGTTGGCGCGAGCAAATCCTCGACATCCCACGCGAAACGCGCCGTTTCGCGTGGGATTCGAAATGGCGTGAACTCAGCCCTTGACGCCCTTGAAGGCGGCACGCCTTTCGGCGCGCTCATTCGCAAACGCAGGACTCAACGACGCGTCCAGATCACTGCGCTCGACGCCCGTGCCGCATACCGGGCACACGTTGCCCAGCCCGACGTCATGTCCGCATGAGCGGTGTGTGAAACGCACGGCGATTTCTTCGTGCTCGTCCTTGCACCAGGTCTCGCCCCACGCGCGCAGCGCATGCACGACCGGGTAGAACGACCTTCCCTTTTCCGTCAGCCGGTACTCGTAGCGCAGCGGTTTTTCATTGTACGGATGACGCTCGACCATGCCGTCGGATTCGAGCGACTTCAGACGGGTGGCGAGCATCTGCGGCGTCGCCCCGGTCTGAATCTGGATCTCTTCGAACCGCGTGGCGCCCATGAAGAGCTCTCTCAGGACGAGCACGGTCCACCGGTCGCCAACGATATCGAGCGACCGGGCAACCGGACAAACCGTGCCCGCTTTCTCCGCGTGTCGTACCACGATCCTCTCTCCTGTTCACTATTAATTTCATAGTAACACTGTTTCACTCCCTGCGTGCATACGCACAAGCGGGCGTTTCCCGGCGCTTTCAGGCCGCATCGTCCGATCTAGGAAATCAGCTCCAGACCGCGTCTCGCTTGACACTATGATTTTCATAGTGATATCTTGCCGTCACGATGTTCGATTCGTGAGACGTCACGAATCATCCGACGATGCAGCGAGGCGCCGACTGCGGAGCGCGGAATTCCTTCCTCCCCTTCTCTCACACTGGAGAACCGAAATGGCCGATTCCCTCTATCGCGCAGAGCGCACGGGCCTGCTGCTGGTCGATCCCTACAACGACTTTCTGTCGGAGGGCGGCAAGCTCTTTCCGATGATCAAGGAAGTCGCAGACGACGTGCGTCTGCTCGACAACCTGCGCGATGCCGTCGCGGCGGCGCGCAAAGCCTCTATCCGCGTGTTCTTCGTGCCGCACCGTCGCTGGCAGCCGGGAGACTACGACGGCTGGGACCATCCGAACCCGACCCAGCGCGCGGTGCAGCAGCGCCACACGTTCGCCAAGGGCACGTGGGGCGGCGAGTGGCATCCCGACTTCGTGCCGCAGGAAGGCGATATCGTCATCAAGGAGCACTGGGCCCAAAGCGGCTTCGCCAATACCGACCTGGACTTTCACCTCAAGCAGCAAGGCATCACGCACGTCGCCGTGGTCGGCCTGCTCGCCAATACCTGCATCGAATCGACGAGCCGCTTCGCGATGGAACTCGGCTATCACGTGACCCTCGTCCGCGACGCGACCGCAGCGTTCACAAAGGAAATGATGCACGCGGCACACCAGCTGAACGGCCCGACATTCGCCCATGAAATCCTGACGACGGCAGAATGGCTCGCCGCGCTTCCCGCCTGAACGAAGGAGAGCGACATGCAAATCAACGGAAAGCTCCTGATCGGAGCGCAGGAAGTCTCCGCGACCAAGGGAACGATGAAGGCGCTCGATCCCGCGACGGGTGAAGCGATCGAACCGCCGTTCGCCCTGGGCGGGAGCGATGAGGTGGAGCGGGCGGCGCAGCTCGCCGACGAAGCCTTCGATAGCTACAACCGCACGACGCTCGTCGAACGCGCGCAGTTCCTCGAGCGCATCGCCGACGGTCTCGACGCCATCGCGCCCGAGCTCGCGCGCCGGGCATCGCTGGAAACGGGGCTGCCTGTCGCGCAGCTCGAAGGAGAGGCCGCCAAGTCGGCAACGCAGTTCCGGCAGTTCGCCACGGTGGTCCGCCAGGGGCGCTTTCGCCAGGCCACGATCGATCCGGCACAGCCTGATCGCGCGCCGCGCGCCCGCATGGATCACCGGATGCAGAAGATCGCGCTCGGACCCGTCGCCATCTTCGGCGCCAGCAATTTTCCGATCTCCTATTCGGTTGCAGGCGGGGACACCGCGTCGGCCCTCGCAGCCGGCTGCCCGGTCATCCTCAAGGCGCACAACGGACACCCCGGCGCATCCGAACTCATGGGCCGGGTCATCCGGCAGGCAGTCGCCGAGTCGGGACTGCACGAAGGCGTCTTTTCACTCGTTCGCGGCGGCGGCAACGAGATCGGCGAAGCGCTCGTCGATCATCCGCTCGTCAGGGGCGTCACGTTCACGGGCTCGGAAGCCGGCGGCATGGCGCTCTATCGACGCGCTCAACTGCGTCCCGACCCGATTCCGGTCTTCACCGAAATGACGAGTGTCAATCCGACGTTCGTGCTGCCCGCCGCGCTGGCTGCGCGCGGCCACGCGATCGGCGACGGGTTTTCCGAACGCATGCTGGTGACGGTGGGCCAGGCATGCCTGAAGCCGGCGATCCTGCTGGCCATCGACGGCCCCGGATACGACGGGATGAAAGCGGCGATGGCCGCGCGAGTCGAGGCCATGGCCGCGCGCACGATGCTGACGACGGGCATCCACGAGGCGTACCGCAGGAATGTCGCACGACTGGGCGATGCAGGCGCCGCGCGAATCGCCGCGGGCGGCGCATCGCAGGGCCCCTGGGAGGGACAATCCATCCTGTTCGAAATCGAGGGCGCGCGCATGCTCGACGACCCCTCGCTCTCCGAAGAGGTGTTCGGTCCCGCCGCGCTCCTCGTACGCGTGGCGGATGCTGAACAGCTCATCGCGATCGCAAAGCAGTTTCGCGGACAGCTTTCGGCGACGATGCAGATCGATCACGCCGATCTTTCCCTCGCGGAACGCTTGCTGCCGCTGCTCGAACGGCGTACCGGCCGCATCGTCGTCAATGCGTTCTCGCATCCGCAGGAGGTGTCCCACGCGTCGATCCACGGCGGTCCGTTTCCGGCCACCTCGGACAGCCGCTTCACCTCGGTCGGCATGACCGCGATCGAGCGCTTCCTTCGCCCGGTGTGCTATCAGGGCTTCCCGGATGCGCTGCTTCCAGAAGCGCTCCGGCAAGGGAATCCGCTCGGCATCTGGCGTCTCACCGACGGCGAGCTTTCCAAAGCCTGAACGGCGCCGCCTGCGAAAAGCATCCTCATCCGCATCCCGTACTCCGGGCCGCGGGTGCGGCCGCAGCGGCAAACCCTCCCACTGCATCCTTTCGCGCCGACCGGAAGCCTCCGGCGGTCGGCAACCGAACGCTTCGACGATGCCTTAAACTGCGCCTGACACCACGATCCCCGCCGCATTCGCGAATACAGATCATGCAATTGCCCCTCTCGTTGCGACCCGCGACCCCGAATGACGAGTCGTTCCTGATCCGCCTGCGCAAGCTCACGATGACCGGGCACCTCATTCGCGCAGGTGAACCCGCCGATGATGAAACGCACCTGCAACGCGTGCGCTTCCGGTACGGGGATGCATCCATTCTCATGTACGGCGCCGATGACATCGGTCTCGTCAAGGCCGCGCGTTCCGGTTCCGAATGGTTCATCTTCCAGCTGCAGATCCTGCCGGAATATCAGGGGCGCGGGCTCGGCGGCCACGTGCTTCGCCTCATGCTCGCGGACGCGGAACGCGCGGGCTCGTCGGTGTCGCTGACCGTGCTCAAGGACAATCCGGCGCGCCGGCTCTATCTCGGCCTGGGGTTTCGCCACGTCGGCGAAACCGATATCGAGTACAGGCTGACCTGGCATCCGTAGCCCCTTCCCACGTTCGCACGCCCCGTGTACTCCCGCTTCTGTCCGCTTCGGGCATGACCGGCATGGTCCCGCGACCCTGTGAGCGCGTGCAAACCGACGCCGCACGCACTGCTCGCCGGATGAAGGTCAGGCTCCGGCGCGCGTGCCCTGATGCTCAACTCTCCTGTTTTTCTCAAGGCGTGCGCGCCGCCTTGATGGCCACCCTCCTTGATGCGATCATCCGGTGAATGACCCTCTGAGCCACCCGCCGCCCGGCCCATGTCCGACCACTCACGCCGCAAGACCAGCATGGCTGACATCGCCCGCGCAGCCGCCGTGAGCGAAGCCACCGTCGACCGCGTGCTGAACGGCCGCGGCGGCGTCTCGCGCGAGAAGGAAATGCGCGTGCTCGAATGGGCGCGCAAGCTGAAGATCGACCGGGCGCTCGAAGCCGTGTCGGTGCGGTGGCTGCGCATCGCGATCCTCATGCAGCAACCCGTCGCGCCGTACTACGTGCACCTCAAGCAGGGTTTCGAAGTCGCGCAGAAGACGTTCGAGTCGCAGCGCGTGATCTGCGCGGTCACGTACTTCGAAAGCCTCGATGCGTCGCGCGTTGCGCAAACCATCCGGCACGCGACGCAGAAGGCGGACGCGCTCATCATCGTCGCCTACGAGCACCCGGACATCACGGCCGCGCTGCGCCACGCGAGCCACGCCATGCCGGTCATCACGCTCGCAAGCGACCTGCCGGGGACCGGGCGCCTTGCCTATGTCGGCATCGATAACCGGTGCGCGGGCCGCGTGGCGGGCGAACTGATGGGACGCTTCATCGGCGACGCGGGCGGCAAGGTGCTCGTCATGACCGGCATGCATGACTTCCTCGGCCATGAAGAGCGCGAAAGCGGCTTCCGCTCGGTGCTGCGGCGGCGCTTTCCGGGCTGCGACATTGTCGAGACCGTCGAGAGCCGCGAGCAGTCGGCGCTCACCGAACGCCTGACGCGCGATGCGTTCAGGCGCTATCCCGACCTGCGCGGCATCTACAACATCTCGGTCGGCGACGAGGGCATCGCGGCCGCGCTGCGCGCGCTCGACCGGGTTCGCTCGACCGTGCTGATCGGCCACGAGCTCAACGAAAGCTCGCGGCGCCTTCTGATCGAAGGCGCGCTCGACGCCGTTCTCGATCAGAACCCCGCAGGCGAAGCGATGCGCTCGATCGAGATCGTGCTGCGCCACTACCATCGCGACCCGGGCATCGCGCTGCCGCAGCAGATTCCCGTCACGGTGCTCCTGCGCGAAAACCTTCCGCTTACGGACTGAGCGCCCGGCTGATGCACGTCGGACCGCCGGGTCATGCCGGCTCTGCGGCAACGAGCGGCTTCAGCTTGACGTCGCGATCGGCGAGCAGCGCCGGTTCGATCACCGCTCGCCGCGCGATGAGCGCCTGTGCGATGCGCACGTCGCGTGCAATTTCGCCCACTGCGCCCACACCGCTCGCGCCCACCATTGCGCCCTCGCGATCGAGCGCGAAGAAGATGCGCGAACGCTCGCCCGCCTCGCGCACGACCGTGTCCACGCCGAACGCCGGCATGCCGGCGATCTGGATCGCCATGTCGTACTGATTCGACCAGAACCACGGCACTTCGGAATAGGTCTCGCCGCGATCGAGCATGTTGCGCGCGACGATGCGCGCGTGATCCTCCGCATTTCTCCAGCATTCAAGCCGTATGCGCCGGCGAAAGAGCCGATGCGGAAACGAGCAGACGTCGCCCGCCGCGAAGATGTGCGGATCGTTGGTGCGCAGTGTGTCGTCGACTGCGATGCCGTCGGCCACGTCGATGCCCGCCGCCTCCGCGAGTTCCGTGCGCGGTTTCACGCCGATGCCGACGACGACGCAATCGCAGGGAATCGTCGTGCCGTCGGAGAGTTTCACGCCGCTCACGCGGTCCGTGCCGATGATCCTTTCCACCTGCACGGCAAAGCGCACGTCGACGCCCATCTGCCGGTGGCGTTCCACCAGGCACGCCGCGACGATCTCGGGCACCGCGCGCATCAGCGCCCGCGCGGCGGCTTCGATCACCACCACTTCGCAGCCGCGCGCGACCGCGGTGGCCGCGATTTCGAGTCCGATGAACCCCGCGCCGACGATCGCGATGCGCCGCCCCGGCGACAATTCGTCCGCGATCGCCTCGGCATGCGCCGACGTGCGCAGGCAGTGCACGCCGGCAAGCGCCGCGCCGGGCACGGCGAGTTGCCGCGGCTCGGCACCCGTCGCGATCAGAAGACGCTGATACGCAACCGACTGCCCGTTCTGCAGCACGACCTTGCGAGACCCGCGATCGATCTGCTGCACGTTCGCGTCGATGCGCAGGTCGATCCTGTGCTCGCGATAGAAGGCGTCGTCGTAGAGCGCGCATTGCGCCGTGGTTCTCTCGCCGAGGAGCACCTGCTTCGAGAGCGGCGGCCGGTCGTAAGGCGCGACGCGCTCGTTGCCGAGCAGCGTGATCTCGCCATCCCAGCCGTTGTTGCGCAGCGCGTGGGCGGTACGCGCGCCGCACTGCCCTGCTCCGATGATCACCATCGCGGGAGTCGCTTTCATGACGCCTCCTGCGCAGGTACGCCGAGCAGCACCTGTCCGTCTTCGACGCGCACGGGATACGTCTTCAGATGCACGCACACGGGCGGACTCATCGCCTTGCCGCTCGGGATGTCGAAGCGTCCCTGATGCAGCGGACATTCGATCTCGCGATCCACCACGAAGCCATCTGCCAGATGCGCCTGTTCGTGCGTGCACCAGCCATCGGATGCATAGAAGCCGTCCGATATGCGATACACCGCATAACTCGCCCCCGCATGATCGAAGCGGATCACGTCCTCTTCGTCGATGTCGCCGGTCGCACAGGCCGCGACCCAGTTGACGGTCTTCGTTTCGACACTCATGCAAGTCTCCTTTTTCGTTGAGGACAGGGAGCCGTCAGACTCCGGACTGCGCCGCGAACGCCCCGCCCGGCAGCGTGCGCTCGATCACATGCGCCGGATCGGAGCGCTGCCGCCAGAGCGCCGGCACCATCTCGCGGTACGCCGCGTAAAGGCTCGGATAGGCGGGCGGAAGCTGGTCCCTGATCGCATCGTGAAGGCGCGGCAGCGCGTGGAAAGGCACCATCGGCAGCAGGTGATGCTCCAGGTGGTAGTTCATGTTGAGATACAGAAAGCGGAAGACAGGGTTGAGATGCACCGTGCGCGTATTCAGGCGGTGATCCTTCACGTTGACCGCGAGGCCCGCGTGCTGCGTGAGGCCGAGCAATTGATGCAGCCAGCCGCCATAGAAGCGCGGGGTCCAGACGAACATGAGCGGCAGGAAGCTGTGCGTTGCGATGGCGAGGGCGATCGTGGCGAGCACCACCGCCAGATAGATGCGGCACGAGCGGATCATCTTCGGCTTTTCGGCGGCGGGCAGGAACGCGTCGGTCGCGGCCTCGACGCGGCCGAACGCATGTCGCACGATCTTGGCGATCTCGAGCGTGGCGCCGACGAGCCCGAAGAAGTCGGCGATGATCGGCCACACCCTGGTCGGCCGCGCGACCTGGATTTCCGGATCGCGTTCCTGAAAGTAGGTGTGGGTGTGATGCCGCGCGTGACTCCAGCGCCACCAGTAGCCCTCGCGAATCGTCATGAACGACGACAGGTGATAGAACGCGTCGTTGATCCGGCGGGTCTTGAACGGCGTGCCGTGCGCGAGTTCGTGCCAGCGGGCATCGCTCGACGAATAGATCGTGCCGTAGACGAAGAACGCCGGCACGGCCCACCATGTCCCCCATGCAAATGCTGCCACCGCGCCCGATGCCGCGAGCAACGCGAGCCAGAGCCCGAAGTTGCGCCAGCCTTCGGCGTCGCTGCGCTTCATCAGTTCCTTGAGCACGGCGCGCGGAATGCGCGGCTGATACCACTGCTCGGAAACGCGCTCGTCGAAGGTCGAATCGGTCAGCGCGGGCGTGGCGGCGCTTCCATCGACGCCGGAAGTCGAGGACATGAATCGTCTCCTGTTGAATCGGTTGACTCGCTTGCAGGTTTCCCGTCAACGCTTTCGGACCGGCGTGACGGGTACGCTGTTCGCTGAGCTTCTCGGTGAGTCAGAAGATAGTCGATTCGAACCGGCGCCTCAGCCCGAAAAATGATGGACTTCCCTCAAGCGCCGCTGGCGTCCGCGTCAGGCAAGGCCCCCGGATGAACAGGGTTTTCCTCATACGGCCGGGAGCGGCGATCCGGCAGGCGCGCGGATGGATTCGGGCCGGGCAGATTGTGTAAGATCGATCGGCAGCCACTTCCCGCCAAGGGGCACGCCCATCGGGCCGGCCGCGTTCTTGCCTTTCGCTGGACCTGTTCAACCATCACGGCGCGCAGGCACCGCTGCGTGCATATCGCGGAGGGTCGACAAGCATGCAGGATTCCACTGATGTTCTGATCATTGGCGCGGGCCCCGTCGGGCTGCTGCTGGCAACCGAGTTGCGCCGCGACGGCACCGACGTCATCGTGATCGAGCAGCATCCGCAGCGCGCCTATTTCTGCAAGGCGCTCGGCGTCACGGCGCGCACGCTGGAAATATTCGAGGACATTGGCATTGCCGGTCACGCGATCGATTCCGGCGTGTGGCTCACCGGCGTAGAGACGTGGACCGACGGTGCCCCCGTTCCCGCGCAAAGCATGCTGATACCGCCGCAAGGCTTGCCGTATGGTTCGCTGTCGCTGGCTCAGTACGAAACCGAGCGGCTGCTCGAAGCCGCGCTGGCGGAGCGCGGCGGCCACGTGGACTATGGCTGGACCCTCGACGGATTCACGGAAGCCGACGATGCCGTGCTCGCGAACCTGACCGGTCCGAACGGCGAGTCGCGCACGGTGCGCTGCCGGTGGCTCGCGGGCTGCGACGGCGCGCACAGCAAGGTGCGCTCGGGACTGGGGCTCAGCTTCGAAGGCGGCCAGTTTCCGCAGACGTTCGCGCTCGCCGACCTCGAAGTCGGCTGGCCGCTGCCGCGCGGCCCCATGTACCGCTTCAACTGGAGCGGGGGCGGCCGTCCGCAGACGTCGCTCGCCGCGGTGCCCATCCGCGGCTCGGCGAGCCGTTACCGGCTCTCGATCATCGTCGCGTCGGAGGAGGACGCGGCGCAGCTTGCCAGCACACCCGCGCCCGACTTCGACACGATCACGCGCCTCATGCTGCCGGCGCTTCCGGAAGGCACGCGGCTTTCCACGATGCGCTGGTCGTCGGTTTATCGTGTCAGCCACCGGATTGCATCGGCGTATGGGCACTCGCGCGTGTTCATTGCGGGCGACGCGGCGCATATTCATCCGCCGGTCGGCGGCCAGGGGATGAACACGGGTCTTCAGGACGCGCACAATCTGGCGTGGAAGCTGTCGCTCGCCGCCAGCGGTCTCGCGGGTCCGCAGTTGCTGGGCAGCTACGCGGAGGAGCGCCGTCCAGTCGGGCTGGATGTGGTCCAGTCGACGAGCGCCGCCCTGAACGCCGTACTGCTGCGCGAAGCGATCAAGCCTGCCATGCGCGAGACTCAGCTGCTCGTCACGTACCGGGGCAGCCGGATCGTGGCGGACGAGTGCCCGCAGATGGACGCAGCGTCTCCCGCACCGGGCGACCGCGCGCCGGAAGTGGGTGGCCTTTCGCAGGCATACATCGGGCACGACAGGCGTTTGCGCGAATTCATCGGTCGCGGGCGGCACGTGCTGGTGGGTTATGTCGATCGCGCGAATGATCAGGTCGATGCTTTCATCGACGGATATCGCGCGCTGCGATCCGTGCTCGGCGATCGGGCGGCGGGCGTGCTCGTGTCGGCACCGGATTGCGAGGTGCCGCGCAGCGAGGAAGTCACCCTGCTGACCGACGCCGGCGACGAGTTCGCGGACGCGTTCGGCGCGCCGGGCGGCACGTTCTGGATCATCCGCCCCGACGGGCATATCGGCTGGCGCAGCGCAACGTGCTCGGCGCTATCGGTCACGAACTGGCTGCAGCTGTCGCTCGGGATTTGACGGTTGCGCCTGCGTCGGGAAGGACGGTTCGTCCTGTCCAGACTGAAGGCGGAAACATCGGGCAACGGTGTGGGTGCGCGCGGCACTCGAAGCATGCGCGCACCCACTCACGGTACATCGGGCCGGTTCGGCGTCCGCGCTGGCGACGCGCGATTCCAGCGCGCAGTCCCGCCGCGGTCCGCCGCCGCGTCAGTGCGAATGCCGCGGGTTGCCGCGCTCTGCGATCACCTTGAGATAGAGCGTCGCGGGCTCCAGGCAACCGCCGGTCGAGAGCTGCCCGACCGTCTGACGATAAAGCTCCTGCCATGGCGTTTGCGCCGCCGGAATCTCGAATGTGGCGGTTTCGCGCCGCCGCGCCAGTTCATCGTCGTCGACCAGCACGTTCACGCTGCGCGCATTCAGATCGACGCGAATGCGGTCGCCCGTGCGCAGCAGCGACAACCCTCCGCCGACGGCCGCTTCCGGCGACATGTTGAGAATCGACGGGCTCGCCGACGTGCCGCTCTGGCGTCCGTCGCCGAGCGTGGGCAAGGACGTGATGCCCTGGCGCACGAGTGCGGCGGGCGGCGCCATGTTCACCACCTCCGCGCTGCCCGGATAGCCCACCGTACCCGCGCCGCGAATCACGAGAATGCAGCGCTGGTCGATTTCCAGCGACGGATCGTTGATGCGCGCGTGATAGTCCTCCGGTCCATCGAAGACGATCGCGCGGGCTTCAAACGTGTTTTCCGCACCAGGCTCGCTCAGGTAGGTCTGCCGGAACGCGTCGCCGACGAC
>Ga0163162_10001127_pt1 | contig 24862 bp, 20 predicted proteins | sample S55metaG_FD_115310 | JGI IMG/M metagenome (GOLD analysis project Ga0163162, IMG submission 115310) | Switchgrass rhizosphere microbial communities from Kellogg Biological Station, Michigan, USA - S5-5 metaG | ecosystem: Host-associated > Plants > Roots > Rhizosphere > Soil | place: USA... | reverse complement strand
TGCGCTCATAAAATCGTTCGGCCTGGCGAAGGCGTTGGCCTCAGAGAATTGGAAGGCGTTTGCCAGCTCGTACAATGGCCCGGCATACAAGGGCAACCCGGACACGATATTGGACGACTATGATTATAAACTTGCTCAGGCATTCAAAAGATATGCAGCCTGATCCTATTATTGCAGTTGGTTTTGGTAAGGCCCTGGGTTTCTACCTGGGGCTATTTTTTTTGCTGGAGACAAAGGCATCGAAAGCGTCTTTTGCAGTCCGGAGATCGCTGGCAATGATATCCTTCTTTTTGTTATTGCTTATCACCATCCAGGTGCCTGTCGCTATACGTACGCAGGTTGCCGCAAGACTTTTCCCCTTATAAACCTCTACCCAATAAGGCGCTTTTCGCTCGGTCGTGTAGGTCATATAGCAAAAATAGAATATCCGGAGGTACAATACCGTGCTTACGCCGCAATAGTTAGTGTCGGCATCCGTATTTGTCCCTAAAAATTACCACTTTAACGACTTAAACAGATCTGATACGTCTAGTTGAAGAGCCTTGGCAAGGGCAACGATCATGGTAAGGGAAGTGTTGATGTCCCCTTTTTCTATGCGGTGGATTGTGCTATGGTCTACATCGGCACGATGAGCCAACTCACGAAGGGTTATTTTCCTGTCAGTTCGAAGTTTTTCCAAATTTCTGCCAAATTCTTTGATAATCTTTTCCTCCCAGTTGGTATCCATTGCCGAAATATCAACGAATTAGCAGAAAATTTTGTATGCATATATGCATACAAATAATAGGTATTTGCCTATCTTCGTGTTCGGACAAGGTTTAACAATAGGGGCCTGGCTTAATAGCGGGTCCTTTTTATTTATGCCAATAAACGACGCAGAAATAAGGTGGCGCCTGAGTCAAAGAGATCCGCAGGGCCTTAGGGATATTGCCAGGAAGTATGGAGAGGAGCTTGTTATTTTGGCTTTTGCCGAGCTTTCCAATGCAGAGGCCGCAGGGGATATAATCGAAAAGACTATTTTGCAGATTGCGAAGATCCCTTGGATTGTCGGTCCAGGTGATCTCCGGTTGGAGCTGAGAAAACTGGTGATCGCGGCCTGCAAGGGGCAGTAGTGTTTTGCCTACGTTTCAACCTCTCTATAAATAAAGTCATATCTGATTGAGTAGCAATTAAGTAAGCCCGTTAATTTTAATCCTGTACGATCCACAAGGCCGATCAGACGAAGTCTGATCGGCTTTTTTGTTTGGGAGCGCGCGAGCTGGCTCGCAGGCGCGGACAAGCAAAAAAGGCGCATCCCGCGATAGCGGGATGGGAGGCCTTGGGTAAGGAGGCCGCCGGAGGCTAAGGATCAGCGGAGCTAATCCTGTACGGTAAGGAAGCCGCCTTTTAGCTATCTTTACCATGGATATTTGTGTCGGAGTAAATACAGCATATGAACCCATCCAATTTCAAGATGGCCGTCCTTATAGATGGCGATAATGCGGAATCCGAATTAATCGAGCACATTCTAAATGAAGTGGCAAAATTTGGCAAAGTATCGATCAAACGGATCTATGCCGATTGGACCCTGCCCCAAATGAACAAATGGAAGGCTCAGTTGAACAAATATGCAATTCGCCCCATTCAGAAATTTTCCTATACAACGGGCAAAAATTCTACGGATACGGCTTTGATCATCGATGTAATGGACATTATGCATCACAAACAGGCAGATGGTTTTTGCATTGTATCCAGCGATAGCGACTATACCGGAATTGCACACCGCATCAGGGAAGAAGGTCTTTTTGTTATGGGTATAGGTAAATCTCACACACCCGAAGCATTCGTGAAAGCATGTGAAAGCTTTACTTACACAGAGATCCTCCATCCTGTCAAAGAAAAACCCTCCAGAGCGAAAAGCAATATTGCTGCAGGAAAGAAACAAACCGACGTTAAACAGCCTGCTGTGCATGTTCCTAAAGCAAAAGGACCTGTGCAATTGACTCAATTGACCAATAAAATAACTAAAAAACCCATTGACCTGGAATTGGTGCATAACGCCTACGATATGTCAGTGGATAGTCTGAAGGGGCAAGCCCTGGCGAGCCAGCTTGGGATGGCCCTTAAAAAGATTGACCCTACCTTTGACATACGCAATTATGGGTTCAACTCGCTAAGGAAATTTATGGAGGCATTGCGTCCGCAATATAAGACCATCATTCATGACGATAAAACAACGATGTCGTTGAGAAGGAACGATATCTGATCTGCTATTTCAGGCCGGTATAGTGATGGCGGAGAGGGTGATCCCTGTTAGGTAATACCTCTATCGCCGGATAATAGATTTTACTTTTGTGACGAGCTCCTTCGGGAAGAGGTGGGTAACCTTGCTGAGCATCCTGATAGTATTTTGCTGCAAATAGAGCTTTGCCGGCTGCCGGATGGTTTCGCCGAAGTATTTGTTCGGGATCTTCCTGCCGGTACTGATATTGACGAGGTCGGTTATGTACAGTTTGTTGATGGCGATGTCGGACAGGCGGGGCGTATAGTAGATGCAATCCTCGAAGTAATAATGCGATACCTGTGTCAGTCTTGATGCCCCAGGCTTTTTGATCCTTTCACCTCCATGGAGCAGATTAGCAGCCCAGATCATCCCCTGTCCTTTTTTTATGGTAAGAACCTCTTTCTTCAGTTCCAGCGCCTTTACCATCTTTTCGATGAAATTGACATAGTCCACCGCGTAAGTCATCATTGCCTTTTTTGTCTCGATATTATCACTGGCTTTTATACCCAGGTCGATCATTTCGTAGAAGGGCAGCTTATGGCTACCGGGATAATAGTGTAGCGGGCCGTTGTCAGGCGTAATGTCTTCCAGGGCTATCCAAACCCCGCACATAAAACGCTGGGGAATGGAATTGAAATGGACCATGTCCGAATGGGTCTTTTGCTGCGAGCCCTCGGGGAAATTCAGGGTTTGAAAGGGGATCGGCTCCCGTTGATAAAGCAGCCGCAGCTTATCATAGACGACATCGTGCGATGCCACCTTCCGAACATATTCATTATATTTCCATGCGTCCTGTATCCGTCTGCTCTCTACTTTCTCCAGCTTTGCAAACGGGACTGCCATGCTTTCGTTCAACGCGTCGATCACGGTGTGGTCAATGCCTGTATCAAATACGACAAAGCCATTGTCCGAAAAGCTTTTTACGAACGCCTTGTCCTCTCGGTTAAGCGAAGACGCTTCCAGGTCCTTTGCGTAGAATGGTGATTCAATCCAAGGTAAATTGAGGGTTTCCGGGGTCATACACTTTCATGTACGGGAAGCCTCACTGTTCCGTTGGGGAAAATCAGGAATTTTTTTTAAATGGTTTTCCAAACGTAGTCAAATATAAGGCTGAATCCCGATGTTTTATCCGGCATCCAATAGAATTACCTTGCTTCGCTGTATGGCATCCTCGAAAGTATCTGTTATATTGGCCTTGCCGATGGCAAATATCAACCTGGCTTCCTTCAGTTCCTCCATTACCTGTTCGCTGTGCACTTCCGATAAGATCAGCTTAGTTCCCGCCTGCTTTGATTCACTATACACATCTTTGATCGTCTTGAGGCCTGTGGCGTCAATGATGGGCACTTTTCTCATACGGATGATAAGGACTTTGGGCGGCCGCTCGATAAGCCTCATAGCATCTTTGAATTTATAGGCGGCGCCAAAGAACAAAGGACCGTTGATCTCAAAGACTTCCACGTGTTTGGGTAGGGGATCTTCCAACAATTCCATCTGATCGGCGCCATCATTGTCTTCCATTTCCTTTTTCAGGCTGCTGACCTCGGTGAACCTGATCATATTTCGCAAAAACAGGAAGGCTGCCAGGATCAGTCCCATTTCTATGGCCACGGTCAGGTCGATCAATACCGTCAGAAAGAAGGTTGTCAGGAGGATCGCCCTATCGCTTACAGGGCCTTTCAACACGGCAAGAAAGTGTCTCCATTCGCTCATATTATAGGCAACTACCACGAGTATGCCGGCCAGCGTGGCCATTGGGATCAACGACGCCCATTTTCCAAAGAAAAGCAATATTAACAGCAATGTAATGGAATGGATCATTCCAGCGACAGGCGTACGGCCACCATTCTTTACATTCGTAGCGGTACGGGCTATTGCACCGGTGGCCGGAATGCCACCAAAGATCGCAGAAAATATATTGGCTGTACCCTGGGCAATCAGTTCCATATTCGACCTGTGATTGCCTCCGATCATTCCATCCGAAACTACCGCCGACAGCAATGACTCAATGCCTCCCAGTAATGCGATGGTGAAGGCGGGTTGTATTAAATTCTTTATGGTCGTGAAACCCAGGTGAGGGATCACAGCCTTTGGCAAAGATGACGAGATGGTTCCGAATTTACTGCCGATCGTCTCAACAGGTAGATGCAGGAGCTGCATGATCGTCGTAGTAAAGAGAATGGCAATTAATGAGCCGGGAACTTTGCCGGTGACCTTGGGCCATAGGGTTATAATTGCTACGGTTGAGGACCCGATCAGGACGGCGGAGATATTTATCGTTTGAAAACAGGCAATATAGCTTTTCCATTTATCTATAAAATCCGACGGAATAGCCCCCATTTGCAATCCAAAAAAGTCCTTGACCTGGGAAGATAAGATGATCAGCGCAATGCCGCCGGTGAATCCAACGATCAATGGGTACGGAATAAATTTAATTACCGAGCCAAGCCGGGCAAAACCCATAATGATGAGTATGATTCCGGCCATAAAAGTAGCAATGATCAAACCGTCAATGCCATGTACCTGAACAATGCCATAGACAATTACTATAAACGCTCCGGTAGGTCCGCCGATCTGGACCCGGCTACCGCCCATTGCAGAAATGATAAAGCCAGCGATGACAGCTGTATATAGTCCTTTTTCGGGAGATACGCCTGAGGCGATGGCAAAAGCGACAGCAAGGGGAAGGGCAACAAGACCTACAATAAGCCCGGACATCAGATCTTTGGTGAACTGCTGCCGGGAATAGTTCTTTAAGGTGTCAAATAACTTAGGTCTGAGCATGGTGTGAATTTTCCTCTCTCCAATGCTTATTATATTTTACAAAAAAGGAAAGCCAAATGGTTCTTGACACCCGCATAAAAAAAGGCTGCAATAAGACCAATAAAACCCCATTTATACCGAGCCACCAGAAAATCCTGTTATCCTCGGTAGACAGACCAATCAATACCCACCAGGCAACAAAGGTGGAGACGGAAAAGGCTACCGTTAGCGAATAGCTTACGTATGCCGTACCATAATAAAAGCCGGGCTCCAGCTCCATACGCTGGCTGCAGACCGGACAACTATCGTACATGCTGAATATGGTCCTCAGATGGTAGGGGTTTTTATTCTTAAACATGTTCCCTTCCCGGCAACGGGGGCATTTTTGATGCAGGATTGTCATCAAAAAATTTGGCCCTTTGCTTTTTTCCTGACTATCCGGATTGATCTCATTCTTCAGTTGACTACTCATATATAGTAGATTATACTTTTACCCAGAATTTTAAGAGACCATCCATGTCCAAATCGACAGCATGGAAATCGGGCGGTATCTCGTTTTCAAGGCTGCACAGCGTGCAAAGCCTGGTCCCTGTTGGTTTTTGCTGTAATTGTTTGAATAAATACCGGTTGTAATAATTGAATAATTCTCCGGAGTAATCGATGCTGTCATCAATCTTGTCAGTGCCGTCCAGGTTCTCGTAAAAGGCGTTGTAAAAATAAAAATGGTCGTATTTCTTCAAATCCAGCTGCGTGAAATTTCCATGAATGAAGGAGACATTTTCAAGGCGCAGACTGCTTTTTGCCGACTCTGCATGATCGATAAGACTTTTTCTTTGCTCCACTCCGTAGTACCAGGCTTTGGGAGTATAATAAGCGGCAGCCAGACAGAATTTTCCGACACCGCTGCCGATATCCAGGATCTTCCCATTGCCATCTCCGGCGAGAAAGCGGGCGGCCTTTTCCGCAATATGCAAAGGCGTCCAATGATATCTTGCCAGTGCCTGGATGGGTAAGGGATAGAGGGCATTAAATTCCGCGTCGGAATCAAACCATTTCTCCGCGTATAACTTATTAAGTAAGGGCATATGGATTCGATTATTTTACGGGCGCTCCTCTTCGATAAATATTTTAAGGTCCTCATCCGGGGAACTTGCCCATCCCACTAATATTGTGCTATCGATGGGCTCATAGATCTCCTTTTTGCCGGGGTCGTCAGGAAGACTTTTTACCGGGATAAGCGTGAAATAATCGAGTTCAATATAATCAACCCTGCCGTCCCTTGTATAGCCTTTAATAAGAACATACAGAAACCCGTTATCTTTCAGCTGCTGTAAACTTTGTTTTGTCAGTCTGACAGGAGATCTTGAATTTCCCATTTGTGTTGCGATTTAGAGGGAAAAAATCCCACGCAAAATTACTTAACCGCCATCCGCGGCCCGGTAACACTTATCACTAAAAAAAGTGAGTTATATCAATTTTTATACAATAGATTTGTAATGTATGAGCATAAAAGGCATTTTTCCTATCGATAAGTGGGATTTCGAAAGTGAATCGATACTTGCGGATCTGCCGGCGGGGGACCTGGAATTGCTCATGGCACGGAAATCGGAGCAAGTATATAAAAAGGGGGAGATCATTTTCCGGGAGGGCGCATTTCCCGGAGGTATCTTTTATATTGTAAATGGGAAGGCAAAGAAATATAAGATGGATGGGGATGGCAGAGAACAGATCATTTATGTTGCAAACACGGGTGAGCTATTGGGCTATCACGCTATTCTTTCCGAGGACAATTATCCGGATTCCGCAGCCGTATTGGAGGAAAGCCTCATTACATTTATTCCAAGAGAAGATTTTCTGGAGGCCATTAAACAATCCGACGTATTGAATCGAAGGCTTCTTAAAACGTTAAGCCATGAGTTTGCCGTACTGGCGAATAGCCTTGCTATGTTCGCGCAAAGGTCCGTCAGGGAGAGATTAGCCCTGCAATTAATTGTGATCAGGGAAAAATACAAAGTCGATTTCGAGCCAGGTAAGCCCGTCGAGATAAATATGGGCCGTGATGACCTGGCCAGTCTTGTAGGCACGGCACGGGAGAATGTTGTCCGAATGCTTTCGGAGTTAAAGGAAGAAGGTGTGGTTGCAACGAAGGGCAGGAAGATCATAGTACTCGATGTAAAGAAGCTGATCAAGATCGCCAATTACAGATAGATCCATTAATTGTGTTGCCGGACGGCAATAACAATATCATCGGACATTTCATTTGTTCCATACCGGAATGTAAGCGCGCCGGCCGCATTGGTCCCGGCCGTTTTGAATACCTTATTATTTATTGAGATGATATAGCTGGCATTGGGTTTCAGATCATTCACTTCATAGGACAAAAGCGCCTGTTTAGCGGATTGGACCCAGGAAATTTTTTCCGGGCTCCAGGATCTTATATCGAGAGACAGTGTGTTGTTTGCCGGGGTCTTTATTTTCAGCGATGCATGGCTGCTGTTGCGATGAAAATAGGAGAGGGAGGTGTCGGAGGCATAAAAGCCGAAGTCGGCAGCTGAAATAATTTTGGAACGGCCGTTGGAAACCATATACGCGTTTGTGTCGAGACCGATGGTCAATTTCCGGCCCCTGAAATTATATTTTAATAAAGTGCCTGACAGCTCCGGTGTGATATGTGGGTTTAGATAGAATCTGTTATAGAGCGGATTGATGCCATAAATAGCCTGGTAGAGCCCAACGACGGAGAGGCTATTGCCGGAAAGGATATCGTCACCCCGTCCATCCTGCCTAACACGCCCGTAACGCTGAAATGCCAGACCATCCTTTGCATATTGAGCCAGGACTTTTTTTACATATTTCAATGCCAGCTCAGGTTTGTAAGCGGCATAGGCTTTTACGGCGACACTGCCCCATGATAAAAAAAGATCGCCATTCTCATATTCAGGGAAGGGAAACTGGGAATCTTTTACTTCTCCCTTGTTGTAGCTGGACATGCAAGCTGGCCAAAAGAACAGCTGCTCCTTCTGCATCTGCGTCTCTATGTTGTCCAGGATCGTTGCCTTTCTGGAACTATCTTCACAAATCCCATAGGCGATTGCCATGAAATTTACGGGCGTGACCATATTATTGCCATGGGGAGACCCGTCTTTGTCTCTCCAATGGATGTAGCATTTTTTTTCATCGTCCCAGAAGCCGCCTTCGGTCACTGACTTGTTAAAGCTGGTCTTTAGTTTTTCGGCGAAACGGCTATAATAGGTTTCTTTTTCTTTGTTGCCCAGCTGCTGTTCTATAGCCGCCCATAGTACAAGCGCATGGTACAGCTTTGCATTTACAAAGGCATTTTCATAGGATGCCCAGACTATATCCAGCCAGTCACTGCCTCTTTGCTGTTGCTGGCTGTCGGTGATCATCTCTACGAGTCCATTGTCATTATCGTCCCTTTTAAGGATCCAGTCCAGGGCTTTTTCGCATGATCGCTGATGGGACCTTACCCAGGCAAGGTCACCTGTCTGATCATATAGTTCGGCTACGTTAGAGACGAGGTCAGGGTTTGCATCCAACAGATAGCCCCATTGAGCTTCATAAAAACCTTTGTCTGTGAATTGGTCCGGCATTGCGTCCTCATTGCTATAGGCCCATCTTGGCCAGACCCTTCCATCGGGCTTTATAGCATTATCCCTGTAGAAATCAAGGCATTGCTGATAGCCTTTTAAATAGGTGGCATCATTTATGGCCAGGCCCATCTGGGCGATGTATTGTTCGTGCAGGCAGATAGGTCCATAGGGTGTATGCCAGCTGTTGCCGCCAAAATGTTCCTTATCGATAACACCGATCCTTGCGATCGTATTCAGCACGGCGCTTACCTGGCCGCCGTCGATCCCTGCGAAGGTTCCCCGTCCAAACTGATCTTTAAAGCTGAACCAGGATAGTGTGATGGTTTGGCTGGTCTTACCGGCATTCATTTTAAAGGGCGCCCAGACATAGGAGGTGTCCCGAACGAACCTTCTTCTTTGCGTGCCGGCATCAAAACGGGGGAGGAGCTCTTTTGGCGCGACCCCAATGGTATAAGCGAGCTTGTCATCCGATGTACGGCTGTAGTCCATTGCAACCCGGCTGCCCGGTGCATTTACAGAGACGGTGAGGCCATTGTCCGTGGTACTGTTCCAGAACCTGGATGAGCCGCTGTGTACTCCGTAGGTATCCAATTTTTTAAAGAGGTAAAGCCAGGCCAGGCCGCCATAATCCTGGTAGGCGCCTTCCCAGGCTGTCATATCGCGGAACATGAAAACCGGCAGGGCTGCTTTCTCTGCGGTAAGCGGGCCGGACAAGGTACGGTCCATATCGAACCTGATATCATTATCTGTAATGCGGAATGTCCAATTCTCATGGATGGTGATGTCTTTATTACCATAGACGATCCCTGAAAGTGTAATGGTGTTTTTAGTGGTTGTAAGGGTAGGCTCCGACGAAAGGTGCAAGGTGGATAAGGCAGCGGCGGCGGTTGTAATGGATGAATACATTCCTGCGGGATCTTTGATGACTGTCTGGCCATTGACGATCATTTTCGTGATGGCCGCTCTTTTGTCATAGTCGAGCGTTAGCTTTAGCTTTTGGTTGCCGAAGGAGATCTTTTTGGCCCGGGTATTGTTATCGATCTGGGTAAAGCAGGTGCTTGAGAGGACGAGGGAATAAATGATAATAAAAAGTGTACGCATAATCTTTATCTGCTATAAATGAGGGGATTCTGGGATTCATCGTTCAACAGGCTGCCCACTTTCAGCCGAGCTGCCTGCTGGTCCGTGAGAATATTTTTGATGCCGTTGAATGTCGCGCCGTCCGGCATATAGGCGCAGGTCATTGCCCTTCTGAAACCATTGGTCATATTGGCGCCTGCGCCATGGATCGTCAGTCCGTTGTGAAAGGAGCAGCTGCCTGCCGTCATGGGGACAGCTACCGACCTTGAACTTTTAAGCTTGGGGTAGAAATCAAATATGGCATCCATATTTTTTCCGATGCCGGGATTCTCGAATGTAGTCTCATGGCAGGAGCCGGGAATAAAATAGAGGCAGCCATTTTCATAGGTTGCGTCGTCCAACGCCACCCAGATGGACAAAGCACGTCTGTCGCTGAAGGACCAGAACGGCGTATCGAGATGCCAGGAGGTTGGATTGGCCCAGGGGCGTTTGATCAATGCCTGGTCGTGCCAGATGCGGATGCCGCTGCAGCCGGCCAATGTCGCCGCCATTTTGCCGAGCTTCTCATCCAGCATTATTTGTTTTACTTTATCATTTGTCTGCCAGAGGTTGAGCAGTTGATCGAATACCTTTCCGTAATAATCGCTCTCTTTATTAATGCCATCATCTTCTCCCACCTTTATATCACCATACGGCATTTTTCTGCCGCCTCTTTGTTCGATGGCTTCGGTGACTGCCGTCCGCCAGATGGACAATTCATCCGCGGACAAAAAGTCTTCGATCAGCAGGTACCCGTCCTTCTGGTATGCGAGCACCTGGGCATCCGAGAGTAAAGTTTTCATTCTTATTGAGTTTAATAGCAGGGGGGTGAGCCTCCCCCGCTAATTGCCTTCAAGGTACTAATAACCGTGGTTTTGGGTAAGCTTTGTATTTAGTCGGCTAAATTCAGGATCAAAGTGTTTTGCTGCGAGCTTATTCTCCATACTGGACCGTTGCCTGGCGTTGAAAATGAGCCTAGATCTGCTTTAAGTTGATATTTCATGTTCTCAAAGCTGCAAGCAACGCTTTTGACATTTATATTTTCGAATGGTAATTTAATATTTTCCGCGGTTGTGAGATCAAAAAACCAGCTGATGGGTGAAGTGCTTGTCAGATGCATTTTAGCCTGTCGCTCATTCAGATCAATTTCAAAGGTTCCATTTATTGTTGTCAAAGGCCAGGCAATATGCATGGAAGAAGGGCTTGTTCTTGTGAATTTCGGTTCTTTGCCTTCCAATGCAATTTCTTTACCGTCGACGATTGCTTTTAATCGCAGGCCCGCAATCTGATTGGGCTTGCTCCAAATATATCCGTCGACGACAGGTAAGGTGAAAAATGTGCATTCATTTGAAGTGGCGGCCTGCGATTCATAAACAGAAGGAAGGGTTTCGTTGAACAGGTGAATATCACGTATCCTTAAAGTCCCGTTCTCCCATAAAATGTTTATCCGATAGAAGCGGCTGTTGTACCATACTGTTTTGAGATCACTGCCAGAGATGTCTTTATCTATGGAAAATGAAGTAGCGGGCGTGAGACTGTAGTTTTTCCTGAACCAGCGGCCTGATGTCTCCATTGTTTCAACCCGGAGCCTGTGTTCATCACGTAAGCGGGCAATTAGCGGCATCTGTATTTCAAAGCCTTTCGCCATGGCAGCCCAGGTAAAAGAATTTTCCTGACCCGCCTGGGTGTAGTTGAATCCGACGGACGGATCATCTATGAATGATTGAAAGAACCAGTTCACCCAGGTGGAATCGCCACCACCAAATTTGTACACGGGCTCAAGTGTAACAACGCCTTGTCTTGTTGTACCTAAACCATTGTCGTACTGCCTGACAGGGTCGCTCCCCAGCATTCTGAAGATCGGTACAGGGATCTGGTTCTCCGCGTTTTGGGCCGGCATATAGGAGTTGATCCTGCTGGGATAGTAGGCCTGGTTCCAGTATCCGCCCCATAGGGTATAACCATCGGTGCCGTATTGGTCTTTGCAATTGGCGGAGGCGACAATGTTATATTTCTTATACATATAGTTCAGGCTATATGCATCTATGAACCATGAGGCGACGGATCGGGGATAGTATCCAAAAACATTTTTAAAGCCGGCCATGTAAACGTCGATCAGCGCCTCGCGTTCCTTAGGGGTATAGCCAGTCGAGAAGCCGATGTTCGCACGCCAGTCCCATGGATACCGGCCCCGCCAATTCATGCCGGCCTTTTCTACCAATGGCTGAGGGAGCTCCCACCAGGCGCCAATCTCAAATGAATCTTTGGGGAGGCTTTTTAGCAGCTGCTGGTATCTGGGATCCATCAAGGCGTCGTATTGCAGTAAAAAGGTGCCGCCCAGCTTGTATTTTTTCATGATCTCTACCTGTTTTACCACTGTCTGGTACAGGACGTCCTCAGTGATGGCAGAATCCCTTGGCTCAAGCAGGCGGATGAAATTTACGATGTTTACGATCTTAGGAGATGGTTGGGGATATGAGCACAGGGTACAAAGACAAAGAAGACCGGAAGCGAGATAGCCTGGGAGGTTCATGCTTGTTTTAATTTATTATGAATATAGACAATAGCAGGCAGCTAATCCTGCCTGCTATTGTAAACTTGTTACCAGCCGGGGTTTTGTTGTAAGGTATGACCGTTTGTCAGATAGAATGCAACCTCCTTGGTCGGGAGGGGCTGAAGGTAATTTTTATCCGGATCGAATGTCCGGCCGGACTCGGCGATCAGGAAGCCATTGGCGTCGAGCTTACCCTGGTAGGACGGATCGCTGTAAAGCGGGTAGGTCTGCCAGGTGGAACCATTGATCTTTATACCTTTTATATCCTGGGCCAGCTCTGTTTCCGCCGTTTTCCATCTCCTGACGTCGTCGTAGCGGAAGCCTTCCAGCGCAAGTTCCACTGTCCTTTCTCTGCGGATCTCCGTACGCATGTCCAGGCCGTTGGCGGCTACGAAGGCGTTGGACAGGTGCGGCATGTTTACACGGTCCCGCAGCAGGTTGATCGATAGGTCCAGATCATTGTCGGTGATGGTACCGGTCCTTTCATAGGAGGCTTCTGCATAGATCAACAGTACTTCCGCGTAGCGGATCAGGTGCCTGTCATAGTCAAATAAGCTTTGGTCTCCCAACTGGCCGCTGTTGTTGGCGACCGGGTCTTCGGACATGTATTTATATAAAATATAGCCTGTATTGAAATTACGCTGGGGCTTGTCCGGGTAGTTGGCGATCTTGTTCACGGGAAAGAACACACGGTTGGTCAGCGTTCCCGGGATGATCATTGTCATGGTCATGCGGGGGTCACGGTCCTGGAATTCAGAGGTCATGGTGCCATAGCCCTGAAAGGCGCTGCCGGGATCGGTGATGGGCAGGCCGTTCTTGTCCAGGTACATATCCACCATTTTCCGGGTAGGATTATACCCTGTGCCGTCGTATTCGTAGGGCATGTCGTGTCCAAGGATATTCCTGGCATATCTGCGGTCCAGGATGGATTCTTTGGAATCATCGCCGGCTTCCAGGAAAAGATAACGATAGCTTTGGGCGCCGCTGCCGGTGTACAGGCCATAGGTCCCGCTGGTGATCACAGTATTCGAAGCAGCGATAGCCGCGTCGAGATATTGGTTGGCGTTTGGCTGGCTTCTGAATTTCTCCCAGGTACCTTCGTAAAGCGCTACCCTTGCACTTAATGACAGCGCGGCTCCTTTGGTAATGCGGCCGATAGCCGGGCTGGAGAGATCGGATTGCGCCGGGAGATCATTTTTCGCCTCACCCAGGTCTTTCAGGATAAAGTCAACTGTCTGCGTCTGGGTCGACCGGGGAGTATACAACGCGGAATCATTCGTGGCCAATACTTTGGTTATAAGGGGCACGCCGCCGTACAAGCGCAAGAGCTTCCAGTAGTTCCAGGCCCTGAAGAATTTCGCTTCGGCCACGTATGTCTTTATACCGGCATCAGAGGACGAGGCGCCTTTTTCCAATATATTGTTACAGGCGCGGATATAGGTATAAGCATCCGACCAGTCGCCGGATGTTTCGGAGACCTGTAAATTCCCGTTGCTTACGCTATTGGGAAAGTTGAAAGCGATGTCGGATTCCGTGTCCTCAAAGCCAAAACGGTTGAGGCTATTGTAAAGGTTATTCGCAGCCAGTTTAAAGTCATTGGCGGACTTCCAGAATGTGGCATCTGTGATATTTTCTTCCGAAACGAGGTTCAGCTGTTTGTTACAGCCTGGCCCGGCGAATAAAGTAAGCATCAATACGGCGCATTGGCCTATGATTTTATATTTCATGATCTTTTTATTAGAATTTGACATTTAAACCAACCGAATAAATTTTATTGAAAGGATAGGTGCCCTCATTCCTGAAGCCATCTTCGGGATCGAAGTTGCCGCCCAAGGTGCCCTTAGAAAGGGTGAAGAGGTCCTGACCGCTTACATAAATTCGTGCGGATCTCATTTTAAGCTTAGTGGCCAATGAAGCAGGAAGGTTATACCCCAGGGTGATCGTTTTAAATCTCAGGTAAGCCATATTCTGCATGGTGAGGCTTGAAGTGTGGTAGTCATAATTGCGCAGACCATCATAACCAACCGAGCCAGGGATGTAACGGGGATATTTTGCATTCGGGCGGTCCGGGGTCCAGGTCTTGCCGTAGTAGTATGCGAGCGAGGGCCAGAAGAATGTGTTTGGCCTGGAGATAGCCCCCTCATATTGGATATTGCGTTTGCCTACGCCCTGGATAAAGATGTTCAGATCAAATGCTTTGTATCCGATGTTGATCGTAGAGGAGAAAGTATACCTGGGGAGCAGATTGCCTAAGTAAACCATGTCGCCTTTCAGCCCTTTGGATTTGTCGCCGAAGGCTGTCAGCTTGCCATCACCATCGACGTCTTTATACATAACGTCTCCGATCGCGATGTTGGAGGGAATGCCCTGAAGCGTTTTATATTTATCCAGCTGGTCCTGGGTTTTAATGATACCCTCATATACATATCCGAAATAGGACCAGATGGAATAGCCCTGCCTGAATTGGTTGAGACCTTCCTGGTAATTATCGGTGTTTTTGAGCTCCACCAGCTTATTCCTGCTGTCGCTTACATGGACGGAGATGCTGTATCGAAGATCATGCAGCTGCTCCTTCCAGGTGAGAGATGTTTCAAAGCCTTTGGTCACCAGCTTGCCCTGGTTGGATGAAGGTGGTGCGCCGCCATAGGTCGCCGGTACGGCAATCGCTACCAGCATGTCATTATTCGTCTTGTTAAAATAATCAAATGAGAAGGACAGCTTTGATTGCAGGATCTGCAGGTCGATGCCTATGTTCTTATTCGCGATGGTTTCCCAGGTCCTGTCGGCGGATGCCGGATTTGCCCTTACCCCGGTGAGGCCAGCGTTTGGAGATCCCAAAGGATAATTTATAACGTTGCCGTTGCCATCTGTTACGGTTGTGATCAATGGGATATAATCGTAAAGGCCTAATCCGTTGATGTCCTGGTTGCCCATTTTCCCCCATGATGCGCGAAGCTTTAACAGGTCGAATGTGTGCAGGTCTTTAATAAAATTTTCTTCCGACAGGTTGTAGGCAAGCGCCGCAGAAGGGAAGACCGCGCTCCATCGTTTGGATGGGGCAAATTTTGAACTTCCATCGGCACGGCCTGTGACGTCCAATATCCATTTATTCCTGAACGAATAGCTAAATCGCCCGAAGTAAGAGTTGAGGGCCTGGGTTTCCAAAAGGCCTGTAAAATTGCTGTAGGCGACACTGGTTCGGTCGGCGAGGTTAAGGGTGAAGATATCATTGCTGGAGAAATTGTAACCTGTTGTTGTCTGGCCCTCGGTATTGGTTTGTTCCAGGGATGTACCGAGTGTAAGATCGATGTGATGATCAGCACCCAATTGTTTGGTATAATCGGCATACGCCTGGTATAGCTTATACAAGGTTTTGCGATTTTGATAATAGGCTGAGTTCGGCGTGTTGCGAATGTCCTGGATACCTCCTATATAATTATACCTGGTGAAGGTGCGGGTAATGCCATTTTCGTTGGAATACTCAAACCTGATGGCTGCCTGACCCGTGAGCTTTAGCCCGGGAAGGATGGTGTAATCCACTTTAAAGTTAGTGTTGAACCTCGACAGGTTATATTTTTTTTGTCCGGCCTCTGCCAGGGATTGGGCGGGGTTTTCATATCCCTGATAGCCATAGAACTCACCTACCTGGTTGTACACAGGCTGGTAAGGGAACTGGCGGGTGACATTGGTCAGGGCATTACCCTGCATGGTCGGCTCTTTGGTGACTGTATTTTCAAAGCTACTGCGCGTCTCGAAGTTCAGGTTCTTTGCCAGACGGAAGTCATAGTTTAAGCGCAGGTTATACCGGTCGGATGCGCTTTGTCCAAACCGTAAAGTGCCGTTGTCGTGATCATAGCCAAGGGAAACCAGGTAATGGTTGTTTTCCCCGCCACCGGAGACGGCGATATTATGAAGTTGTTGGGTGGAGTTCCTGTAGATCACCTTATTCCAGTTGGTATATCCATAGAATCCGGGGTAGCTTGTAATGCCGTAGTTCCAGCCCTGGGTAAGGTCGGGAGCGGCGTTTGCTTTAATTTTGTCAAATACGGATTGCGGGAATCCCGCAATCCCTACATTCCTTAAACCTTCATCCTGGAATTCGGCGTATTGGAGGGTGTTTTGAATTTTTCTCAGATAAGCGGGTGATTTGACGCCAATGTTGGCGGTATAATCGATCACGGACGCGCCTTTTTTCCCATTTTTTGTTGTTACGATGATGACACCATCTGCCGCCCTGGCGCCATAGATTGCCGCAGCGGCGTCCTTTAAAACGGAGATCTGCAAGATGTCATTAGGATTGATCGTATTCAGGTCACTGGGAATGCCATCGATGAGCACCAGCGGCAGACTGCTACTGATGGATGAGTAGCCGCGGACCTGGAGGGTATAGCCCTGGTTGCCGGGTTGTCCGCTGGCTCTTGTGATCGTCATGCCGGGTACGGCGCCCTGCAGTGCGTCATATGAATTGTTGAGCGGTCTGTTTTCGAAAACTTCGCTTTTGACGGTGGAGATCGCTCCAGTGATGGCGCCCTTGGTCCGGGTACCGTATCCCACAATGACCACTTCACTCATTTTCGCATCTGCCAGCGCCAGGGTGATGTCGACCGGTTTTTCGGCTTTGATCATTGTCGCGCTGATCCTGTATTCCCTCGTGGCGTATCCAACAAATGAAACAACCAGTATGTCTCCGGGTTTTACAGCTATGGAGAATGAGCCGTCATTGCCAGTGGTGATGGACGCGCTGCTTCCTTTAATAGTTATGGATGCGCCGGGCAGGGGCTGGCCATCGGCTCCACGTATGATGCCAGAGACAGGCGGCAGGCGCAGGTCAGGTTCGCCTGACGGCGAGGTTTGGGGCGGAGCGTTCTTTTCAAACAGGACGATCGTTTTGTCTCTGATGAAGAAGTCCACCGGCTGATCCTTTAAGATCGTGGATAGTAATAAAACAAGCGGCATTCGCGTGGCGCTGATGGTGACAGGCTTCGTCGCCGCCAGGATCTCGCGGTTGCAGAAGACGACATAACCTGTCTGTTTTTCGATGACGGTGAAGATCTTTTTCATAGGCAGGTCGCGTCCATTGACGGAGACATTCTGGGCCAGGCCGGCGGCGTGCACCTGGATAAAGGCAGCAGTTAATAAAGCAATGGTTAACTTCATGACAAACAGTGTTTTAGTGAAGTTGCTCCAAGGCCTTGGATATTGCTTCCAGGGTTGCTTGCGAGACTCAACTTCCGCGGGATCGGGCAAGAAGTCGCCCTTCCCAATAGCAGTTTTTTGCATAACTTGCAATTGATTTGGTTGTTAATAAAAGTGGTTAACTACATTCTTTTAGGTCAACTAAATTATTCGCCGGGAGTGTCCCCACACTTCCGGTTTTTGTTTTATCATGGCTGTACGATCAGCCGTCTTCCTTCGATCTGAAAATGCACTTTCGATCTTTCCAGGATCAGGAGCAGGTCATTCAAAGGAATATTCTTCGTCATTTTTCCGAAAAAACTGATAGGTGGAATACCTTTCTCATACACTACTTCGATGTCATACCAGCGCTCGAGCTGCTTCATCGTTTCCTGCAGACCGGCGTCATTGAAATTGAAGAGTCCGTTCTTCCAGGCTATTACTTTATCCGTTTCCACATCGTTCTCTACCGAGAGGAGATGGCTGGCGAAGTCAAGCTGCGATTGCTGGCCTGGTCTGAGTGTAACCATTTGTTTTCCCGGCCGCCCGTCCATACTCTTGTGGAATTGAATGCTTCCTTCCAGCAAGGTGGTCTTAATAGCCGGTTCATTGGTATACGCGTTGACATTGAAATGTGTTCCCAATACTTCTATGCGGGCCTGATCGCTGACATTCACTTTGAAAGGCATGGCGGGATTGCCTGCCACTTCGAAATAGGCTTCTCCTGTCAGTTGAACGATCCTTTCCTTACCGTTGAAGGTGGTGGGATAGCGGATGGAGCTGGCTGCGTTCAACCACACGTCGGTGCCGTCGGGCAACTGAATATGGAACTGCCGGCCTTTGGGCGTACTCAATGTGTTGTACGCTATTTCGCTGCCGGCTTTATCTGTGAGGGCATAGGCAAGCTTTCCCTGGCGGATGACGACATCGGCTCCGTTCTGGCTTGCTATCTTCCCGCTGCCCAGGCTATCCAGTGAGATGGTGCTGCCATCTGCCAGCGTCAGTATTGCCCCATTTGTACCCGGAAGGATCTTTTTTGCTGAGATCTTGACATCTTTCGCCAGCCGGGCTTCCATTGGGCGCTTGTACCACAGGTAGGCGCCTGATGACAGCAGCAGTAACAGCATGCAGGCCGCGGCCCAAATCCATCTGCGGATCCGGATAGGTTCCCGGGACAGCTGTTGGGTCTTGCCTTGCAGGAGGGCTATGTCGGCAAGGTCCTCGTAAGGTTTCAGTTTGCTGACTTCCAAAGGATTGACGTGCATTGAATCCCGGATGACCTGTGAGAACAATTCATCGTCGGGGGATTGTGCAATGAAATCCGACAGCTCTTTCAGCTCTGCAGGTGTCGCTGTGTTGTCGGTGTACTGTTGCAGCAGCCAGGTAAGGCGTGATCTATTCATGGAATGGTATATACATACCAGACCCTGGAAAAATGCATTAGGCCCCTATTGGCTTAAAAAAAAAGAAAGAATATCAGGATGACGGAATATTTTCCGGCTTCCACGAGCTTTTGCCGGATATTTTGAAGCGCCAGGATGAGCGTTTTTTTTACATATTTAGAAGTCAATCCCAGTTCCTGCGCGATCTCGGGGATCTTCAGGCCTTTTTCACGGCTGAGCCGGTAGATCTCCCTTTGCCGGGGTGAAAGGCAGGTGACTGCGTCGTGGATAATATGTTGGGTCTCCCTCATCGAACAGGCATGTTCGGAATTATTGAAGGCGACATCCAGGTAAGTGTCCGACAAATTTTCCAGTGGGATATGCTGTAGCCCATTCTTCTTCAAATAACGAAAACATTCATTGGAGAATATTCTAAAGATCCAGGCACGGGGGTATTGAACCTGGCGCAACTTTTCGCGATGGACCCATAGCCGGATCAATGATTCCTGGATGGCTTCGGCGACTGCCTGTTCAGACTTCAGTAGTTTGATGCCGGTGCCCGCGAGATAGGGGAGCAGCCGTTGGTATAATTGTTTGAATGCGATCTCGTCTCCGTCCGCGATCAGAAGAACAAGTTCTTTTTCGTCTTTTTCAATATATGGCAGCGCGCTTCTCAAAATGGGTCGAGCCTTATCGGACCAAAAATAGACTTATTTTCAGAACTAAAAATTTTTTGCAAATGATCCCACATGGCAGGATGGGGCAGGATGGTTGGCTGCCTTTGGCCGGCAAAATTTAAGATCAAAGCCGATTCGAAAAGTAATCCTTGACAAAAGCGTGCTGCTGGTTTTGGGTCATTTTATCAGTATCTTTTGTTTCAAGCTTTATTTTCTCAAATTGATGGTCGGCTCTTAAAAGATTAAATAGTTCAACTTTTGCATCCGTCGGCCCAAAGAGAACGACATCTTCGAAGTTGAGGATAATGTTGCCCAATTGTTTGTAATATCCCGATTGCTGCTGTTGCTCCTTATGATGCATCCCATCCTCGCTTTTTCCCAGGCTGTGTTCTTTTTGGCGGTGGGTGAATGGATTGGAAATGATGTTTGTAGTGATTGGATCCGTGGTGAATTCCATTAAATGGGCGGTGTGGTGATCCATCCAGATGCCCAGGTTTTTCGTTGTTGTTAGCATTTTTATGGTATTGATTGATCTGTCGTTGGAGGGGCCTCCATGTATATCGGGCAATATCCTTGCCACATAGGAAAGAGGGCTTCAATATAAAAAAAGCGGTCGTTCATTGTATCGGAACCGGACAGGCCGTGAGGCTATTAAAATATAATTGAGTGATTCTTAATATGATGGACATTTGGTTCATTTTTTGGGAAATTGAATGTCAATCCATCGATCAAACCAAAACGCTTTTCAAATGCTGAAGAATGTCTTTCTGGTCACTATCCGCAATCTATGGCGCAATAAGTCTTTCTCTTCTATAAACATTATGGGCCTGGCCATTGGGATGGCATCTGCCCTGCTAATCGGGTTATGGGTACAGCATGAACTAAGCTTTGACCGGTGGGAAGCGAAAGCTGATCGAATTTACCAATTGTATTCCCGGGAGGAATACAACGGCAAACCGGATGCCTGGCCCCGTGTGTCGTCTCTGATGGCAGCGGACTTGAAAAAAGAGTATGCTGAAGTAGAGGACGCCGTCAGGATAAGGACTGTATATTTCCTGGCGAGCAATGGAGAGAAGCATTTCAATCTTGAAGGTGCTTTTGCCGATCCTGCTTTCCTCTCTGTTTTCAGCTTTCCGCTGTTGAAAGGAGATGTACAGACGGCGCTTAGCGGGGACCAGGGCATTGTGCTTACCGAGCATGTGGCAAGGTCCTTGTTTGGTGACGCAGACGCTATTGGTCAGACCGTCCGCATTGACAGTGCGGAAAATTTCAAGGTGACCGCTGTTCTGAAGGACTTGCCCGGCAATACTGCATTCAGTTTTCAGTATCTCTTACCCTGGAGCTATCTTCACCGGCTGGGATGGGATAACAATGGCGGGTCCTGGAAGTATACGGATGCCGTCACGTATGCTGTTCTCAAGCCCGGCGCCTCCGGGGCCGCATTCGACGTGAAAATAAAAAATATCATCCAGCGGCAAATAACGGACGGCAAAAGGGCAGGCCCGGAAACGTTTACCCAGCCCCTCGTACGGGCGCATTTATATTCCAAGGTTGAGAACGGCAGGCTCACGGGGGGGCTTATCTCCACGGTGAGGATGTTTACGATCATTGCGATCTTTATTCTGCTGATAGCCTGTATCAATTTTATGAATCTCAGCACGGCCCGCAGTGAAAAGCGCGCAAGGGAAGTTGGGATACGCAAGGTGGTCGGAGCGGTCAGAGGGTCGCTGGTAGCCCAGTTCATCGGTGAAAGCGTCGTGCTGGCAGCAATGTCTTTTCTGCTGGCCCTTTGCATAGTAGCGCTCGGCCTGAAAAGCTTCAATCAGCTGATAGACGCCGACCTGCGGGTGAACTTTGCGGATATGCGATCCTGGGCATTTGCAATAGGGTTCGTTCTTCTTACAGGTGTTGTTGCAGGCAGCTATCCTGCATTTTACCTTTCTTCTTTCCGGCCGGTGGCGGTCTTAAAGGGAACCTTTAATAAAATGAATGCGCTTCTGACGCCCAGAAAAGTGTTGGTCGTGCTCCAATTCACGTTTGCCATCATCCTTATTATCTGCACTATCATTGTCGACAGACAGATCCGGTTTGCGCGTGACAGGGATACAGGGTACAGCAGGGACAAACTGGTGTATACCTTCGTACAGGGCGAAGTATTAAAGCATTATGACCTTATCAAGCGGGATCTGATCAGCAGTGGGGCGGCCACTGCCGTGACCAGGCTGTTCTCTCCCATGACCAGGTCCTGGGGATCGGTGGCAGGCTTTTCCTGGCCCGGCAGCGTGGAAGCCGACAAGAAGGTCAATTTTCTTCAATTCGAATCGGACGCCGACTTTATACAAACTACCGGAACCCGCCTGTTGCAGGGAAGGGACATTGATCTGAAGGCCTATCCTACGGACAGCACTGCGGTGTTGTTGAACGAATCGGCTGTGAAAACCATGCGACTCGATGATCCTGTAGGCAAGATGATCAGGAACGGTCAGGGTGTCGACTGCCATGTAGTAGGTGTGCTGAAGGATTTTATCATAGAGTCTCCTTACGAAGCCGTCGCACCCATGATCATCCAGGGGCTTTCGACGACTTATCCAGTGCTGCATTTCAGGCTTAACCCGGAAAATACTGTATCGGCGGATCTTAAAAAAGCGGAAATGGTCTTTAAGCGCTATAATCCACAATACCCATTTGAATATTATTTCACGGATGAGGCTTATAACAACAAGTTCAGGGCACAGCAGCAGGAAGGCAGGCTGGGTTTGCTTTTCAGCGTGCTGACTATCTTCATTTCATGTCTGGGTCTATTCGGCCTTGCATCTTACATGGCTGAATCCAGGACGAGGGAGATCGGAATCCGTAAGGTCCTGGGCGCTTCGGTGGCTGGCATTGCTTTTTTAATGGCAAAGGACTTTGTGCGGCTGGTCTTAATTGCTGTGATCATCGCCACGCCTATTGCGTGGTATGCCATGCATTCCTGGCTGGAAGGATTCAATTATCGCATACACATTGGCGCATGGACCTTTGCGGCCGCAGGGCTACTGGCCATCTTTATAGCGCTGGTAACTGTCGGCTACCAGGCTGTTAAAGCCGGGTTGGCCAATCCCGTCAGGAACCTGAGATCGGATTAAGCGAGTCTCTTGATGCAGCAACAGCCAGGCGCTCAGAATTGGAAATAAATAAATGAGCTGCTGCTTTCCTGGCTGAGGATCAGCAGTATCACCATTGACGACCATACCAGACCCGTCAACCACCAGGGAAGGCGGTGAGCGACGTCCAATATGCGGGTGTTCCGCATTGACCAATGGGCGATGAGCATCGCACAAATGATCACAGCTATCTTGATCATGGCAATTGTGGTGAGCAGGGGCGTGCCTCCATTTACCGTCCCGAACATGGACCCCAGCATACTGCCGGCGCCTGTAAAGGTTGGGCTGCGGAAAAAGACCCAGGTTATATTTACAAGGAAGAATGTCAACAGCGCATAGAACCATCCGGTGCTATTGCCGGGCAGCCACAAACCTGCCATCACCGGCTTACTTTTGCCGGGCAGAGGGCTTTCTTCCACTCCAATGTTGGAGAGGCGGGTCTTTTCTTTCCTGTCGGTGAAGAATTTTTCCACCCACAGGTAAAAGCCATGCAGCCCGCCCCAGGCAACGAAGGTCCAGTTCGCTCCATGCCATAATCCTCCCAGCAGCATGGTCACCATGAGGTTGATATAGGTCCTGAAGGCACCTTTCCGGTTGCCCCCTAAGGGTATATATAAATAATCACGAAGCCAGGCGGACAATGTAATATGCCATCTTCGCCAGAAATCGGAAAAGCCAATGGCGGCATAAGGGAAGAGGAAATTCTGGGGCAGCACGAAGCCCAGGCACAGCGCAACCCCGATGGCGCAGGTGGAATAGCCTGCAAAGTCAAAGAAGATCTGGCCGGAGAATGCCAGAACGCCCATCCATGCGTCCAGGGGCAACAGCTTACCCGATGAGTTGAAAACGGCATCCGCCGATCCGGCCAGCATGCTGTCGGCCAGCACAACCTTCATGAAGAGGCCCAGGGACAGCAGAAATAAGCCATCCATCATCTGCTGCCTGGTAGCCTTTCGGGGACTTTCGAACTGTGGCACCAACTGGGGAGGGCGTACGATCGGGCCGGCCACCAGGTGAGGGAAAAAGGTTACGAATAAGGAGAAATCCAGGAGTGACTGTACGGGTTTGGACTTCTTTTTATACATATCGATGGTATAGCAGAGGGTTGTAAAAGTGTAAAAGGATATACCTGCCGGCAAAATGATATTCGGCTTAGCCGGATGGTAATTTACACCCAGTGCGTTTACGACAGTAACAAAATTTTCCAGGAGGAAGCCCCCATATTTGAAGAAGCAGAGCATCCCTATGTTGCCGATCAGGCTGATGACCAGCAGGGTCCGCCGCTTGTGTATGTTGGTCTGACTGTACAGCGCCCTGCCTACAAAAAAATCCACCACGGTGGACAGCCAGAGCAAAAGGATAAAAGGAGGGTTCCAGGCTGCATAGAAAATATAGCTGGCCAGCAGCAAGTTGATCTTTTTTGCCTTCCAGGGGAGTGGAAGGTTGTGCAGGATCAGCACGATGACAAAGAACGCAATAAAAGTATATGAGTTGAATACCATGGTCGTTAGTTTTGGGCTCGTTGAATTAGCGTGTGAAAGATGCGGGAAGTTCGGTGATCAATGCCTTTGTATATTTGACGGCGTCCTCCGGACTCAGGTGAGACCATTCCGGGCATACAAAATGGCTGGTAGCGTCATAGTCGGTGTAATAGATGCCCTGACAGTGAGTGGCTGCCAGCAAAGGGTCCCAGCATCTGGCGCGGGGAAAGACATGCTGCTCGACACCCAGCATGACACCGCTGGAGGGAGTCCTTACGAAGACAACTTCTCCGCCACGGGTACGGATCTTATCGACCGCGTCTTTTACTACTGCCAGGATGGGTGGCACCGGATCTTGTTTTGGGGGCGGTGCTTTCTTACCCAGGTCCATGACGAATAGCCATACATTCTGAACACGGCGCTGCATATTCGTGTCCGCGACGAACCCGGGCGTCATGCTGCTCTGCCGGTGAAAGGACGTACGGTTAAAATCCAGGGGGAATTTAGGAAATGCGAATACGCCGGGACGATTTTGGATATTCAATTGATCCAATGCTTCATTCAGGGAGAGGAAGTCCCTGTCGAGGAAAACGAATCCGGACTCCAGGGCATGATCCAGCACAAAGCTGGCTTTCTCCGCCGGTGTTCTTTTCTTATACCAGGCAACGTTGGTTTCCGGTTTCTGCAGGTTATA
>Ga0163162_10001126_pt1 | contig 24876 bp, 21 predicted proteins | sample S55metaG_FD_115310 | JGI IMG/M metagenome (GOLD analysis project Ga0163162, IMG submission 115310) | Switchgrass rhizosphere microbial communities from Kellogg Biological Station, Michigan, USA - S5-5 metaG | ecosystem: Host-associated > Plants > Roots > Rhizosphere > Soil | place: USA... | reverse complement strand
CATCGGCATCGATCGCGCCGACGGTGAGCACACTGTCCGCATCTGCTGGTGAATCTATAAACTTGGTTTCATCGGTTGCCTCTCCGGAATTACCGGCACTTACGGTGACGATCATCCCTTTTGACACGGCAAAATTTGCTGCACGCGTAATAATTGTCGTATGGCCATCTCTTTGTTGGTAAGAATGATCCAGCGAAGGGTCGTCAAAATACGCATAGCCGAGCGAGGTCGAGATAATATCCGCGCCTGCACTATCGGCGAATTCAGCGGCCGCGGCCCAGTTTTGTTCTTCTACCGGAAATTCCGAATTCACATCTTCGGTTTTGAACAACCAAAAACTGGCGCGGGGAGCCGAGCCAACCATTACGCCAGGGCTATTTGCTGCGATGATAGATAAACAATATGCACCATGATCATTTTCTTCATTAACACTTTGCTTGCCGTTTACATAATCATACGTTCCCAGCACCTGGTTATTGGCGCGCAGGCTGTCAAACACGGGGTTCGCCAGGTAATTTGCAAAACCACCATCCAGCATGGCAATCACTATTCCTTCGCCGTGAAAACCGAGGTTGTGCAGGTATTCTCCCTTGTGAATATGTATTTGTTCAAATGAAGACGCATAATTAAAATGATTTCCAAACGAGCCATTGACAACCCTCGAACCTGCTTCACTGGTTATCGTTTCCTTACGGCGAAGGGTAACCGCTTTATTAATCTGCTGCGTTGGAAGTGTATCCGCCTGCCGATGGTTAACCGAAAATGCAATTGGAGAAAGCTGCTTAACAAAAGAAAAACTCTGAATGGTTGATAAGGCAGACGGGTCTGTAGTTCGTATCAAAACCTGGTTCAGCCATTTCGAGTCGTTGAGAACGGTAACGCTTGAAACGGAGCGAATGCTATTGAGATAAGAAGGAGTAATGGGAAGATCTGTTGAATCTGTTTGGATGTGTTGCTTTGCCCTTCGTTGAATGGATTTTGCAGAAAGATATGCTGACGGATTATCGAGTGAATAAGGAGTGTTTTTTTTGTCGTTCAGTTGAACGATATAGCGAGAATATTGTGCATGTCCAATAATGCAAGTGCAGATACCTACGATGATGCAAGATAACTTTTGAAAGACCGTTACATATTTCTTTGCGCAGCGCAACATACACTAATTGTGATCGATCATGCTCAATCTTAGTCCATACCCGCTGGTTGTTCCAACAGGTGAGCTGACATTTGGTGGCTGGTAATCTGAATGTAAAAAATCTTTGTAAATGAGTCCGATTCCCTTGGAATATACTTCCACACTATAATCTCTCGTCCTTACTAAACTCGTATCGCTTCCTTTTTCTGCGTCACGTTGATGAACAACAATGCAGTTTGGAATTGTGGCAGTTTGCAGTATGAATGGCATTCCCACGCTATCATAGGTGTAATCCCAATCCGACAAATATCGATAATCAGAATTGATCGTTTCTGTTTCGATGTAAGAATTTCCTTTCCAGGAGAAATCGTTAACGATCGGAAGTGCTAGCTTGATAAAGCGCAAATTGTTTTCAACAACTTCGACACGTTCGCGCGTAGGAGTAACCAAATATGCTTCATTTTCTTCCCACTCACCGGTGCCGCTCGTATCACTAATATATCTCATGACACGCCAACTTGGTCTGCCGATGCCATCGACGACCGAGTCAGTCACGACATCCTTTACAAGATGGCTGACGATGGTATCTTGTGTTCCAAAATTTATGAATTGAAGAGAGTCCATCCGGTAGATAATATATTTCCCAATCTGCAATTGCAAGTAATCGGTGAGTTGGTCGGACTGATAGTTGACCGTTTTTTTGCAGGAAACAGAAAATAGAATACCAATTAGCAAAAAGCAGAGATATGATTTTTTCATACCGTACGAATAGTTGATTTTTATTGCGACAGGAACTTGATATGAGGATTTGTTATTCAATTTCAGACCGTCCGGAAATAAAGTCCGGGAAGCATAACTTCCCGGTGAGGGTAACGTAAAAACGAGCTCATTTATTGCCGGGTTGAGGTTGAAACTGAACGCTGAATGCAGGTTGCGTTGCGCATTCGACGTGTAACGTTCGGTCATAACCTCCACCTCAAAAATTTCTCTGGATAATTCCTCCTCCCACAACATCATCTCCTTCGTAAAAAACAGCACTTTGTCCCGGGGCAATGCTTTTTACATTTTCGTAAAAGCGCACCTTTATTTGATTGCCGTCGGGATAGATGTTCGACAAACTTCCTTTGTCTTTGTACCGGATTTTTGTGTTTACTTCCATTCCGGGCGTAATCACATCATACTTCATCAAATTCAATTTCGATACAACCATTTCATTATGGGCAAGGTCTTCTTCATCGCCTAAAACAACAGTGTTTGTATCAGGATTAATTGCGGTGACATACACTGGTTTTCCCAATGCAATATCAAGGCCTTTGCGCTGGCCAATTGTATAAAACGGATATCCTTTGTGTTTACCTAAAATGCTGCCGCGTTTATCTATAAAATTTCCGCCGTCGACTTTTTCTTCAAGACCCTCCACATTTCGCTTTAAAAATCCGCGATAATCATTGTCAGGCACGAAACAAATTTCATAGCTCTCGCTTTTTTTTGCAAGGTCGGGATAGCCGTAGTCAACAGCGAGTTGGCGAATTTGAGTTTTTCTGTATTGACCCAATGGAAGTAACGTGCGACCTAACAAATCCTGCTGTAGTCCCCACAAAACATAACTCTGATCTTTTGTTTCGTCGACGCCTTTGCTGATATAATACCGGTCATTGTCATGTTTGCGAATGATTCCATAATGACCCGTTGCAATAAATTCGCAATCCAAAGCATCCGCTCTCTTGAGTAGTGCGCGCCATTTGATATGGGTATTACACATGACGCAAGGATTGGGAGTCCGACCTGCGAGATATTCATCTACAAAATTTTCGATCACGGCCCCGCCAAATTCGTCACGTATGTCTAAAACGAAATGCGGAAATCCATGTTGAACCGCAGCCATGCGTGCGTCATTAAAACTATCAAGATTGCAACAACCCGTTTCTTTTTTTGAAACACCTGCGCTGGCATAATCCCAGGTTTTCATGGTTATCCCTACTACTTCATATCCTTCGTCATGAAGCATCAATGCGGTAATGGTACTGTCGATACCACCGCTCATTGCAACTAAAACTTTTCCTTTGCGACTCATGATTGTTGAAAAACTAAGCGGTAAAATTAAGAATTAAAGTTGAGAGTTGACGGATTATGGTTATCAACGGGCAGCTGTTAGAAGGCGGTATGCGGTGATCAGTGACAAGCCATTGACAACTAAGGAGTGCAAAAAACTATTCCGGAATAGTATTATGAATTTTTCAAAATCTCATACACGGGAGAAGAAGTTCTGAAAATGCTATTTGCATCAGTGTTTCTAGGTGACATCACGCTCAAAAAAACGTTAAAAACTCATGCAATTTTGGGGATAACTACTAACACCAAAATAGTATGGATTGGGCAATCAAAAACAGTAACTTGCCAACAGAAAACAATTTTCTCAACGCAGGTAAAACTTTTTTTATTATGATCAAATTACAGATAATCGGGAACCTGGGAAAAGATTGCACTACCAATACGGTCAACGGTAAAAGTGTCATTAATTTCAATGTGGCGCATACTGAGAAATTTAGGGATGCACAAGGCAATCAGAAGGACAAAACGCTTTGGGTGGAATGTGCTTATTGGACAGACAGAACCGGAATTGCTCCATACTTGAAAAAAGGCACACAGGTTTATGCGGAAGGGTCGCCTGAAGTGAGGACGTATCCGAAGAATGATGGAACGACCGGGGTGTCATTGACGTTGCGTGTTTTTTCAGTTCAGCTACTTGGTAGCAGCAATAGAAATGGAGATTATAGTGGGGCAGGAACAGAAAGTTATTCTTCTCAAGGAGCACCAGCAGGCAGCAGCATTCCTTCACCGAGTGATATTACTGCGCCGATAGACGATCTACCATTCTAAATCGCAGATCACGCCGATGTCGGACGGATTTTCGCGGGATTCTGCAGTTCAATTTTTTCGTATTGAAAATTTAGTCGCGGATTACATGGTAATCCGCGATTTTTTTTCTTAATTGAAGATTAACTGTTGAAATTGAATATTTTTCTACACGTTGAAGAAAATATTCAATTTTCAATTTTCAATCCGCGAAAATCCGCCCCACGTCGGCGGAATCCGCGATTAATACTTACCTTCAGTCCCACTTTTTCTTTCAACCCAAAAAAATGCATATGAAAAAATCAGTTCGATCACTTTTATTTATTGCTGCTATCGTCGGTTTTGCAGCATGTAACAACCAATCTGAGCAAAAGGCTGATGAAGCAACCAAGGATACCACTGCTGCGGCTCCTGCTAAACCCGATGTTACCAAAGACTGGAAGATCGGCGTACAAATGTGGACATTCAATCACTTCACATTTGTAGAAGCTTTGGCAAAAGTTGATAGTGCACATGTAAAATTTATTGAAGCATTTCCCGGACAAAAATTAGGAGATGGATTCGGCAAAGAAAGTTTTGGAATTGAGATGAAGCCGGAGACAAGAAAAAAATTGAAAGACTTGCTGCAGTCAAAAGGAATTACGATGATGGCATTTGGTGTGATTGGTCCAAAGACAGTAGACGAATGGAAAAAATATTTTGAATTAGGAAAAGATATGGGAGTGAGCTATATCACAGCAGAGCCAAAAAAAGACCAGTGGAACCAGGTTGACAGTCTCGCTGGTGTTTATGGAATTAAAGTAGCAATACATGATCATCCAAGACCAAATGCGTATGCTGCACCTGACTCAGTAATGGCTGCATTAGCAGGTCATTCGAACATTGGATCTTGCGCCGATGTTGGACACTGGTCACGCAATGGATATGATCCGGTTGATTGTTTGAAAAAACTTTCCGGACACGTTTATGGTGTGCATTTAAAAGACATCAAAAAATTTGATGATCCAAAAGCTGAAGATACCGCGGTCAGTAAAGGAGTAATTAAATTCCCTGCTATTTTCCAGGAACTAAAAGACCAAGGATTTACCGGAATGTTTTCGATCGAACAGGAATCAAACTGGTATCACAACTTGAGTGATGTTGAGAATACGGTGAAATATTTCCATGACGAAGTGAGCAAGCTTAAATAAAACCGGCCTGTCCGAAATATTAGAGAGTCTTTGTGCCTTTAAATTCTTTGTGTCTTTGTGTGAAACAAAAACTTCAAATTTGTTTTTGTTTCAGTCTTTTGTTTCCCACAAAGACAGAAAGGATATCAAGGCAGAAGGTTCGGCTGATTCCTGAAATTTCATTACCAAAAAACATTTGTCGATGGCAAAAAAATATTCTTCATCCCGTCGTAATTTTTTACGTCAGTTGGGAGGTTCCACTGTTATGCTTACTGCAGGCTCATTATCTTCTTTGGCTGCAAAGGAAGCAGAGGAAACAAGGGTCATTAATTATCAAAAGAAGATAGGTCCAAATGATAAAATACGTATTGCCGGTATTGGCATGGGCATTATGGGATTTAGTGATATCGGGAGTTCAGTTAAAGTTCCGGGTGTGGAGTTGGTAGCTGCGTGTGATTTGTACAAAGGAAGATTGGAGAGAGTGAAAGAAGTTTATGGAAAGGATATTTTCACCACGCAAGATTATCGCGAGATATTGGAGAGAAAAGATATCGATGCTGTGGTGATTGCGACAGCTGATCTTTGGCACTCGCGTATTTCAATTGATGCAATGAATAAAGGCAAGCATGTGTATTGTGAAAAACCCATGGTGCACAAAATCAGCCAGGGACTGGAAGTCATCGATGCACATAAGCGAACAAATAAGACTATGCAGATCGGGAGCCAGGTGGTCAGTGATATTGCATTCTTGAAAGCAAAAGAATTATACAAAGCGGGTGAGATCGGTCAGCTTGCGTGTATCGAAGCGACGACGGACAGACAGAGTGCCATCGGTGCATGGGAATACACCATGCCAACAGATCATTCACCTTCTACGGTTGATTGGGACCGTTATATCGCGGGCATGCCGAAGCAACCATATGATCCTAAGAAATTTTTCTGGTGGCGGAATTACCGCGATTTTGGAACGGGTGTATCGGGAGATCTTTTTATACACTTGTTGACGGGCATTCATTTCTTAACAGATTCGGTCGGTCCGGAAATGATTTGTACATCCGGCCAGTTGAGCTATTGGAAAGATGGCCGCGATGTTCCGGATGTTATGACAGGGATCATGCATTACCCGGAAACAAAAGAGCATCCTGCGTTTGAAGTGATGTTGCGTGTTAATTTCATCAGCGGTGAAGGGGATGTGGGTTCAACAAAATTCATCGGATCAGAAGGTGTAATTGACATGGGATGGAACGGATTCCAGGTACGTCATCACAAAATGCCGAAGGCGCCAGGAATCGGCGGATGGGATGCGTTGACTACATATCCAAAAGCAATGCAGGATGAGCTGATGAAAAATTATAACCAGAAATATTCTGCAGACGATCAGAAAGGCGGCAGCAAGCCACCGATAAATTACAAGGTGCCGGATGATTTTAATGGAGATGTTGCACACCACACGAATTTTTATGACGCAATTCGTGCAGGCAAGCCCGTTATAGAGGATCCTGTTTTTGGATTCAGAGCAGCCGGACCGTGCCTCGCAGCAAATGAAAGTTATTTCCAAAAGAAAATCATGTACTGGGATCCTGTGAATATGAAGTTGAAATAATTATTACCGTCTATCAGTCCGGAAGAAGATGAAGTTCATCAATACTTCCGGACTTTCTATTTTCAGACATACGATCTCATTCCCGATATTTGCTATCCCGAACTATTATCATGGAACAGAATTTTGAATACGAGAGATTGTTGTCGTTCACGGAGAAAATTTTTTTAAAGATTGGTTGTCCCGCAAAAGACGCGATCACTGCAGCGACTGCATTATTGAGTGCTGATCTTCGGGGAATCGATTCACACGGAGTTGCGAGATTGATCGGGTACGTGCGTTTATGGGAAGCAAAAAGAGCCAATCCAAATCCACAGATTAAAATTATTCATGAAACCATCTCAACGGCAGTTGTAGATGGTGATAGTGGATTGGGATTAGTTGTTGCACCGTATTCAATGCAGGTTGCCATTGACAAGGCAAAGAATGCAGGGACAGGATGGGTGAGCGTACAACATTCAAATCATTTTGGTATTGCGGGATATTATGCATTGAAGGCGGTGGAAGAAGATATGATTGGAATTGTGATGACAAATGCAAGTCCGCTTGTTGCACCAACATTTTCTGTTGAGCGGCTGCTTGGGACTAATCCAATATGTGTCGCATTTCCTGCTGGTGAAGAACCTCCGTTTGTGGCGGATTTAGCCACGACAACTGCAGCAAATGGGAAACTGGAAATATTGCAGCGTAAGAGTCAACAAGCGCCAACTGGTTGGATCCAGGATAAAAAAGGAAAAATTTCGACGAACCCTCACGAACTTAAAGACGGTGGTGCGCTGTTGCCACTAGGCGGAGATCGGGAGCATGGAAGTCATAAAGGATATGCACTTGGATCGATCGTAGATATTTTTTCTGCGGTGCTGAGCGGAGCCAACTATGGTCCGTGGGTTCCTCCCTTTCCGGCATTCATGTCGATGCCTGATGAAATGCCTGGCAAGGGAATAGGACATTTTTTTGGGGCGATGCGCATTGATGCTTTTCGGCCCGGCTCCGAATTTAAATTACATATGGACAGATGGATCCGCCGGTTCAGAAATGCCAAAACGGTGGAGGGGCAGGCCCGGGTGATCATTCCGGGTGACCCCGAACGTGAGATCCAGGAGGTCCGTCTAAAACAGGGTATTCCCTTGCTCCATGCCGTAGTTGAAGACCTTGAATATCTGGGCGAAAAATTCGACGTGACACTTTAGTCTTTTCCGCGCCCAATGCGACTTTTCGATGAAAATTCGAGGTGTCAAAACAATAATTTCGTTACGGATAAGTTAATACACTTACCAGTAGATAATCCCTGACTTTTTACTTTGTCGACCGACAAATAAATGTCCTTCACTATATGACATGGCACGTGCGAAAGACGACCCGAGGAGAGTCATAAAAACTTCAGCAAACAGAAAATCAATTTTGGAATTTTAATCTTAAAATGGGAATAAACGGTTTGACACCGGAGGCGCAAAGTGTTCAGGATCAGAAGAAATTATATTGGTACATCAATTGACTTTATTCGGGTGTTAAAACCGAACCTTATGAAACAGAGACAAAAATATACTAGCCCTTACTTTGTAAGCGGCTCCAGTATAGCGAAGCGGAAAGAATCACTGCAGGGTGTTTTTCCTGGCGCAAAAAATGCAGGGAAAATTTCACTTGCGTGGTTAAGCAGGGCATTGTTTCTTGCATTGGTTTTCATTGCAACATATTCAATAGCTTACTCCCAAACCTGTCCTACCTCAGGAACACATTCACAATCGGCAAATGAAAATACCTACTATCCTGGTAGTGTCTCGATCGCGGTTGGTGCCACGTCTATCACGTTAGGTGCTGCTGGATCGGGTACAGGTTTTGGAACAACTCCTATCGCAAGTGGAGATATACTATTAGTCATCCAGATGCAGGGTGCAGAAATCAATTCTACAAACAACGGTCTTTACGGAGCTAACTCTGGTAACCCGGCGTTGTTAGGTACAGGTATGTTGTCTAATGCGAACATGAAAGCAGGTCGTATGGAGTTTGTTGTTGCAACAAATGCTGTTCCTCTTGCAGGTGGTTCGTTGACAATTGCATCCGGTACTGTAAACTCGTACACGGCTTCTGCTTTTGGTACATATGGTCAATATACTTACCAAGTCATTCGTGTTCCGGCTTATTATAATATTCAACTTACTGCAACAATCACAACTCCGTTATGGAATGGAGCTACCGGTGGTGTTACAGTAATTAGTGCTGTGAACCAAATTGACTTCAATGGTCAGACCGTTAATGCATTGGGTAAAGGATTTCGTGGTGGTGGTGGTCGTCAGTTAAGTGGAGCTTCCGGCTTGAACAATACTGATTATGTTACCTTATCTACTATCAACGCAAACGGTAGTAAAGGTGAAGGAATCGCCGGTACTCCGAGATACGTAAACAACGATTATACAACTTTAGGAAATACAGGTGTCGAAGGATATCCAAATGGTTCTTATGCGCGTGGTGCACCCGGTAATGCCGGTGGTGGTGCTACAGACTATGACCCAACTGCGAATGACCAGAACTCAGGTGGTGGTGGCGGTGCCAATGGTGGTACCGGTGGATTAGGCGGATGGGGTTGGAATTTATCCGGTCCTTCCGGTGGTAGAGGTGGTTGGGCATTTTACAACACAACAACTTTTGCAGCATTTCATAGCCCTTCAAGATTAATCATGGGTGGTGGCGGAGGTTCCGGAACAAGTAACAACGGTACAGGTACGCCTAACAACGGTTTATCTAGTAGTGGTGGTACTGGTGGTGGACTAGTAATAATAAACGCTACTGCTTTGATTGGAACAGGAACGGTGAATGCATCTGGAATGGATGCGAATAGTACAGTAACCAGAGACGCTTCTGGTGGCGGCGGTGGCGGCGGTAGCATTTTGATTTATGCAAATAGTGGACACTCTGGAATTACTGCGATCGCTAAAGGTGGTAATGGTGGATCAAACAACCCAGCAGCTGCCGGAGCTACAAGACACGGACCTGGTGGTGGTGGCGGTGGCGGTGTTGTTTACTCAAACGCTGCTTTAAATGCAGGTTCATCTGTCGCATTAGGTGCGCATGGTATGAGTACCGGTACGGATGCAACTACAAACTTTGGTTCTACTGACGGATCAGCCGGAGTTCTTACTCAGACTTTTCCTTTCGCACAGTTACCTCCTAATATGCAGATATGTCAAACAATCTTACCAGTAACGATTGTTAACCTGACAGCATCTTATGTTGAATCTGGAAGTGTAAAAGTAGCATGGACCACTTCAAGCGAATTAAACATCAGCCACTATGAAGTCGAAAGAAGTGTAGACGGTTCAAACTTTATGACCGTAGGACAGGTAAATGGTTCAATGTCGACAGATCCTGTTCAGGCATACAGCTATAATGATTATTTAAATGGAGTGAATAGCTCAGTGCTTTACTATCGTTTGAAAATAGTTGATGAAGACGGAAAAACTGCTTACAGTAAAATTGTATCGGTGAGATTAAGTGAACCGTCAACAAAAGTTTCGATGTATCCGAATCCTGCAGCGGACTTTACCGTGGTGAACGTATATTCCGAAAAACAAACCGTTGCGATGATGAGATTGATGGATAACTCAGGTAAACTTTTGCAATACCGTTCATTTAATGTAAACAACGGTAACAATAGTCTGATGGTGGATCAATTGAGCAATTTGCCGAAAGGAATTTACATTGTTCAGGTGATGATGAATAATAATGTTTATACTGAAAAGCTTGTTAAGAAATAGTAATTAATTTTTCGAAGTAACTAATACATCTTGTTGTAACCAGGGCATACATTCTTGTATGCCCTTTTTGTTTTATCGCGAATTGGAGGTTGTGAGGCACTTTGTGGATAACGCCAATTCGATTCTTTTTAGAAATATCTGACCAACTCCCGGAAACTTCCCATAATCGCGATAATATCCGTGAAATCCGCTTAAAATCCGCCAATCCACGATTATCTTTGCACCCCAAAATTAAAGGATAATGAAAGTAATGAAATTTGGTGGAACGTCTGTCGGCAAGCCGGAGCGCATGCACCAGGTGACTCAGTTAATTACAAAAGACGCGGAGCCAAAAATCGTCGTATTGAGTGCATTGAGCGGAACAACAAATTCGTTGGTTGAAATTGGCAATTCAATTGCCGCAGGAAATCGTGAGCAGGCAAAGGAGCAGATTGATAAACTGGAAACCCATTACCTGTCTTTTATCAATGAATTGGTAAAAAAGGAAAACGCTTACAGAAAGGCGAAGGATATTGTTGTGGAGCATTTCGAATTTTTAAACATCATTCTTAAAATATCGTACAGTGAAGCCTTAAACAAAGACATCCTGGCGCAGGGTGAGTTGTTATCAACAAAACTCTTCAGCGTTTATCTCGAAGAGCAAAACATCGATCATATGTTGTTGCCAGCTCTTGAGTTTATGAGTATTGACATTCACGATGAACCGCAGCTAGGCGCTATCAGGACCAAGTTGAACCAGTTGCTTCAGAAGAATAAAGACAAGTCATTATTCATTACCCAAGGTTATATCTGCCGCAATGCACGTGGCGAAGTTGACAATTTAAAAAGAGGCGGAAGTGATTATACCGCTTCACTCATTGCAGCTGCAATCAATGCGACCGTTTGTGAAATATGGACCGATATTGATGGCATGCATAATAATGATCCGCGTATCGTTAAGAAGACAATTCCAGTCGACCAGTTGAGTTTTGATGAAGCGGCAGAGCTTGCATACTTCGGTGCAAAGATCCTTCACCCGACATGTATCTGGCCGGCGCAACAACAAAATGTTCCGGTTAAATTATTAAATACAATGCAGCCGGAAGCGTCAGGTACTGTCATCAAACAAGATGCGTCCGCAGCAGGAGTCAAGGCCGTTGCAGCGAAAGACGGGATCATTGCAATTAATATAAGAAGTAGCCGAATGTTACTTGCGTACGGTTTCCTAAGAAAAATCTTTGAAGTATTTGAGAAATACAAAACATCCATTGATATGGTCACCACTTCAGAGGTTGCTGTATCGTTGACAATTGATAATGCCGAGAACCTGAAAAATATAACGAAAGAGCTTGAACCCTTCGGAATGGTTGAGGCGGAGGAAAATCATACCATCGTTTCAATAGTTGGCAGTGAAATTGCACAGACTGAAAATGTACTGAGCAAATTATTCGATGCGATGAAACCAGTTCCTGTCCGCATGGTGAGTTATGGAGGCAGCAAACACAATGTATCGCTTCTTATCCCGTCTTCTTATAAAATTCAAACGCTCCAACTTTTGAATAAAGGTTTGTTTGGATTAGAATAGAAATGCCCATGGATATACTTGGAATAATTGCTGCAAGATCATTTTGACGAAATGCAGAGTAAAGGAAAAATCATACTTACGCGCCCTTCAGCATGGATGAACCGTTTTCGTCCATATTCTGTTTTTATAGACGATGTGCATGCGGCTAATCTGAAAAATGGATCTTCAGAAGAGTTTATATTACCACCGGGTATGCATTCGGTACAATGTAAAATAGCGTGGTATAGCAGTACGGTGTACACAGTGAGTATTGACCAGGGTAGTGTCGAGTATCTATTGGTAAAAAGCGGAGTCAGGTACTATGCGCTTATGCTGCTGTCGTTATTCGCGGGAGTGATCATTAATCTTGTGTACTCCCATATTTTGATGGAGAGACCATTTGGGATTTTTGTATTGCAGCTTGCGCTGATACTTCCGGCGCTACTTTACATGTTGTATTATATGACTGTCGGGAAAAAAAATTATCTCGTGATAGAAGTAGACAAGGATAATTTTTTTGCTTCGTGAAAGTCTGAGTTTTGTGTGAACCCAAACTTACCATCCATTTTTTGTCATCCATTGATGAACAAGATCCATCCATTTCACTTCGCTGGTGGAATTGTTCATTCCAAATCCATGTCCCCCTTTTTCATATAGATATATTTCTGCCGGCACATTATTTTTTTTCAGCGTATTATAGAAATCGATGCTGTTTTCTACTTTGACGACGTCATCGTCTTTTGCATGCACCAAAAATGTAGGCGGCGTTGTGGTAGTAATGTTTAACTCGTTTGAAAATTCTTTTATTTTTTGCGGAGATGGATTTTTGCCGATCAGGTTATCGCGTGAACCGGTGTGACCGATGCTATCGGAAAAACTGATTACCGGGTAAACCAGGATCATGAAATCCGGGCGAAGATTTGTTTTAGCCGGGTTATCGATGACGGCGTTTTTAAAGTGAGTTCCGACGGTGGATGCCAAATGTCCGCCTGCAGAAAATCCCATGATCCCAATATGATCGGGTTTGATGTTCCATTCCTTCGCTCTTTGTCGCACTATCTGGATGGCTCTTTGTGCGTCCTGCAAGGGCCCGATTTCTTTATTCACCATACTCTCGTCATCAGGAATACGATATTTAACGACGAATGCGGCGATGCCCATTTCATTAAATTTCTTTGCAACATCAGAACCTTCATGACTCGCTGCAACGATATGATATCCTCCGCCGGGAACAATAATCACGGCGGTACCCGTTGCTTTTTCTTTTGGTGGAAGATAAATCGACAGTGTTGGCTGTGTGACTTTGCTGATTATGAGAATGTGATATTGCGGTTCTATTTCTGAAACTTCTTCATTTTTGACCGGCATCGAATTTGGAATCTTGTCTTTGTATAACGGAATCACTTCCTGGGAATATGAAATCATGGCAAATGAAAACAAAACAACGGAGAATACAAGTTTCTTCATGTTACAATCTTGAAGATTAAAAGTAAATGTTTTAATCAAAATATTTTTGTTTAAAGCTGCGGAACTTATCACTAATTTTAGGCAGCACCAAATTACTTGTTAACGATGTACAAAACAACTATCAAAATGAAATCTCCGCGGAGTTTCTTATTTCTTTTCTTGCTGTTTTTGACGGTTGCAGCAGATGCACAAAATGGTTGGACAGACTTATTCAATGGACGCACGCTTGACGGGTGGAAACGACTAGCTGGTAATGCCGAATTCAAAATAGAAGATGGTGCGATTGTAGGGACAAGTGTTCCGAATTCAGGGAACACGTTCCTCGTAACGGAACGTGAATATGATAATTTCATACTTGAACTGGATATAAGAATCGATGATACAACGAGCAACTCCGGCGTGCAGATCAGGAGCCATTATAATCCTGCGGGACATGAAGGGAAAGGATTAGTATATGGCTGCCAGGTTGAGGTAGATCCGCTCTCACGTCGATGGTCAGGTGGAATTTATGATGAGGGCAGAAGAGAATGGTTGTATCCGGGATCACTACATCCTGAGACGCAGGAAATTTTTAAGACAGGTGTTTATAATCATATCCGGATAGAGTGTATCGGTCATGAAATGAAAACATGGATAAACGATAAACCAGTTGCATACCTGATCGATACGATGGATTCAAAAGGTTTTATAGGTCTGCAGGTGCATGCAGTATCCAAGCCTGAGGACGCAGGCAAGAAAACATATTTTAAAAATATAAAGATTCAAACTACGGATTTGCGCAGGTCTGATTTTCCTGCCGGTGTGTACGTTGTCAATACAATTCCCAATATGCTCAGTGAATACGAAAAGCAAAGTGGATGGAAATTATTATTTGACGGAAAAACTTCCAATGGTTGGATCGGTGCATACAAAAAGACTTTTCCAACAAAAGGATGGGAAGTGAAGGGCGGCGAGATGCGTGTATTGTCATCACAGGGAAAAGAATCTGCTAATGGCGGTGATATCGTAACCAATGATCAGTTCAGTGCATTCGATCTGTCATTCGATTTCAATTTATCCGAGGGCGGTAATAGCGGTGTAAAATATTTTGTAACGCTTTCAGAAAATAATACGGGATCAGCCATTGGCCTCGAATACCAGGTCCTGGATGATTCGCTACACCCGGATGCAAAATTGGGAATTGCCGGCAATCGCACAATGGCTTCCTTATACGACCTCATCGCTGCAAATAAACAAAAACGCTTTGTTCATTTTCCGGGGCAATGGAACACGGGTCGTATTGTTGTTTACCCAAACAATCACGTGGAGCATTATCTGAATGGTGTAAAGGTGTTGGAATATGAAAGAGGCTCTGAAGCTTTTCGTGCGTTGGTAGCCGTTAGTAAATATAAGGTCTGGAAGAATTTCGGAGAAGCTCCGAAAGGGTTTATCCTGCTACAGGATCATGGGGACGCGGTCCGGTTTCGAAGCATTAAGATCAGACAACTAAACTAGAGATCCCATGTGGGTTGACTTCGGTTTGTTCATTGTGCCTTGTATGAAATCTTTTGTTTCACACAAAGACACAAAGGAAACAAAGACTTGCCGCTTAACTCCTTTGCGCCTTTGCGAGAGAATATTTCTCGCAAAGGCGCAAAGGAACACGAAGGCTTCCTTATATTTTTGGTTCCCATCCAGGTTCATATGTTCTTCTCCAAAGTTGGCTCGCTGCATCATCATCCAGGATGTGTCCGTTTGTAGTATCACAATGTAACGTATGGCCGGTTCGTTGTGAAATGTTAGCGAGATGGCAAAGCAATACGCTTTTGTGCCCTTCACTCACTGGAGAATTCAATGAACTTTCTCCGCGAACTGTTTTGACGAAATTGTCGAAGTGATACAGATCAAGATTGCCGAGTGAGCTGATAGGATTTGTTGGATCTGCTTTTTCATCCGACTTTACTTCTTTGACAACTTTATTTTTTTCATCGACGATTTTATAATCGCCACCACCCAAATTTACAAGTGCTCCTTTGTCTCCATAAATGATAAAACCACGCCCGGCGCCTTCTGCAGAAAATTCATTGCAGCTACGGCCCTCCCAACTGATCGCTTTGTTCTGTGGAAACTCAAAAGATGCAACTTGTGTATCGGGCGTCTGCCAGTCATCCTTAAACGCAAATCGGCCACCACTTGAAGTGACTTGCGATGGGAAATCAACGCCAAGCATCCATCTGCAACAATCTACTTCGTGTGTTCCATTGTTGCAAGCTTCGCCGGTTCCCCAATGCCAGAACCAATGCCAGTTGTAGTGAACGAGATTATCCTGGTAATCTTTTCTTGGAGCGGGTCCCTGCCATAACTCAAAATCAAGCGTCGATGGAACCGGGATTTTTTTACCGACACCAATAGATTTTCTGTTGTTTGCGTACCATGCCTTGGCGAAATATGCATTTCCAATTGCACCTTCCTTAACCAATTTAGCGGCTTCCATCATTGTCGGCATAGAGCGGCGCTGGTTACCCATCTGGATAAGCTTACCGGATTTTTGCATTGCCTGAATGAGCAGTTCCCCTTCGTACGGATTTTGTCCACACGGTTTCTCCACATATACATGCTTGTTATGTTGCACACCCATGATTGCTGCAGGAGCATGCCAATGATCCGGCGCAGCGATGATCAATGCATCAAAATCTTTTTGCTCGAGTAATTTTCGAATGTCCTTCACCACAGTCGGTTTCCTGGGTGCGTCTTTCAATGCGTTCAATCCATTTTGAATGGCTTTTTCCTCCACATCGCAGATGTATCCGACTTCAACGTTTTGCAATTGAGAATAGCTTTTTGCGAGATAGTTGCCGCGGCTATTCACGCCCATTACAGCCACTACTACTTTGTTACCCGGCGCATTCTTTCCAAAAATCGGGAAGTTGAGAATCGTTAGTCCGGCTGAAGCCATAGAAGTCTTTTTGATAAATTTTCTGCGATCCATATGGAGATTTTATTTCTTAAAGTTAATATTAAATGTGTCAATATCTTCGCAAGACGAACGATTGAACAAAGAGAAACACTGACAATTATACACCCAACCCTGCCCGTCTTGAATAATGTTTCCAGCCATCTTGAGCGAGTCGCGATTGTATGCAATATCACTGCAGGCAAAGGCAAATCTTCTTTCATTTTAAAAAAAGTCAGGGAAAAGATTGACCAGCTGAAGATATCATATCACGTTTTTACTGACACATGGCCAAATAATTTCGATGGCTTTAGTTCCATCTGGTTAATTGGAGGAGATGGCACGCTCAATTATTTCATTAATCAATATCCCATTCTCAACATACCGGTAGCACTTTTCAAAGGAGGAAGCGGAAATGATTTTGCGTGGAAATTATATGGCAATAAATCCATAGAAGAATATTTTGATATCGTATTGCAGGGAAATACAGTGGTGTCAGATATGGCCGTATGCAATAAAAAATATTTTATTAACGGCGTTGGAATTGGTTTCGACGGAGAGGTGGTGAAAACGATGGGAAAGAAGAGAATTCTTCCCGGACATTTGGGATACCTGCTTACCGTTGTGCAGAAGATTTTTTTGTATAGGGAAAAGAACGTCGAAATTTTTGTCGATAATATTTGGCGGACTGACCGCATGTTTATGATTACCGTCGCCAATGGTTCAAGGTATGGGGGAGGATTTTTGGTAGCGCCTCAATCGAGGATCGATGATGGAGAACTGGATATAGTTTTGATTAAAGAGATTGCGCCATTGAAAAGAATTTCTTACCTGCCAAAAGTCGAAACGGGTAAACATCTTCATCTGTCATTAATCGAGGTGCTGCAAAAAAAGAAAATCATCATTAAATCATCTTCTGTATTAACTGCGCATTTAGACGGCGAATTGATGGAGTCGGATGTGTTTGATATTAAAATTGAGCCGGCGAAGATTTCATTTATTTGCTGACGTCCAGTGTAACTTTTGTTTCACACAAAGGCACAAAGTACGAAGGGCACAAAGAGTTACTTTGCTGCGGCGTTGTATACTTCTTTTCCATTTAATATTGTGCGCAATACTTTTACATCCCGGATTTTTTCAGGTGCGATGGTAAAGAGATTGTCAGATAAGACTACGAAATCAGCCAACATACCTGCTTTCAATATGCCTAATTTATTTTCCTGGAAGCCAGCATATGCGTTGTTTGAAGTGTAACAACGAAGTGCGTCGTCCACAGTGATTTTTTCATCGGGGAACCAGCCGTCGGGGTTTTTATCATCGAGTGTTCTTCTCGTAACGGCAGCATAGATACCTGCGATTGGATCCAACGGAGCAACGGTCCAGTCAGAGCCAAATGTCAGAATTGCTTTTGCATCAAGCAGGCTTCTGAATGCGTACGTTCCTTTCAGTCGTGTGCTGTCGAGTCTTTTTGCTGCCCATCTTCCATCATCTATTGCATGATAGGGTTGCATCGAAGGAATAACATTTAGTTCAGCAAATCTTGGAATTGCTCCCGGCGTCAGGTGTTGGGCGTGTTCTACGCGAAATCTTCGGTCGCGGTTTCCATTTATTTTTTCTGCTTCCTGGTAAGTATTCAGGATCCAATCGTTTGCCCTGTCACCGATTGCGTGTGTGGCAACCTGGAGCCCGGCTTTGTCAGCCGCAATAATATAATCCCGTAGTGTATTGGTATCCGTTACCTGCAGTCCAACGGATTTGGGTGCATCGAGGTAAGGCCGATAGAGCCACGCCGTCGTTGAGCCCAGTGATCCATCTACAAATCCTTTGAGGCCGCCCCACCTGAGCATATTATTTCCCCTGCCTCTTTTTTTAACGAGCGAATCCAGTTTTTTCCATGTGTTGATTGCTACAAACGAATAAATCCTGATCCCTAATTTTTTCTTTGCATACGCGCGCCTGTATGTCGCGAGATCTATCCATCCACCGTAGCTGCCCATATCGTGTACTTGCGTTACGCCATGTTCGAGTCCGTGTTTGATGGCACGTTGGAGTGATTCATCGAGTGCAGATTCAGAAGGGGCGGGTATCACATTAACCATCATGTCAAGCGCACCGTCTTTCAACACACCTGTTGGCTCCCCTGTTGAAGGATCTTTTACGATTTCGCCACCGGGTGGGTTCGGCGTTGATTTTTTGATGTTGGCGAGTCTTAAAGCGATTGAATTTGCCAGGCCCATATGACCATCATACCGGTTTACGAAAACGGGATGATTACCGGTAACGCTGTCTATCCATTCTTTTCGAGGTAAAATTCCACCAAATGATTCATGATCCCAGTCGCCGCCCAGTATCCAACGGTCACCCTTATTCGCAGATGCATAAGATGCCAGCGTTGAAATAAATTCCTGTTGAGACTTTGCGTTTCTCAGGTCCACGTTTGCAAGTTGGTAGCCACCGGATAAAAAATGGGTGTGGTTGTCGATGAAGCCGGGGACAATCATTTTATCTTCCATGTCGATGATCTTTGTCTTCGGTCCCTCGAATCTTTCATAATCGGTTCCCACGAAAATAATGAGACTGTCTTTGACAACGATTGCCGAAGCTTCGCTGTTGAGTGAATCACCTGTCCATATTTTTGCATTGATATAAATCCTGTCCGCGGGCCTGTTGGAACAAGACGACGTAATCAAGAGCCAAATAGAGACGGCAATTAAATGTAGCTTTTTCATATTGATCGTCGATGACTGCAGTTAATCCTTTACCAACATGTCTGATAAGGATGGGTCCCTCTTGTAAATATCTTTTCTCAGGTTCAGTTTTCCACTTCGGTCAACCCATGCCGTTAGATATGCGATAAACACAGGCACGGCCTTTTTCAATGTCACATATTGTTCCTTGCCACTGTGCATGGCCTTATCGATCCTGGCGTCAGTCCAACCCGGATCGTTTCTCAACAAATAAGCTGCCAGTTTCTTCGGCTGTTCAACCCGGATGCAACCGTGACTGAATGCACGCACTTCTTCATTAAATAGACTTTTTGCAGGACTATCATGAAGGTAAATATTATGTTCATTTGGGAACAAAAACTTAACAAGACCGAGCGAGTTCTTTGGACCGGGCTTTTGCCGCACGGTATTTTTGTACCATTCCATATTATTTTTCTTCAGGTAGTGTGGATCCTTTTTGATGGCAGGCAATACTTCGTTTTTCAAAATTCCAGGAGGAACGGTCCAATAGGGACTGAACACTACGTACTTCAAATCGCCGTTAAAGATTACTGTTTTGTGAACGCTCTTTCCTACAACTACTTTCATTGAAAATACGGGCGCATTATTCTCGAATGCATATAGTTTGAAGTCGGGGATATTTACCACGAGATAATTGTCATTCAAATTAACCGGAACCCATCTGCATCTTTCCATATTGATGACGATCTGTTCGATGACATTCTTAATGGGAACATTTAAGTGTTGTATCAATGGCTGCCGTATCACACCGTCTTGTTTTAAGCCGGTGCGCGCCTGGTAACTTTTGACCGCGTTTTCTAAATCATTATCAAAGTGATCGCTTCCTGAATTGGATGGGAGATCACCCAATGCAAATAACCTGTTGCGGATTTCTTTTATTGCTTCGGAAGACTCTCCTTTTTTCAGTGATTTTGCATTAGTCTTTATTGGTGTCCAATTATTTTTTGCGGCGAGATCTCGATAGCGTTTCAAATAAATTTTGAGTGAATCATACTGTCGGAAACTATAACCATTTTTTATTAAGGAAGATGATGAGTCGCGCAGAAGTGAGTCCATCAGGAAGGGCAGGTCGAGTTTTTTTCTTGGAATCAGCCAGTTTATTTTCTTTGTCTGTGCTTCACTGATTCCGCCCCACACTCTTTCGGCGTAGTTAAAATACTGGGATGTGAGCATTAAATCTTTTTCAGCGGTCGGTCCCATATCAGTATTATCAAACAGCGTGTTGAGTGAATCTTTGTATGCGGTCTTTCCGGAGATTCCTTCGTTGTCAATATGTGCGATCTGGTTGTAGAGATTATCTGCCTGTTCAATCATCCCGGTTGTGTCGTACCATGCGTATGCGTATTGGCGTGATGAATAGAATTTATTAAGATCGTTTTCGAAACGGTTGAATGATGGATATTTTTTTATAAAAGTGCGGATACTGTTGCTATCGAAGTGCAGCATCGTTTGATTACTGAAGCTGACGAGAACGGGATTAGTATCTTGTTTTGTTTGTGTGGAGTCTGTTCGTGTACCTGGTGTGGAATCTATTCTTGTGACTGGTGTGGAATCTATTCTTGTACCTGGTGTGGAATCTGTTCTTGAAACAGGTTTGTTACTTTGATTGTTTTCGCATGCAACGACTACGGTCAGCAAAAAAACAATAGTAATTTTAAGCAGGGAGCGATTCATGACCAATAAAATTAAATCCATTTTATGTGAAGTAGAATTTCCCGGGAATAAAAAAATCCTTCCGGTATAAACTGGAAGGATTTAGAGAGATATATTGATTCGTTTTGATTAATAATCTCTGTCGTGACCGCCGCCGCCACCACGGTTGTAGCCGCCTTTTTTGTAGCCACCGCCACCACCGCCGCCACCAAAGCTTCTCTTCTTGAATCCTCCACCGCCGCCACCTTGTTGCTTCGGTTGAGATTCGTTGACGATGATTTTGCGACCCATTACTTCAGAGTCATACAGGCTGGTGATTGCTTGTTGTGCTTCGCCGTCGTCTTCCATTTCAACAAAGCCAAAGCCTTTGCTGCGTCCGGAGACTTTGTCTTTTACTATTTTGGCAGAAGCAACGGTGCCATGCTGCTCAAAAAGATTTCTGAGATCCTCGTCGGTCATTTGCCAGGAGAGGTTTCCTACATAAATGTTCATTGTAAAAAAAATTAAAAATTAATAAACCGACTCTAAATATCTAGTTACATTGAACTGAGGAACTAACAAAAAGCTGCGACAGCACACGTAAGAACTAAAATAGCAGAGCTTTTGTAAAGATAGGGATTTTTATTACTTATCCATATCTAATAAAAAAAAGCCCCAAGAGGGGCTTTTCGTATAATTACCTGAGTAGATATCGATTTCCTGATATAAAAAAGAAGTCTAATTTGAAGGGGTATTATTCGGATACAACTTCGAATTCGAGTTCGGTTTCGTTACCGCCTCCGAAATCAACTTTTGCCTTATAAGTACCCAGTTCTTTTACATCGCCAACGATGTGGATGCGTCTGCGGTCAATTTCATAACCTTTTTGATCGCGGATCGCACGGCCAATCTGAACAGATGTAACGCTCCCAAAGATTTTTCCGCTGGTTCCACTTTTTGCACCGATCTTAAGCGGTGAAGATTTCAACACTTCAATCACCTTGTTCACTTCAGCGAGCATTTTTTCTTCTTTCTTCTTTTGCTGTTTGATCCTTTCTTCCAACTGTTTTAGGTTGGAACGGTTGGCTTCAATAGCGAGTTTGCGAGGGAAGAGATAATTGCGTGCATAGCCGTTTTTCACGCTTACTTTTTCGTGAGCCGCACCCAGGTTATCTACGTCCTGTATTAAAATGATTTCCATAATAATCTATTTTGATCTTCCTTTTATGAGTTTACTTTAAAAGGTCGGTTACGTAAGGCAATAGAGCCATTTGACGCGCCTTCTTGATTGCATCCGACACCTTACGCTGATACTTAAGCGAATTACCGGTAATGCGGCGAGGCAATAGTTTACCCTGCTCATTGAGGAATTTCTTGAGAAACTCAGCGTCCTTGTAATCGATGTATTTAATTCCGTATTTCTTGAAACGACAGAATTTCTTCGCGCGCTTTTCTGTTTTGATCGCGGTCAGATACTTAATTTCATTTGCTTTTGCCATGATTAAGCTTCTACTTTTTCGTGATTACTAGGTACGCCACTTCTCTTTCTGGAGTTGTACTCGACGGCATATTTATCGAGTTTTGTAACCATGAAACGTAAGATCGTTTCATCGCGGAGAATCTGAATGTTCAGCTTCTCATTGAAGTCGGATGGCGTACTGTACTCCAGGACCCAGTATAAACCGGTAGTCTTTTTCTGGATGGGATACGCCAGCGATTTTAGTCCCCAGGGATTCTCGTGCACCACTTTGCCGCCGTTGTCTTTAACGAAGGCAGTGTATTTTTTCTGAGCGGCTTTGAAGTCCTCTTCAGATAGCACAGGGGTAAAAATCACCATCAATTCGTAATTGTTCATTTCCCTGTTTTTAAGTTAAAAAATAAATGGGCTGCAAAGGTAGGGTTTTTGGGGGAAAGCGGAAAGATTGCGTAGGATTTCTTTTGACTTTGAGATTGAGGCTGAGGTTAAGGTTGAGGTTAAGGTTAAGGTTGAGGTATTTCACGCAAAGGCGCAAAGTACAGAGAGGCGCAAAGGTTACAAAATCTGGAATGCTGAATTATTAGCAACGCTTTGCGCCTTTGCGCCTTTGCGTGAAATACCTTAACCTCAACCTCAACCTCTTGACATCCTGTCAGCTACCCTACCTGTGGCACCATGTTTGACTACCAACCCTAAAATTACATAACGATGCAAAAAGGAAGTATACGCGTTCAAACGGAAAACATCTTTCCCATTATCAAAAAATTCCTTTACAGTGACCATGAAATATTCCTTCGTGAGCTGATCAGTAACGCCGTCGATGCCACCCAAAAGCTGAAAACCCTCGCTTCACTGGGTGAGGCCAAAGGAGAACTGGGCGACCTGACCATTGAGATCAAACTAGATAAAGAAAAAAAGACGATTTCTATCCTCGACCATGGAATCGGGATGACCGCTGAAGAAGTCGATAAATATATCAACCAGGTGGCGCTATCAGGGGCGGAAGAGTTCGTCAATAAATACAAAGGCCAGAATGAGAATAACATCATCGGAAAATTCGGGCTTGGATTTTATTCGGCATTTATGGTAAGTGACAAGGTTGAAATTTTTACCAAAAGTTTTAAGGAAGACAGCAAAGGTGTCCGGTGGGAGTGCGATGGAAGTCCTGAGTATTTTTTGGAAGAAGATGCAAGGACCGAACGCGGTACAGAGATCGTTTTACATATCAATGACGACAGCAAAGAGTTCCTTGATGAGGACCGCCTGCGTTCGATATTAAATAAGTTTTGCCGGTTTCTTCCCATCCCGGTTAAGTTTGAAGACAAACAAATCAACAATACAAATCCTGCATGGACAAAAAAGCCCAGCGAGTTGACTTCGCAGGATTACCAGAATTTTTATAAAGAACTCTATCCATTCAATGAACCACCGCTTTTCTGGATCCATTTGAATGTGGATTATCCGTTTAACCTCACGGGTATTTTATACTTCCCGAAAATAAAACAGACGTACGAACTTCAGCGCGACAAGATCCAGTTGTACAGCAACCAGGTTTTTGTAACGGATGAAGTGAAAGATATCGTGCCGGAGTTTTTGATGTTGTTGCAAGGTGTGATCGACAGTCCCGATATTCCTCTCAATGTAAGTCGTAGTTATTTGCAGGGTGATCCAAACGTGAAAAAGATCAACACGCACATTACAAAAAAAGTGGCCGACAAACTCGAGGAGTTGTTCACCAAAGAGAGAAAGGAGTATGAAGAGAAATGGGAAAGTCTCGGTTTGTTTGTGAAGTATGGAATGATGACCGACGACAAATTTCTCGAGAAGGCGAATAAGTTCAACATCATGGAAGATGCTGTCAAACCGGCGTTCTATACATTAGATGAATACAGGATCGCCACGGAAACTTTACAAAAAAACAAAGAAGGCAAGCTCGTTATTTTATATACTACAAATCCTGTTCAGCAGGATGCATATATTCAGGCGGCAGTTGCCAAAGGATATGTGGTGTTGAAAATGGAGACGATCGTCGACGCCGGTTTCATCAACCAGATGGAAATGAAATGGGACAGTGTGCATTTTACGAGAGTAGATAGTGATATCGTAGACAACCTGATCGATAAACAGGAAACATCTGAGAGTGTATTGAGCAAAGACGAGGAGACAAAGTTGAAAGAACTTTTCACTATGGAAATTCCTTCGTTGCATGTTACGGTTGAAGTAAAAGGATTGAGCCCCGAGGCGCAACCGGTTGTTGCGACACGCCCGGAGTTTATGCGTCGAATGAAAGATATGGCCGCACTGAATGGGCAGATGGGAGGATTTTATGCAAATATGCCGGATGAAGTTACACTTACGGTTAATGGCAACCATGCAATTTTCCAATCGTTGCTGCAGGAGGAGGATAAGGATAAGCAGGAGAAGGTGGTTCATAACCTCGCGGATCTTGCGCTGCTTTCACAGGGATTGCTAAAAGGGAACGAACTAACGTCGTTCATTAACCGAAGTGTGGAGTTGATTGAAGGAAAGCAGAAGAGTAAAATTATTTTGTAGAGTTGCGTTTTCCTTT
>Ga0163162_10001124_pt1 | contig 24905 bp, 14 predicted proteins | sample S55metaG_FD_115310 | JGI IMG/M metagenome (GOLD analysis project Ga0163162, IMG submission 115310) | Switchgrass rhizosphere microbial communities from Kellogg Biological Station, Michigan, USA - S5-5 metaG | ecosystem: Host-associated > Plants > Roots > Rhizosphere > Soil | place: USA... | reverse complement strand
TGCAAAACAATGCTCCCCGATCCACGCAGCCACCTCCGCACCTACCCCACCCGTAAGGGTGTCCTCGTGCAGCACCAGCACCTTCCCCGTCACACCCACCGCCGCACGGATCGCCTCATAGTCCAAAGGCAGCAACGTCCGCAGGTCCAGGATCTCGAAAGAAATATCCTTATGCGCCTCCGCATATTCAATAGCCCAATGCACCCCTGCACCATAAGTAATGATCGTAATATCCTCTCCGGCGCGCACCCGCCGGGCCTTCCCGATCGGCGTCTCGTAATAAGCCTCCGGTACGGGACCGCTGATGCTGCGGTATAACATTTTATGCTCGAAATAAAGGACAGGATTGGGATCATTGATCGCCGCGATCAGCAGCCCCTTGGCATCCTCCGGCGTAGATGGATACACCACCTTCAATCCCGGCGTATGCATGAACCAGGCTTCATTGCTCTGCGAGTGAAAAGGCCCTGCCCCAACTCCTGCACCCGTCGGCATCCGGATCACCGTGTCCGCCTTCTGCCCCCAACGGTAATGTATCTTAGCCAGGTTATTGACGATCTGCGTAAACCCCGATGTTACAAAATCCGCAAACTGCATTTCCATCACGCTCTTATATCCTTCCAGGCTTAACCCCAGGGTACAGCCAACGATGGCGCTCTCGCACAGTGGCGTATTCCGCACTCTCTCCTTCCCGAATTCTTCCAGGAACCCTTCCGTGATCTTGAACGCGCCGCCATATTCGGCAATGTCCTGTCCCATCAATATCAGCTGTGCGTGATGTTGCATGGACTGACGCAGCCCTTCCCGGACAGCATCCAGCAAACGCTTCTCGGAAACAGGTCCCGCGGGAACCTGAGGGGGCGCCACCGGCATAGACATAGTCACCGGCGAAGACGCATTGGCTTGCGTAGACACAGCCACCGGCGCAGACTCCGGCACGGGAACAGCCGTCGCAACAGGTACAGGCGCCGCCATAGCAATAGACTTTGCCACCTCTCGGACCGGCCTCCTCCGGAAAGTCGATCGCTCATAGGGAGAGCCTGTCCCGGCCGGCGTGCCTGCTCCGCCTGATGTATCTGCCTCAGCCGGCGATCCAACACCATCTGACGGACCAGTCTCACTCCGCAAACCTGTCTCACCTTGTGAACCCGAACCCACCCCGTCCGACGAACCAACATTTCCACCCAAACCTTCCCCGCCCGACGCCTCACCAACCTCTGCTTGCAGCTCTTCGCCGGCCCGCAGCTCCCCCGCATATACATCCCTCAGCTCAGCTGCCGTATCAGGCGCCACCACCATCGTATCAGAAGACACCGCAGCCAGCTCCGATTCTATATACTGCCGTATCTCATCGTGAATCCTGCCAATCCTTTCATCAGTCAACACCCCCTGCTCCTTTAAAAAAACCTCAAAATTCGTCACCGGATCCTTCCGCCCCCAATCCTCCAGCAGGGACGGCGGAACATATTTGAGACCACTGGCCTCCTCATGCCCCCGCATCCGGAACGTCATACATTCCACCAGGTAGGGCCGTTGATATTTTATACAGTATTCCCTGACACCCCGCAGGGTATCATAGACCGTGAGGATATTGTTCCCGTCGATCCGTACCCCCTGCATCCCATAGCCTTCCGCCTTATAGACAAGACTCTCGCAACGGTACTGCTCCGAAACGGGCGTGCTCAACGCATAGCCGTTGTTCTCCACCAGGAAAATGACAGGCAGGTCCCATACAGACGCCGTGTTCAACGCCTCATGAAAATCTCCCTCGCTGGTGCCGCCCTCCCCGGTGAAAACCAGCGCCGCCTTTTTCTTTTTGCCAAGCTTATACGCCAACCCCACCCCATCCGCGATCCCCAGCTGAGGCCCCAGGTGTGAGATCATCCCGCAAATAGCATATTCCTTGCTGCCAAAATGAAAGCTTCTCTCCCGGCCCTTGCTATATCCGTCCTGGCTTCCCTGCCACTGCAGGAACAGCCTGGCCAACGGCATTTTCCGGGTAGTGAACACCCCCAGATTCCGGTGCAATGGCATGATCCACTCGTCGGCCTCCATCGCCATAGCAGCACCCGCGGCAATGGCTTCCTGCCCGATGCCGCTAAACCATTTGCTGATCTTACCCTGACGCAACAGCAACAGCATCTTCTCTTCTATCATCCGCGGCAGTAAAATGCTCCTGTAAAAATGAATAAGCTCGTCGTTGTTAAAATTCTTTCTGTCAAAATTCATACGATAATTATAAAAGCCGTCCATCAGCCCGCCTGGGATCTAATCTTCCCGCCGCTCCCTTCTCGCATCCTTATAGAGAATAGATGTAAGAATGGATAATAACAGGCTGAACAAAAGCGCCCACCCAAAGCTGTCGACCCGGAACCCGTTTACAAAATTCCCGGCCAGCAGGACAATGGCGGCATTGATAACAAAGAGGAACAATCCGAATGTAAAGATCGTGATCGGTAAGGTAAGGATGATCAGGATCGGCTTTAGCAATGCGTTAAGGATGGCCAGCACCAGCGAAAATACCAGCGCCGTCCAAAAGGTATCGATATAGACACCTCTCATCACCGCAGACAGGCCAAAAGCAACGACGGCCGTGATCAGAATGCGGAGAAGAAAATTCATGCAGATCTTATTTGTGCATTCAATTTAAGACTTGTAGACAATATTCCTCCAATGAATTTAAGGGGCCCATCCGGCAAGAGACACAATTTACTGATTTACAAACAATTGCACCAAAAACACCCCAGGTTGGATCCGGGTGAACCCCGGTATGCCGTCATGATATTCCGACTTTGTTTTTGTTTGTAAATTGCTGATTAGTTGCACTTATTAAGTTTAAATTACGCGCAACCCAATTCATAACCAGTTAGTGAAACTTGCCGCTCAGGAAATATGCTTCTTGCAAAAAGAACTGTCTTATTTACAGAACGAAGCTTCTTATAAGAAATTATTCTATCATTTTTATCCCACATTATTAAGCTTTTGTACAACTATCCTCCACAATAAGGAGGATGCCCAGGAGGTAGCCTCGGAAGTAATGCTCAAGGTTTGGACCATGGGAAAAGACTTGAACCATGTCGAGAATCTAGCCGTTTATCTCTTCAAAGCGGCCCGGAATAAAGCATACGACGTACTAAGGAAGAAAAGCCGCGAAATTTCAACTATTGAGATCTCTGATAATATACAGCAATACATGATTGACAGGGACTCTCCTGAAAGCTTATATGCCAGAGGGGAGCTGGAGCAATGTATTGACAAGATCATCTGCGCATTACCTACCCAATCCCAGCTGGTATACCGGCTGATAAAAGAACAAGGCCTGGCCTATAAGCAGGTGTCCGAAGTGCTGGGCATCTCCCTCAATACGACGGAAACACATATGCGCCTTGCGCTAAAAAGGATCCGCACGGCATTAAATGCGTATCTGACTGAAAAAAAATAATTTTTGCTCCATTCACGGTAAGCCCCTTTTTTATACGTCTATTCAAATACGAAAATGTATGCATCCATCCGTAGAAAATAGGTTTTATGATCTGCTCGGCCGTAAACTTTCAGGCGAATGCCCGGCGGCAGAGCTAAAAGAGCTGGTTTCTATCCTTCAAAGTCATCCGGAGCTGCAATTCTTTTATGATCAAATAGTAAAGGATCCCTCCGAAACGACGCATGTTGATATGGAGACGGCCTGGTTGACGCATGCTGTGAAAATGAGGTATACAGGGCGTGAACCGGATAAAGCGAAGGAAGTTATTACAGCGCCCCGGCGGCATTTTTTTGTTCAACGGACCATGGTTAAGGCCCTGATCGCTGCATCCGCTGCTTTTATCCTGGTATTGGTCTGGCAAGTATTAAAAAAAACCAAACCCACGCCGGATAATAAGCCGGCTATTGCTGCAACAGGTACACATAAAGAATCAAGATCCATTATTACCTTGCCCGATGGCACGATCGTGCGTCTTAATGCCAGGAGCAAGGTTAGTCAGGCAGAAGGATTTGGCAAAACAACCAGAGAGGTCTTCCTGACAGGCGAAGCCTACTTTGAAGTAACACATAATGAGCAGCTGCCTTTTATTGTGCATACAGGTGAAGCTGATATTAAAGTGTTAGGCACGAAATTCAATGTGCGTAACTACGCGAATGAACACAGGATGGAAGCCGCACTACTGACTGGGAGCATTCAACTGACGCTGCATGAAGATCCCCGGCATAGCATTCTTTTGAAACCTTCCGATAAAATTATTGTGAAGAAAAATGCAGCTGGCGGCAAAGATATAATGACTGCCACCCGGGTTCAAAAAGTTGAACTGACAAGCATTAAGGTCCGCGATAGCATTATAATTGAAACTTCGTGGCTGAATGACAAGATGGCCTTTTTTGATAAACCATTTTCAGAAATAGCATTGGACCTGGAGCGGCAGTTTGATGTAAATATTGAGATTAGAAATGAAGTCGTGAGCGGGTATAAATACACCGGTGTTTATGATGAAGATAATGCAGAAGATATTCTGAAGATATTACAAATGATCAAACCATTTAAATATACCATTAATAACAAACAAATTACCATTTACTAATCTATCCCGGCTGCCTATGGCTAAACACCTGCATTGAAAAAGTGGAGAATATCCCACACTTCCCCACTATAAATCCCCTGCCAAATCTGAATTGTCTAAAACCAAAATTATGAAAATTAGCGATTGCTTTTCTTCTGTAAGGGCCTTTTCATGCTTATGGAAAACTAAATTGATTATGAGATTATCCACCTTATTCGTTTTTATCGCCTTACAAGTTTCGGCTAAAAATCATGCACAAGAGACCATTAACCTAAAAGTTGTCAATGTAAGTATTCAGGAGATCTTTAAGAAAATAGAAGATCAGACCAGGTACAGATTTTTTTATAGCAGCGATGACCTGCCGGCCGATCAACGATTTTCAATTAACATTGAAAATGCAGGGATTAATCAAACACTTTCTACGCTGTTTAGCGGAACCAATTACAATTGGAAGCTCATACATAATAACAAGGTTGTCATTTCACTTTCCAATCAAACATTCGTTGGCAGTGTAAAGTATAAAAGGGTTACAGGTGTGGTACGTGCTGAAGGGGGGACAGCTATTTCCAGGGCATCGGTGAAAGTAAAAAATACGACCCGGGGTACAACCACGGACAACGAAGGCAACTTTACCATTGAAGTGGCCGAAGGAGAGATCCTCGAGATCTCCGCAATAAATTATGAGCCGGTAGAAATTACTATTGGTAATGCATCCCAGGTTGCTGTAACCTTAAAACTCAGTGAATCTCTTTTAGGTGATGTTGTAGTAGTAGGTTACGGTACAAAAAGACGCCAGGACGTTACAGGCGCAGTGGTCAAAGCCAACTTATTGGTTCAGAAGCAATCGCCCAATTCAAATGTCATGTCCGCTTTAAGAGGAACCGTTCCGGGTCTCACCGTGGGACAGGTTACAACGGCGGGCAGCGACCCCACGCTGATGGTCCGGGGGAGGAACTCGATTTCCGGGACGACAGCTCCGCTGATCGTACTTGACGGTCTTATCTACAGGGGATCGATCACATCCATTAACCCTTCGGACATTGCAAGTATCGACCTGCTCAAAGATGCAAGCGCTGCTGCTGTATATGGTTCCCAGGCATCCAATGGTGTTGTATTGATTACGACAAAGAGCGGCGCAAGCGGGATGGACAAGGTAACGATCGATTACACCGGTTCCTATTCCACGCAGGAAATGACAAAAAAAGACATGCGCCCGATGTCCGGACCCCGGTTTATTCAAAAAATTGGCGACTGGTACCTGTCAGAAAGCAGGGACCCCAACGACATGACGAAAATGAACCCTAACTGGGATCCCAGCACCAAACTTGCCGCTGTTGAGGCCGGCAACTATAAAAAAGGCTATACCGCAGACTGGTGGAGCTTGCTTACAAACCCCAGACCCCGGATTCAAAATCATACCATCGGCTTCAGCGGCAGATCAAAGAAGACCAAATTTTATTTTGGCTACGGTTTTTTTGATCAAAAGAACCTGATACAGAATGATAACTATAGACGACATAGCGTACGGCTGAACCTTGATACCAAAGCGCTGGATTGGCTGACCATCGGTGCACAAACCGGATTATCCATCAACGATTATAGCGGCGTATCTCCTACATTTTCCGATATCATGTACCTAAAACCGTACACCTTGCCTTTTGACCCCACAACAGGCAACATGGTGCAATTTTATGCGAACACCACCACTCCAACTGCCATAGAGATACTAAAAAGATCGAGGGACCTGGACAGGAACCTCAATTTCATAGGTAATTTTTACGCCAGCGCAGATATCCCTTACATCAAAGGACTGAACTATCGTGTGAATTTTGGGAACAATTACATATACTATAACAGATTTAATTACAATGCTCCGACTGTTGAGGCCACAGCATACAAAACCTATATGACCGACTATTTTCTCACAATAGATAATATCCTGACTTATAAAAGGGACTTTGGCGTTCATGGAGTGGATGTCACCTTGCTCTATGGCGCTGAATTAAACAGGCACAATGGCTCCAAGGATTCAGCGGCAGGCATTCTCAACGGTGTATTATCTTACAACAGACTGGATGTTGGCGATGCCTCCCGCCTTACCGTGTCCAATGATCCTGCCATATTGCCATGGAAGGAACAGGCCGTTTACCAAATGGCAAGGGCTTCCTACTCCTTTGATAGAAAATATATCCTCACCGGTACCATCAGGAGAGATGGCTTCTCCGGTTTTTCCAGCAAGAATAAATTCGCCGTATTTCCTTCTATTGCCTTTGCATGGCGTATGACCAATGAGAATTTCATGAGATCCTATTCATGGATAAACGACCTCAAACTGAGAGTATCCTACGGATCTACAGGCAACAGGACGGTGGGCAGATATCAAACCCTATCCCAGATAAGTGTTGGATTGGGCAACGGATATTTATACGGTTCGTCAGGAGGCGCGCAGCTTGGATCATTCCTCAGCCAGCTGCCTAATACCAATTTAAAATGGGAAACCACCAACTCGTTTAATACCGGTGCAGACTTTGCATTGTTCAACAATCGGCTTTCCGGATCACTGGATCTCTATTTCTCCCAATCAAAGAATCTCCTGAACGCCAGGGCTACTCCGACCATAACCGGATTTACCTCCTACCTGATCAACATCGGTAAAATTCAAAACAGGGGCCAGGAGTTAAATATCACAGGCGTCCCGGTCTCTACAAAAAAATTCAGGTGGGACATAACGGTTAATTTCTTCAGGAACAGGAATAAAGTGCTGGATATTGACGGCACTGGTAAAAATCTGATCAATGGCGCAGACCCCATCCTGAGTTACTTCATCGGTCAACCTTATGGTGTTGTGTACGACTATAAGATCACCGGTATGTATCAGCTGGGCGAAGCTATTCCGGCAAGTATAGCAGCACAGGGATTTAAGGCAGGGCAATATAAGATCGAAGACATTAAAAAGGACGGCGTAATTACACCTGACGACAAACAAATATTAGGGAGATTAGATCCATCATACAGTTTTGGAATCTCAAATAGTGTTACCTGCAAAAATCTTCAATTAAAATTTTTTATCAATTCCGTCCAGGGAGGGAGCAACGGATACCTGGGTAAACCCGGTATTATGTTGCAAAACCCTGATCAAATCAGGAATAACAACGGTTTTGTCTTCGACTACTGGACGCCCAACAACCCGAATGCCCGGTATAGAAGCATAGCCGCATATGTGGCTACGTTGGGAGAGAATTTTTGGCCCTACATGTCGAGGAGCTTTGTTCGACTGCAGGATGTAACGCTTACTTATAGTTTATCCGAGGGTATCCTGGGGCGGTTAAAAGGAATAAGAGCGTTAAGCATCTATGTGAATGCGCAAAACCTGCTGACGCTTACCAAATGGGATGGATGGGACCCCGAGGCAAATCCACCCTCCACGCAAAGATCATCACTCCAACAAAGAATTCCGGGAGGGCTGGGATTGGACCCCAATGGATATCCCGTCATGAAGAACTACTCTTTGGGAATAAACGTAACATTTTAAGCATACAGGAAACTTAAAACCATGAAAAAATTATTATATATTCTTACTATAGGGACGCTTCTATTCTCATGCAAAAAGAGCTTTTTAGACGAAGACCCCCTGTCCGTATACACGCCGGACAACTCGCTCCAAACCCCGGCACAATTCCAGCAGGCTATTAACAACGTTTACAATGGCGTCAGGAATATTTATATGGGGAATATGAACCTCGATACCTATTTCGGATTGTACTATGCCACTGACTTTGCCTTTAATGGCACGGACTATGACCCTGCAGCAAAGTTGAATGCCTATAAGGCCACCATGGTACCCAGCTATTTTATTCCACAAAATATCTGGACCGCATACTATAAGATCATTACCAACGCCAACCTGGTTATCGCCAGGGTGCCCAACGCCGCTCAGCTATCTGATGCCGATAAGAATGGTTTCCTTGGACAGGCGCTGTTTTTCAGAGCCTGGTCATACAAGATCCTGGCGAACTTATATGGCGGGGTGCCTATCGAGCTGAATCAGCTTTCACAACCTAAGTATGATTATGTGCGGGCTTCCAGGGACGAGGTATATCAACAATGTAAAAAGGATCTGCAGCAGGCTATAGGACTATTAAAAAACATTAATGAAGTAAGCGACGGAGTGGTAAACAAACAAATTGCACAGCACATACTCACCGAAGTGCTGATCTCCTTAAAAGACTATGACGGCGCTATTGCCAGCGCCTCCGATGTGATCAATTACTCCGGAGTGTCTTTGATGACAAGCCGGTTTGGAAGAAGAGCGGGTACGCCGGGAGATGTATATCGTGACTTATTTGAGTACAACAATCAAAATTACAGTACGGGCAACCACGAAGGGCTCCTGGTCATACAAACAGCATTGAACAACCTGGCTGCAGTAGGCGATCAGACGGCATGGGCGGTAGTTCCAAGTTTGGGAGGCTTAAGGATTATGGAAACAACGACCAATACCAGGAAAAATGTACTCTTCAACGGAAGTTTTGTAGATAGCATTTCTTCCAATGGCATTGGATGGATCCGGCCAACAGCGCATTTCTTTTATGAGATCTGGACGCCGGGCGATATGCGCAATTCGTCTTACAATATTGTACGAGATCTGCGCATTTCCGGCGTTCCTTCAACTTCCCCCGATTATGGCAAATGGTACGTAAAAGATGGGTATAAGGATAAGACGTTGCCCGCGGATTACAGAGACACCATTCGTAATTTCTATCCCGTGATCAGAAAGACATCTCCTTCAGCGGGAGACTTTGTTCCGGCAGCAGGCCCGGCAATGGTGACGAACCTGACCAATCCGTTCGGAGGAATGCTGCTAAATGGCGCAACAAAGCTGTTTATGCAAAAATATATGGCCCGCGCAGCAGAAACCTACTTACTTAGAGCGGAAGCTTATCTTGGCAAATCGCAGCTGCAGAACGCGGCCGATGATATAAACGTGCTGCGGAACAGAGCGAACGCTACGCCTGCTACGGCAGCGGAAATGAATATGGACTATATTCTGGACGAACGCCTGAGAGAGCTGTATCTGGAAGAGTTCAGGGCCGTCACGCTTACCCGTTTGGGGCTGCTGTACGATCGCGACAAAAGGTACAATCCAAGATCCGGGTTAACCATTGAACAGTACCATAATTTGTGGCCGATCCCTTCAACGGAAATAACACAGAATACAGGCGCCGTTCTGCAACAGAACGAGGGGTACCAGCAATAGTATTATATCACCACCAATTCGAAGAAAGCTGCGGGATCCAGGTATTTCTTTGCCAGCTCCTGCAGCTCTTCGGGGGTGATCGTCTTGACGATCCGGATGCCTTCATAGAAATAGCGCTCGTCGAGCCCGTTCAGCAGCAGGTTCTTCCATCGGCTGGCCACCTGGAAAGGCCCGTCCAGGTCGCCCAGGATGCTGCCGATCGTGAAGTTACGGGCCATCGCCAGCTCTTCCTCATCGATGAGCTCCTCACGCAAAAGCTCCATCTCCTTATATACTTCTTCAATAGTAGCCCTGCATACTTCTTTTCCCGCCTCGGTCGAGATAAGCAGTGCGCTCTCCTGCCGGTTGTTCAGGAGATAGCTGTGGATGCCATAGGTATATCCTTTATCCTCGCGGATATTCGTCATCAGCCTGGACCCGAAAAATCCCCCGAAGACATTGTTCAACACCTGCACTTTCTGAAAGTCCGGATGATGCCGGTTGGGAAAATTCCGCGCGATCCGGATAGAGCCCTGCACGCCGTCCGGGTCATTCACTACGTCATACTTTTTCTGCGTCGCCGGCGTGATGACAGGCAAGGCAGATGCGTCGGCGGCTACAGGCGCGTGCAGCGGCAAAGCCCCGAAATAACGCTCCAGCTCATTGGAAAGGGTAGGGGGCAGCTTGCCGGCGACAATGATCCGGCAGGCGCCGTGGCTATAGTTTTGCTGATAAAAGCGCAGCAGGTCCTCCCGTTGTAAATTTTGGAGATCCTCGAGCCTGGAATATTTCCCATAAGGATGCCCGGGACCATATAAATAGGATTCGATCAGTCTGCCCGCAACAAAATCGCTCTTTTTCAGGTTCACCTGGAGTCGCTGCTGCCCGTTCTTCTTATAGATGGCTACCTCCTCTTCCGGGAAGATGGAGTCCGAGATGAGCTCCGCTACCACAGGCAAAAGCTCGGATATGTGCTTGTTCAGGCAATGTAAAGTGATATCCGCTGTCTCATGATGAGCGGCCCGGCTCAGGTAAGCGCCGTAATATTCGAAATGCTCGTTGATATTGAACGCGCTGCGGGCAGAAGTACCGTTCTTCAATAAGGTGCTTACAGCCGAAGCCACTCCGTTCTGCGACTCATGCGAGTTGCCCGCGTCGAAGATCCAGCCGATCATCAGGGCATCTTCATTGCCCAGGTCAATGAAATATACTTCTACGCCGTTGCTTAACACCTGCTTGCGATACAGCGGTAATTGCAAATTAAAATCCTTGGCATCCTTGATAGGGGGTGCGATCGTTCTATTAAGCATGGGAAACTCCTCCTTTGGGCTGACGACTGTGATAATAAAGCGTGTTGCTGTTGTTGGGATCGAATAGCTGCCGGCTGGTGGCAAGGATCTCTTCGGCAGTGACGGCCTGGTATCTTCCCAGCTCCGTATTCATCATCTCGGCATCTCCCAGCAGCTCATAAATGGCCAGGCTGTTGGCGCGGTTCATCACGCTCATGTCTTCAAACACAATGGCAGACTCCGTCTTGTTCTTTATCTTAGTCAGCTCTTTTTCAGAGATCTTCTCCGATTGCATTTTCTGAAGCTCTTCCTCTACAGCCTTATCCGCAGCTTCCAGGCTCACCCCTTTGATCAACTTACCCTCGATGACCACCAGGCCCTCATCCACCGAGCCCGTGTGATAACACTCGATCTGGCTGAACAATTTCTTTTCCTTGATCAGGGCCTGGTGCAGGCGGGAAGAACCTCCTCCACCCAGCACTTCCGTGATCAGGTCCGTCACGTAATAGCCCTGCTCCAAACGGGAAGCCATGTGATAGGATTTATACAAGGCATCAAGCGGCACGTCCGCCGTTACTTCCAGCTTTCTTACCTCCTGCTGGCGAGGCTCCTTCGGCAGATTGCGTACATACTTCTCTCCGGAAGGGATATCCCCAAACCATTTTTCCGCCAGGGCCCGCACCTGTTCCGTCTTCACCTGGCCGGCAACCACCAGGATGGCATTCACTGGCCGGTAGTATTTAAAGAAGAATTGCCGGACATCCTCCAGCCGCGCATCTTCGATATGGCTCAGCTTGCTGCCGATGGTCATCCAGCGGTAGGGATGCTGCTTATAGGCCAGCTCCCGCATTTTAAACCAAACATCCCCATAAGGTTTGTTGATATAATGCTCCTTGAACTCTTCGCAGACCACCTTCCGCTGCACTTCCAGGCTCTTCTCGCTAAAAGCAAGGGACAGCATCCGGTCGCTTTCGAGATAAAAGGCCGTCTCGATATTTTCCGCCGGCAGCTGGATATAATAGTTGGTGAAGTCGTTGGTGGTATAAGCGTTGTTCTCTCCCCCCGCCAGCTGCAGCGGCGTTTCGAAATCTTCAATGTTCACGGAACCGCCAAACATCAGGTGCTCGAACAAATGCGCAAAGCCGGTCTTCTTCGGATCCTCATCCCGGGCGCCCACATCATATAGCACATTCACCACCGCCATGGGGGTGGAATGATCCTCGTGCACCAAAACCCTCAGTCCGTTGGACAGCTGAAATCTATCGTATTGTATCATAAAATGCATACCCCCTTGGTGAGGGGGAGGGCAAATTTACGGAAAGTTTAAAGAATACTCTTCACGCGCATGACATGCTCCTGAAGATCCCCATTCCGCTTGACGATGATCTTTACCTTTTCGCCCACGCTTTGCAGGATGTTCTTGTAGACCTGGATATTATTGCTGAAGTTGTTGTTCACAGCGATCACCACATCGTCCAGCTTCAGACCCGCCTTTTCCGCGGGCGATTCCGGCATGACATCCCCGATCCGGATCTCCCCTTCCAGCCAGTAGATGCCCAGTCCCGTATAGGAATAGTCGAACTGGTCCCGGTAGTGGGTATTGGGCAGCAAAAAGATCTCCCTCCGGTCGTAATTCAGGGTGACGTTGAAGCGGCGCAGGATATCATTTCCCAGCAGCCCACCCAGGTTGGGATAAGAGGTCACATTATAATCGTCGTCAAAAACATAGGTAGGCACCTTGCGGAACCTGTATGGACCCAGCCGGACCTCCCTCAATGTGGTGAGCTTCATATTCGCCTTGCCGCCAAGGCCCTGGGCCTGCGTCTGGTAGAATTTTCGCTTGGGATCGAATACACTGCTGTCATTGACAAAATCGGAGGACAACAGCATACAAAGCCCCGCCCCCGTGTCAAAATAAAAACGCGCGTTGATGCTCTCCGCATCCCGCACGGTAGCGCTCTGGATCGGCAGGCTGGCAATGACAGGCTTCAGGAGGTGACCGCCCTTCGGATACTTGAAAGTCCCCTTGGTATATACATAGACTTTGGCGCTGTCATAATTGATGTGGACGATATAACGGGAGAAAAAGCTATAGCCGATGATGCCGTCTACCTTCTCTCCATATACGCTGCTGAGTATATCGTAATCGTTCACGTGAAAGTTAAGGCTGTCCACCCGGAGGCCGGGCAGGTGCAGGGTCTCATTGTAAATAAATTTCACCTGCCGCACGCCGGCAATGCCCAGGATCGTCTTGTCGGAAGGAAGAGCAACGATCTTCAGCCGCTGACAGGTGGCCGAATCCAATGAGATCCCGCCACTACCGGTATCCAGGATGAAATTGAGACTGTCCGGGAAATCACCGACACACGCCCTTATCAGGATCACCCCTCCCGTAAATACGGTAAAAGGGAAGCTGGTGATCAGCTTGGCAGACGGCGGCACGAACTTCTCCTGTGCCTCCAGGGGACGAATGGAAAAAAAGACCGATGGGATCAAAAAGAACACTACGCACCGGAAAAGTCTGATCAGCTGATAAGGCATGAGGAAAGGGTGTTTTTTCTGGCAAAGCATTTGAATGGTGTGCACCGTTTGGATTCGGAACACTAAATATATCATCATTTTATCGTTATCACAAGCCATTCATCCTCTTTTTAAACAGGCGCAGATCGGCCTTCAACCGCCAGCAGCCTGGCTTCAACAAAGTTCATGCGCCGGATATTTTTCTACCAACAGCTGTTTTCAATGGATACAAGGATCTCTCCCGTGGACCAGCCGCCTTTGCCCATGCCTTGATATTCCATATCCCTGCCCTACCTTTACAAAATAATTCACCTGGCAATGAACCTACCCGACCTGTATAAAAAAGCCTACGACCGCGAATTCTTAGACATCGAAGAAGGTGTATTCCTTTTTCAGAACGCCCCCCTCACCGAACTGATGTACCTGGCCGATGAGCTCCGTAAAATGCAGGTGCCGCACGGAAAGGTCACCTGGCAAATAGACCGGAATGTCAACACCACCAATGTATGTATCGCCAACTGTAAATTCTGTAACTTCTATCGTATCCCCGGTCACGCTGACGCGTATATCACCGACATCGATACTTACAAAAGGAAAATAGAAGAGACCTTCCGCTGGGGAGGCGATCAGCTGCTCCTGCAGGGTGGACACCACCCCGGGCTGGGACTGGAATTCTATACAACCCTTTTCCGCCAGCTGAAAGAGCTTTACCCCGCCCTGAAGCTCCATACACTGGGACCGCCCGAAGTGGCCCATATCTGTAAGAAAGAAAAAATGAGCCATCACGACGTGCTGACAGCCCTGAAAAAAGCAGGAATGGACTCCCTGCCCGGCGCCGGCGCCGAGATCCTCGTGGACAGGGTACGACGCCTCATCAGCAAAGGCAAATGCGGCTCCCAGGAATGGCTGGACATCATGCACGAGGCCCACAAGCTCTATATCACCACTTCCGCCACCATGATGTTCGGACACGTAGAGACCCTCCACGAACGATTCGAGCACCTGGTGAAGATCCGCGAGGTCCAATCAAGGAAGCCCGCCGAAGCAAAAGGTTTCCTCGCTTTCATACCCTGGACCTTCCAGGACGTCGATACCCTGCTCACCCGCATCAGGGGCGTACACAACCTCACTACCCCGGAAGAATACATCCGTATGATCGCGCTCAGCCGGATCATGCTCCCGAACGTAAAGAACATCCAGGCATCCTGGCTCACCGTGGGCAAGCAGACAGCCCAGCTATGCCTGCACGCAGGCGCCAACGACTTCGGAAGCATCATGCTGGAGGAAAATGTAGTGAGCGCCGCCGGCGCCCCTCACCGCTTCACCGCCAAAGGCATCCAGGAGGCCATCAGGGAGGCGGGCTTTGAACCCCAGCTGCGCAACCAGCAGTACGAATGGCGACCCCTCCCGGCAGCCATGGAAGAGCAGGTCATAAACTACTAACACTCACGGGCTAAGTATTTACCCTTGTTTTTTTGTAGTCCCGGAAACTTAAACGGACGATTTTACGTTTGTTAAGAACAGCTTTACAATATCCATGAAAAGCCCGTTCCGCAAACTTATACGCATATCGGTCATCCTGTTTGTGCTGGTACTCCTGTTCAATTTCTTCGGGTACTACATAAATCACCTTAAATCGCTAGAAAACAGGGAGTTAACGGAGGCAATCCACCAATCGGCCCAACAACAGTCCCGTAGCCAGCTCATCACCAGGGAATCCATCCTGCTGCTCAACGATCCGGAGAAAAAAGCCATCCCCGCACTCAAAGATTCCCTCTCCCGGCACCTGGCTATATTCCTGGCAGAGCAGGAGCTGCTGCAAAAGCAGGCTGGCGGCACCAAGCCGCCCGTTCCTGATAAGATCTTCCAGATCAAGCTGTTATTATCCAGCTCCCAGCAGTTTTTCCAGTCCCTGGTGGCCATCGGGCAGGAGCTGGCCCAGGGCGATTCGGCATTTGTAGCGATCAACAGACACCTGTACCTCCGCGATCTGCTGCACAGCGAACAGGAATACAGCGCATTGATGGACCAGGTCACGGTGTACTATTCAGCCCTGGCGAATGAAAAGAACGGCGAGGTGTCTACCATCGATACCGGCAAGTTCATTTCCCTGGTCATCGCCATCATCTGCATGGCCCTCCTGGTGCTGGAGCCAGCCTTCAAGAAAGGAGAGACCAATTACAATGAGCTGCAAAAGGCGCGCAACGAACTGCTGAACGAAAAGAAATTCCTGGCTTCTATCCTCCAATCCCAGACCAACTATGTCATCCGTATCCATCGGAATGGTCATTTCACCTATACCAACCCGGCCTTCCGGACAACCTTCGGATATACCGAACAGGAGCTGCAGCATGTCCTTTTCTACAACACCATCTTTCCGAAAGATCTGGCCCGTTGTCAGCAGGTAGCCAACGAATGCTGGAACAATCCCGGGAAGATCTCCCGCCTGCTGATCCGCAAGCCCATCGGGCAGTCCCGCCAGTTCCTCTGGACGGAATGGGAATTCCTCGCCCTCCAGGATGAAAATGGACAGGTCAACGAGATCCAGGGCATCGGGCTCAACGTCTCGGAAAAACTACAAACACAGCAGGTAAAGGAAGACGCCATCCGCACGCTCTCCTACGCAATGACCTACGCCAAAATGGGTTCCTGGAAACTGGACTTCGTCACAGGTGAGTTTTCCCTCAGCAAGGAATTCAAAGCGCTATTGGCCATGGACGAGGAAGATCCCGATAAGATCTCCATGGATACCTTCCTCCACACCTACGTGGTGCCGGAAGATTTTGCCATGGTATCCGAGGAGCTGGCAAAGGCCATGCAGCATAAAGAGAGCACCGGCTACGAAAATGCGCTCTCCTGCCGCATCATCACCAAACAGGGATGGATGCGGTACCTTTCCATAAAAGGAAGAGTGACGGACGAACAGGTGCAGTTCGGCATCGCACAGGACATCACCTCCCAGCAAGAGTCGGAAAATGCCCTGCTCAATAGTGAGCAGAAATTCCGTCTGCTGGCAGAGAACTCCGAGGACATTATCAGCGTCCACGCTATCGACGGCACCATCTGGTACCTCTCGCCTTCCGTAAAGACAGTGCTGGGATATGAAGTGGACGATGTCATCGGCAGGTCCTTCGAACAATATGTCCACCCCGACGACCGCCTGAAATTTCTCAAGGCGGATCAAATGCCCTCCTCCTTCTCCGATCAGGACAGCATCATCGTTCGTTACCGCATCCTCTGCAAGGATAGCAGCTATATCTGGCTAGAGACCATCATCAAGCCCATCGTGGATGAAGAAGAGCTGGTCAAATTGATCTGCACTTCCCGTAACATAACGGACCGGAAGATCGCACAGGAAAAGCTGAAGAAAAAAGATCAGCTGCTGCACGCCGTAGCGCAGGCCACCCATTCGCTGCTGATCAATACGGACCTGGACCAGGCCATCAAAGAATCCATCCAGACCCTGGGCAACAAGGCCCTGGTCGACAGGGTCTATGTATTCCAGAACCATTTCGACGTCACCCAGCAGAAATGGTTCACCACCGAGACCTACGAATGGACAGAAGACCCGGTGGACCTGCGCATCCATCAGCCCAACGTAAAGAATATCCCTTTCGACAACATAAAAATGATCATCCGGCCCTTATTGGCTAAACAACCTTTCGTCAGCTACAAGAGCAAAGAGGGTGATCCCCAGCTGGTGGAGATCTACAACCGGAGCACCATCCTGTCTTCCGTCGCCGTCCCCATCTTCCTGAAGAACGAGTTCTGGGGCTTCGTGGGATTCGATGAATTGAAAAAGGAAAGGGAATGGTCCGAAGCAGAATTTTCTATCCTCCGCTCCTATGCCTCCTCCCTGGCCGCCGCGATCGAGCGGAAACAGATCGAAGTGGAGCTGGTGCAGGCAAAAGAGCTGGCCGAATCCGCCAGCCACGCCAAAAGCGAGTTCATGGCCAATATGAGCCACGAATTGCGTACGCCCATGAACGGTATCATCGGGTTCACCGACCTGGTGCTGACCACCGAATTGCAAAAAGCCCAGCGTGATTATCTGCAGAATGTAAAGAGGTCGGCCTATGGCCTGCTGGGCATCATCAATGATATCCTGGACTTCTCGAAGATCGAAGCCGGCAAGCTGCTCATCGATCATACCCTCTTCAAGCTGGACGAGCTGATAGAAGAGACGATCGACATGCTTACCCTCAAAGCTTTTGAGAAAAAACTGGAGATGCTGTACAAGGTAGACCCTTCCATCCCTTCTCAATTCCTGGGCGACCCCGTCCGCATCCGGCAGATCGTGGTAAACCTCCTGGGCAATGCCATCAAGTTCACCGGCGATGGAGAGATCATCGTGTCCATCCAAAAGGCCGGAGAAAGCTACCAGCAGAATGGAAAACAGTATATGAAGCTCGCCATCGGGGTAAAAGACACAGGCATCGGCATCCGCAAAGAGAAATTGCAGAAGATCTTCGAAAGCTTCACCCAGGCCGACACTTCCACCACCCGTAAATACGGCGGCACGGGACTGGGCCTCACCATCTCCAGGAGCCTCTCGGAGCTGATGGGCGGCCATCTGACAGTGGAAAGTGAACCCGTCAAAGGCAGCACGTTTACCCTGCACCTCATCCTGGAAGTAGCCAACGAGCAGCCGGAAGTCCTGTTGCCGAAAGACCCCCTGCTGAAAAAAGTACTGATCATAGATGATAATCGCTCCAACCTGGAGCTCATGAAAGAGATCTTCGGGTATTTCAATATCCCCGCCGAGACTGTCTCCAATGGCGCCGCCGCACTGGCCGGCATGAAAGAAGCCATCGGGAAAAATGAGCCTTATGATCTCATCGTCACCGACCACCTCATGCCGGCAATGGACGGCATCGCCCTGGTGAAAGAAATGAAAAAGGCTTTCCCCGGCCAGGAACAGTTATTCATGCTGATGCTGTCATCTCCGGAAAAGAACATCTACCAAAGCGAGGCGGTAAAAGCAGGTATCAATAAATTTCTCTCGAAGCCCGTGAAAATGCATGAGCTGCACGCCACCCTGCTTTCCCTCTTCGAAAAGAATATGCAGAACGACAGTCTCCATCCCTACCTCCCCAACAATGTGGAAAAGATCACCGAACCCACCAGCGTTATGGTCGCCGATGACGACCCCATCAATATGCTGCTGATCTCCGAAGTTCTGCGCAGGATGGGATTCGAGGTCATACAGGTCACCAATGGCAGGGAAGCCCTGGATAGATTGCCCCATTGTGAGCCTGTCATCATCTTTATGGACGTCAATATGCCGGAAATGGACGGTTATGCCACTACCCGCGCCATCCGCAAAATGCCGGAACCTTATTGCAATCTCCCCATCGTCGCCCTGACCGCCGACGCGATGAAAGGCGACCGGGAAAAATGCCTGGACGCCGGCATGACTAACTATATCTCCAAGCCCTTCCGCCTGGAAGAGATCGACGAAGTCCTGCGCGCCTACACCCTCGTGGTATAACAGCTCCTCATAGTACGAACCGGTAGCCCACCCCTTTGATAGTAATGATCTCCAGCGAATCGTCCTCTTTCAGATAGCTTCTGATCTTCGTGATATACACGTCCAGGTTACGGCTGTTGAAAAAACTGTCATTGCCCCACAACAATTGCAGGACATCTTTCCGGTCGATCACCTTATCCCGGTGTGCATACAGGAATTTCAACAGCTCATTTTCCCGGAAAGACAGCTTCCGCTCCGTGTCATTCAGCGCCAGCACCTGCCGCTTCCAGAGAAACCGGTATTTCCCGATGCTCACCGGACCGTCCGATAAAGCAACAGCGGCGCCTTCCCTGCTCCGCAGCGAGTTATGGATCCGCACGATCATCTCCTCCATGCTGAAAGGCTTCCGGATATAATCGTTGCCGCCCAGGGTAAAACCTCTCACCACATCCTCCGTCCTTCCCTTGGCCGTAACAAAAAGGATCGGCACTTCCTTGTCCAGGTCACGGATCTCCTCCGCGATCTCAAAGCCATCCTTGTTGGGCAGCATGACATCCAGCACGCATACATCGGGACGCAGCTTCGTAAAGGAAGGCAGCACTTTCGCTCCGTCATTTTCCATGACAACCTCGAATCCGCGGCTTTCCAGGCTCTCTTTTACGATCTTGCCCAGGAACAGCTCGTCCTCAACATACAGCACTTTTATTTTACGCATATCCACGGGGAATTTTGACGGTGAATCTGCTGCCGATGCCTTCCTCGCTTTCCACGGAGATCACGCCACCCTGGCGCTGTACGACATAGGCAACATAGCTGAGCCCCAGGCCATACCCCTTGACATTATGTTGATCTCCCGTGGGCACGCGAAAGAACTTCTCGAAGATCCGGCCCTTGTAGCCTGCGGGAATGCCTATTCCATTGTCCGTCACTGCCAATACCAGCAGGTCCTGCTCCGCCGCCAGGTCCACCCGCAGGATAGGGTTGAGCCGGCTGTATTTTAAAGCATTATCCAACAGGTTGTAGACCACGCTCGTGAAATGCAGCTTGTCCGCCCGCAGCAGGAACAGCCCATCTTCCGTTGCGATCATATCCACCTTCGCATGGTATTTTTCAAACTGCAGCCGCATGGACCCCATCACCTCTTCCACCAATACTTTCAGGTCGAAATCATCCCGCTTCAGCTCGATCTCCTGCTTTTCGAAAAGCGACAGCTTCAGTACTTTATCCACCAGCAGGGACAACCGCTGCAATTCATGTGCGGAGATCTCCAGGTATTCCTGCGTACGCACAGGATCCTGCAAAGCGTTGAAATTTTTCAACGCCTCCACCGCCACGCTCACCGTCGCAATAGGCGTTTTCAGCTCATGGGTGATATTGCTGATAAAATCATTTTTCAGCAGGGTCAGCTTTTGCTGCTGCCGCCAGTTACGGTAAAGCAAAAGGAAAGAAAATATAGTGCCTCCCACCAGCACCAGGGAGAACAATGCCTGCGGACCCAGCCGCCGCGCTGTCAGCCAGAAAGTATTGCCCAGCTGCAGCCGGTAGCCCACGGGATTGGTAAATCCAAGGATCACCCGCTCATCCGAGCTATCCGGAAAAAAAGTATTTTTCTTCTTCTCAAGCGGCGCCACCAGCACGGTGAAAGGCGCCCGGATGCCTTCCCTATCCAGCACCTGCCTGAATTTTGCATCGATCTCCTTCACCGTAACAGAGTCCTGGAGCGAATCCACCCCTGACAGGAAGTCGGAGATGCTTATCCCAGGCCCGGGCCCGGGTGACCGGAAGAATACCCGGTGCATCCCCGAATCCGGCGGATCGACGCCCTCACTCATCTCCGCGCGCCCACTCACACGCACCATCACGGCACGACGCTTCTTCCCCGCACTGTCCATCGTCACCTTCTCCCGTATGACGTTCACCATATTCAGCACACCCGATGGTTCGTCCCGCCGGAAACTAAACGAAGTATCGAGATGCAGCTTGGTGGCCTGCAGCTTAAAAAGGGTCTCCCTGAAAAGCAAATAGGTACGAAGGGTCAACAGCTTGCTCTCCTCCGCATAGCTTTTTTTAAGCCAGTATGCCTGGAAAAGCACGATCGCAGCGATCGTCAGCACCATCAGCGTTATGGATATCCTGAGCTTGTTCACTTTATTGTGTGCAATTGGGCTCTTTCTAAATTTAGCCCAATTGCACTAAAACATCTAATAACTGTCCTTCGGACTACGAACCTACGGTTCGTTTTGCTAAATGTAGAAAAAAAGCCCCTGTCCCCGGGAAAGTATTAACCTTAATTAACATTAAACCAATGGCCTTTAACCTCCTTTACCCGGTCTCAAAAATAGATTTGTAGCTTAAAAACATAATTATGACCCCCGGTAAAAAAATACTGCTGACAGCCCTCCTCTTCACCACCCTCCGGACTGCACACGCCCAGGTAAAAGAAGGCCGCGTCGTATACGAGCGGAAAATAAACATGCACCGCCGCCTGGAAGATCCCAGCATGAAAAGCATGGTGCCGGAATTCAGTACCAACAAGGTAGAGCTGCTCTTTTCCTCCGATCAATCGCTCCTGCGCAATATCAAAGAAGAAGAGGACATCCGCGACCAGGCAGGACAGGACAACAATGGCGCCGCCGTCCACATCCGTTTCGGCGGCGGTGACGACCAGACCTACAAAAATTACAGCGAAGAAAAAATGATCCGGCAGCAGGAAATGGGCCCCAAAAAATACATCATCGAAGACAGCTTCCCCCACCAAAGCTGGAAGCTGGAGTCGGACACCAAGACCATCAAAGGCCATCTCTGTAAAAAAGCCGCCTGCAAAGGCCAGCAAGGCAACGCCATCATCGCCTGGTACGCAGAAGACCTTCAGTCACCCTCGGGACCCGAAGTCTATGGCGGTCTGCCCGGCCTGATCCTTCAGCTCGACAGCAACGACGGTGAAATAGTCTTCACGGCCGTGGAGATCAGCAGCACCTTCGATCGCAAGCTGGTGCAGGCGCCTGCCGATGGTAAAAAGATCACCCGCGCGGCTTTCAAAAAAATGATGGAAGAGCAATTCGGCGAAGGCGGACCCGGCGGCAGGGCCACCATCCGTATCATCCGGCAATAAAGCTACTCCGTCCGCAGGCTGTCCACGGGATTGGCGATGGCCGCCTTAAAAGCCTGAAAGCTTACCGTCAACAATGCCATCATCACAGTCAGCAACCCTGCCGCAAGGAACACCCACCAGGACAGGGTCGTCCTGTAGGCAAAATCCTCCAGCCACTGATGCATCAGCCACCACGAAACCGGAGTGGCAATGACAAAGGCAACGAGCAAAAGGACCACGAAATCCTTGTTGAGCATGACGGTAATATCCGCAACGCTCGCCCCCAGCACCTTGCGGATGCCGATCTCCTTTGTCCTCCTTTGGGCCGTGAACATCCCCAGCCCGAAAAGGCCCATACAAGAAATAAAAATGGTGATGCCCATCGCCACATTGATCAGCCAGGCGGTATTTTCCTCCTGTCCATAAAGAAATGTGATCGACTCGTTCAGAAAACTATACTGAAAATCGTCGGTTGGAAATACTTTTTTCCATTCCTTCTCCATGCCGGCTAAAAGCTCCCTGACGTCCCTGGAATCCTTTTCTGACATGGATAATTTGATGGCTAGGCTCTTCTTGCGCTCGGTGACATTCCCGATGATCGCAGAGGCAATGGCGTCATGGAAAGACCCCTGGTAAAAGTCCGCAATGACCCCCACAATAGGGCAGGAGTGCTCTCCCGAAAGATCTTTCCAAAATAAACTTTTCCCCACCGCGTCCTCCGGGCGCTGGAACCCGAGGGCCTTCGTCATCGTTTCATTGACTACCCACTCCTTTACGCTGTCACTATGCAGCAGATTCCGTCCGGCAATTATTTTCATTTGATAAAAAGGAATATAGTTTTCGTCCCCGGCTTCCACCACCACCTCCATATCTATTTCCCGCTTGCCCTTATAAGTGACATTCATTGTTCCCTTTGCAAAGCCCATGGGCGCATTCCCTTGCAACTGTACCTTATCGATGCCTTTCAGCTTCTGTATATTCGCCGCAAACACCTTCAGTCTTCCCTGCCTGTCGCCCCATTTATTAATGGTAATGATCGCATCCGTGTTAAATCCTTTATCCGCGTTCTTCATAAAATTCATTTGCTTGCCAATGGTCATCGCGGCTATAATGAAGATCAGGGAAATGGTGAACTGGAAAACGATCAACGCCTTTCGCAGACCGACCCTTTCCGTCCCCTTATGCATTCCGGCGCCCTTCAGGCTCAGCACAGGCAAATAGGCGGACAAAACCCTGGCAGGATAAAAGCCAGCCATAAGAGCAGTCGCCACGGTGATGGCCAGCACGAATAACAACGTATTTACCTGGAGGGGATGGAAGCTCACTCCTTCCGGGACAAAATCCTTAAAAGCATGAAGCACGGGCCTTACCAACAGTACGGAGACCAGCACAGCAAAAAAGGTAAGTACCAGCGTCTCCGTAAGAAATTGGAAAATGATATTTTTTCGCCGGCTGCCCAGCACCTTCCGCACCCCTACTTCCTTAGCCCGCCGGATGGATTGGGCCGTGGATAAATTGATAAAGTTCACTGCGGCAATGACAAGGATAAAAAGCGCCACTCCCATCAACATATACAGGGTGGGTAGATACGGTTTGCGAAAATCATCTCCGTCGTCTCCCCGGTGGAAGGCCCTTGAAAAATGAATATCCGACAAAGGCTGCAGCCACAGGCTTATTTTCGGGCCCTGAATATTCATATGCTCTTTTACATACCCGTTCATGCGGGCATTCACCGTTGCCGCCTTCGTATCCTTTGCCAGCTTAACAAACGCCATGGAAGAGTGGATCTTCAGGCTGTTCCAATCTTCCGTAGGGATACGAGCCTTCAAAAAACTATGCGTGGCCGTACTTATGGAGATAAAATCCGTATAGCCAAGATCCGTGTTGCCTTCCCAGTCATTCACGACCCCGGCAACCGTCACCTGCAGCGAATCGTCATAGATCACCTTCTTTCCGATGACCTTATCCACCGGGATGTTCCCAAAATATTTTTGCGCCCTTTTTTTGGACAACACCACCATAAATGGCTCATTCAGCGTCGCCGCGCTGCCCGCCAGCCACCGGTATCGGAATATTTCGAAATATTGAGGACTTGTAATAATGGTAGAGGCCGTCCAGGAGCCTGCGATCCGGTTGTTAAATCTCTTGGAAGGGTTCTTTCCATCGGGAATGCTCACGCCCGCCGTATAGTCGTAAAAAGCCGCCTTTATCTCAAAACCCGGGATTTGCGTTTCAAGCCCCCCCATGCCCATATCACCGAGCACCGAATTCAGAAAAAATGTATGGCCGTCCGGCATTTTCGCTTCCCCCACGATCCGGTAGATCCGGTCCCCATCCGGATGGTCCCGGTCAAAGCTGAATTCATAATCCGTTATGAGATAGATAACGATACAGGCGCAGATGCCCATCGCAAGACCGGTCACATTGATGGCGGTATAGACCTTGTGCCGGCTGATATTGCGCCAGGCGATCCTGAAATAGTTTTTTAGCATGGTATGGGTCCTCCTTCCGGAATTCCCCCAATAAAATGCCGGATTAACAGCCGCTTGTCAATCAACTATATAGACCAATTTACGGACTCCGGTTGTTCGCTATTGATACATGCACTGTCCGTTCCGCCCCTATCGCTGACTCGTCCTAAAATAGCTATACAGGTGAGATAATAAATCCTGAAAGTGCTATACAGGGGCTGTTTAGAGGCCCATTTTTATGTAAATGCAGGGTCAAGATAGTTGTTTTTGTTCCTCGG
>Ga0163162_10001122_pt1 | contig 24908 bp, 21 predicted proteins | sample S55metaG_FD_115310 | JGI IMG/M metagenome (GOLD analysis project Ga0163162, IMG submission 115310) | Switchgrass rhizosphere microbial communities from Kellogg Biological Station, Michigan, USA - S5-5 metaG | ecosystem: Host-associated > Plants > Roots > Rhizosphere > Soil | place: USA... | reverse complement strand
GTTCACAAGTCAGACGCGTGAAGTCGAGCAGTCCCTCCATATCTCGCGTGAACAGTTCACCAATAATGTCGTGAACATCCCCACCTCAACAAAAGCCCCGTCCTGATCCAGTGATCACTACAACACGAACACTCTTTTCCTGGCGCAACACCGCGAACGTGTCAGTCAGTTCACGATAGACTTCGAAGGTCAGGGCGTTCAAACGGTCTGGACGATTCAGGGTGATAGTGAGAATGCCTGCGGCATCCTGATCCAGAAGAAAACTGTTGGGAGTTTTCATAGCTTGACGTCCGATAAGCTTCAGCTTGTCGGAAAACTCTTAGTTTCTACGGCTGACCGACAAGCTAAAGCATATCGGACATCGATTACAAAACAGCAATTCCTTCAATCTCTACTTTTGCATCGTCGTCCAAAAGGCTCTTGACCTCGACCAGGACCATCGCGGGAAAATGTTTGCCCATGTGTTTTCGATACCGTTCTCCAACTGCGCTGATCCGTTGTTGATATTCGCTTTTAGTCGTGACGTAGATCACAAGTCGACCGATGTTGGTCGCGGTTCCTCCTGCAGCACTCACAACAGCAAGGACATTGGCCAGCGCTCGATCAAACTGTTCGACAAAATCCTGGCCGACGATATGATGGTTTTGGTCCCACGCTATTTGACCAGCAATAAAGAGTAACTTGCCGGTGGACGTCGCCAACAAACCATTCGCGTATCCACTCGGCGCGCCTAACGATTCAGGATTGATCGTAGTGAATTGCATCTTGAGTGAGAGGTTAATCGGAGAGCGATGAATAGTAAATCTCGGAAATAGTCTGAAGCGCTAAGAACCAAAAGAGCCGCCTTCTCAGACGGCTCTTTCTGCATGCTCAATCAAACTTCGTTTAGAGAATCCGATCGAGAGTCGAAGCGAGTTGGTTTGCGAGATTTCCACCGGGATCCAATCCGCCAATTGGTGCGCCCACCACGTTGCCTTGCTTGTCAATGATGACGATTGACGGTAACTGGTCCACTCCCAGTCTCTTTGAGACAGCGCCATCGGGATCCCGAAGCACAGTAACCTTCAGTCCGTACTTCTGTGCAAACGCCCGCAACTGCTCATCGCTTGCATAGTTTTTGGATTTTGAATCTTCTGACTCGGTGCTTACCCAGTAAACGACCACACCGCGGTTGCTGTATTCATCTGCGAGTTTACGAACACCCTGCAACTGTGTTTTTGACAACGGCAACCATGATGCACCGAAGGCGAGGACGACAACTTCCCCGTGCAGGCTCTGGGATGAAACTGTTTGCCCGTCGACAGATCGAAGTGAAAACTCTACTGGACCAACCTCAGTATTGGGCCTTCCCAATGCCAGGCAAGTAAGTACTGCCGTCATTGATCCAGCCACCAGGCGTTTGCGCATGCTGAGAAGCATCTCGTCTCCTTTATCGGAGCCTAAAATTCGACTGCCGACAGTGCCTTAGATGAGCCCCTCAGTGTTTTCGTTGGAAGTTTCTTTGTCAGGGTCAGGGGCTGCTTTTCCGAAGATTTCACTACAAAGAGTGAGGTAATCATCCCATGTATCGATGTCGCGGGCAATGAAGGGCGAGGTAACTTCGACTCGTTTGACCTCAGTCTGATACCGGGCGAAAAGACTCTTGAGCCCGATAGTTGGATCAAGATTTTGAAGTTCGTCACGTAGCGTCGAGTCAATAAGCACAGGATGCCCGCCATGACCTGCCGTTGTAGGTTTGACTAAACGAAAACCGTTTGACCATTCGGCGATCAAAGTTGCAACCACAGTTGCGGGAATCGCGGGATAGTCAGCGGGAGCGATCATGATGGCGCGAGTCGATTCGGGAAGTACACGAACGCCCGCGGCGATTGAAGCAGTCATGTCGCTTGTTGGATCTGGATTGATTGCAAAACTGACATCGAGGTCCCCGAGCTTTCTTCGAATATCGTCGGCTCGATGACCGAGCACAACAACGACAGAGTCTGCACCTCCTTCTGTTAGATAGTTGATGCAAGTCTCAATGACGGTTTGTTTACCGAAAGGAAGCAATGGCTTGAACGCGCCCATGCGACGCGACTGCCCGGCAGCGAGGATAATTGCAGCTACGTTTTTCATGACTGGAAGCGCACGCGCCAGCAATTGGTTTTAGGTGACGCTGGTAACTACGAGCTGGCAAGGGCTGGGACCGCAGGCGTCCTCGCCTGCCTTTCCCCACTAACATTACTAACAAGCAATCAGCAGGCGGGGACGCCTGCGGTCCCAGCACTCAATCGGCAAGTTACTTTAACGCACGAAGTGTGAACTGGCGCGCCATCTGTTTGCGCCACTGATAGACAAAGTCGGTGTTGTCCAATGGTCTGGCTTTGATGTATGCAGCTTCGGCCGCAGCTTGAATTTGATCGCTGTGGAGTGGTTTGCCAATCAACGCCGCAGCGGCTTCATTGATATCGACCGGTGAGGGTGCGATTCCACCCAACACAATCTTTGCATCACTGACCACGCCGCGTTCCTGTTTTACGTATGCAGCGACGCCGAGCACGGGAAAGTCGAATGCACTACGTCGTCTGAGTTTTTGATACGAAGCTCGCCAACCATTTGTCGGCGGCAGTTCGATACTAACGAGCAACTCATCAGGGCGTTTACGCAGGTATTCAATTCCGTCGTCGTTATAAAGACCGGCTGCATCGACAACACGATCGCCAAGTGTCGAGGCAAATCGCAACTTCGCACCAATCGCAACCATTACCGGAACAAGGTCGGACGATTGTACTGCCCAACACTTGGAACTCCCCGGAGCTACCCAACAAACGTCTCCGTCCTTCTTTAAACAGAAATTGATGCCTTTGCGCCACTCGTAGTTCTGGTCGTAATAGTTGCACCGTGTGTCGAGTAAGAGGTTGCCGCCGATCGTTCCCATGTTACGCAGGAGCGGCGTCGAGATTGTGCGCGCAGCTTGTGTGATTACTGGATACTCATGATTGATGATTGCGTTGTCGCAGATGTCTGTAAGCGTGACTGAGGCGCCGATTCGCAAGCCATGACTCCCGGTCCCCGTGATCTGGTTTAGTTCATCGAGGCGCATCACAGAGATTACTGTCTTAGGCATCTGCTGGCGCCGTTTCATGTTGGGGTACAGATCGGTGCCACCAGCGACGTACTGACCTTCTGGTCCAGTGTCCGCCATGATCTTCACCGCCTCCGCAATGGTTTGCGGAATGCGGTATTCAAATTTGGGAAGGCGCATCATAGGAATTTAAGATTGCAGATCTCAAATCTCAGATTTTCAATACCTCACTCAATTTGAGATCTGAGATTGACTGCAGTGTTGCTCACGAAGGTTTTGCCTGCGATTCGATTTTCTCGAGGCGGCTGTCGACGTAGCGTTGATCGGCACGCAATTCGAGAATGTTTCGGTTGAGCACGTCAATCTTGCGCTCAACGCCGCGGAAGTTATTGTCAAGATCCTTATCCAGGGAGTTGAATCTTTCATCAATCCCTTTGAACTTGTCGTCCATCGCATCCAGCCTCGCAACGATCACACCAAGTTGATCCCTAATCTCGTTAAACCCTTCCCGCATTTGCTGATTGGTCTCAGCAATTCGCTGATTAGTCTCGGCAAAGCCTTCTCGCATTCGCTGATTGGTCTCAGCAATTCGCTGATTAGTCTCGGCAAACTCTTCTCGCATTCGCTGATTGGTCTCAGCAATCCCTTCGAGCGCGCCCTGAATTCGCTGATTGGTCTCAGCAATTCGCTGATTAGTCTCGGCAAACCCTTCTCGCATTTGCTGATTGGTCTCAGCAATCGCTGCCAATGCCTGTTCCCAAATTGGCTTGGTGTCGTACTGCCGATCTTCCAGTTTTCCTATTCTTATTTCCACGTTGCTAAGTCTGCCCTCAACTACATCAAATCTGGCAAATACCCGCTCTTCAAATGACCTTGAGTCTTTAGTCTCCGCTGTTTTGTCTTCGCTCATCGTTGCCTTCCTTTCTTTTAGGTGAGGTAATAGAAAGCCAGGCGGCTTTCACTTTATACTCCTAAACGAATTCAACGCATCGCGAGTTCAAGTTGTCGCTTACGAATGCACTGCAACTCGCGGCATCTCTTTTCCATCTCCACCCTCGCTCGGTGTCAACACTCTTAACGGTTCAGGCCATTCAACAGTCGGCACTGAATCAGGACCATAACGCCCGTCGCGACCTCGTGACTTCTCTCGCAGAGCTCTCAAAACTTTCTCCGGTGTGATCGGTACTTCATCAATGCGCACCCCTACTGCGTCGTAAACGGCGTTTGCAACCGCAGGGGGCACAGGCAAAAGTGGACCTTGCCCAACTTCCTTTGCGCCGTACGGACCATTCGGATCAGGATCTTCAATGAGATAAGTCTTAACGTCGCACATCTCCAACGTCGTTGGGCTCTTGTATTCCAGCATCGACGGAAATTTATGCACGACATTACGATTCGCGCGATAAGTCATCTCTTCCATCAACACTTCGCCGAGACCCATGTAGACACTGCCCTCAACTTGTCCCATGACGAGCATCGGGTTGATCGATTTTCCAATGTCATGCGCAATCCATACACGTTCGACAACCACAATTCCTGTATCCGGGTCTACGTCTACTTCAGCAACCGCCGCTGAGTAACTGTAGGCGGGTGAAGGCCCAACACCAGAACCTTTGTACCTGCCGGGCGAGCGCGGCGGTGAATAAGAGCCGACCGTGCCGATGGTTCCAAATTTGGATTCTGCGAGCACCACGGCATCTGCAAACGAAACGCCAACTTCGGGATTCTCGACGTCGAATACTCGGCGCTCCGCAAGTGATAGATTCTCGATCGGGACTCCGAGCTTCTCAGCTACTGCGATCACCAGCAACTCGCGCGCTCTTTCCGCAGCTTGGATGGCAGCGTTCCCCGTCATCAACGTGACACGACTTGAATAGCTGCCCAGATCGACAGGTGTTAAATCAGTGTCAGCCGTAATCACACGGATATCAAAAGGATCGATCCCAAGAACTTCCGCCACGATGTAGGCGAGAATTGAATCAGAGCCTTGCCCGATATCAGTAGAACCACACATGACGCAAACGCCACCCTGCCGATCTAGACGCAACTGCACGCCTGACTGCGGCATGTTGTTCCAGTAGATTGGCAGACCCGCGCCGCAAATATAGGAACTGCACGCGAGGCCGATACCTTTACCGTAAGGCAGTTTTCGACTGTTCTGATCCCACTGCGAAAATCTATTCTTCCAATCAGAACCGTCGACAACTTTATCGATACATTTGCCCAGGCCCATGCTGCCAATACGAAGATAGTTTGCTGTTATTGAATTTGGTTCGACGAGATGTTTTCGACGAATGTCAGCAGGATCGAGTTTCAATTGTTCGGCGATCTTGTCGAGCTGAACTTCCAAGGCGAATCTAGGTTGTGGCGTTCCGTGCCCTCGCTTCGGTCCGCATGGTGGTTTGTTTGTAAACGCGCGAAGTCCCTCGAACTTGTAACGCGGAACGTTGTAAGTGACTGTCTGCAGGGCGCCGGTGTAGAACGTACTGGCAACACCATAGCTCCCGTACGCGCCGCCATCGAGGAACGATTGAAAGTGCATCCCTGTAATGGCGCCGTCTTTCTTCACACCGGTTTTGACGTGCATGAGTACCGGGTGACGTCCGCGATGACAGTAAAAGACTTCCTCGCGAGTCAGCGTCACCTTCACTGGTCTTCCAGTAATCATCGCAAGCTTGCAAACCACGACTTCGTGATTGAATGGATCGCTTTTGCCACCAAAGCCACCGCCGTTTGGAGTCGCAATCACGCGGATGTGACTGGCCGGCAGCTCGAGGACTTTTGCGAGTGCGCGGTGAACGTAATGCGGTGTCTGGGTTGAACTCCAAAGCGTGATCTTCTTGTCGGAATCGAAATGGGCAACTGCCGCGTGTTGTTCCATTGGCAGGTGAGTGTTGCCTTCATAGAAAAAGATGTCCTCGCGAATCAAATCGGCTTCCGCAAATCCTTCTTCGACATCTCCGAATTCGAGCGACACTTTTTTGTGGATATTACCGACGTCGCCGTAGGTGTGAATTCTTGGCTCTTCGATCATCACCGCCTCTTCGATCGAAGAAACGGTGTTGAGGGGCTCGTATTCAACTTCGATCAAGTTCATTGCATCGAAGGCGACGTCTTCGTCAATCGCGGCGACTGCAGCAACCGGATCACCAATGAAGCGAACCTTGTCGATACAGAGAGCGTGTTCGTCCTGGCTTACAGGCAGGATGCCATATGAAATTGGCAGTTCCTTTCCGGTGATAACAGCAAAGACACCTGGCAAAACTAGTGCTTTCGACGTGTCGATGTTTTTGATAATTGCGTGCGGAAGATGGCTGCGGAGGATTTTGCAGTAGAGCATGCGCGGGAGAACGATGTCGTCGGCGAATTTTGTTTGACCAACACATTTCGCACGCGCATCGACTTTGCGGTAAGGCCGGCCGACGACGTTGAGCGGATCTGCGTTTTGGTTACGTTTGCTCATGTGTTAATCGAGTCCGTACACACTTTCCCTTGGCAGTTCATACGCTTCACCTCTCATTCTCGCGGCTGCCAATTCAACTGCTTCATAGATCTTGATGTAACCGGTACACCTGCACAAATTCCCTGATAACGCTTCCTGTATCTCGGGACGAGTCGGCTTTGGATTCTTCTTTAACAACTCTTCAGAAACCAGCAGAAACCCGGGGGAGCAGTACCCACATTGTGCGGCGCCCAGGTCAGCGAACGTTTGCTGCAACGGATGAAGCTCGGCGCCTTCTGCCATGCCTTCAATCGTCTTAACTTCACGTCCTTCAGCCTCGAGACCCAGCATCAAGCACGAAAGGATCGAACGACCATCGACTAGCAGTGCGCACGTTCCACACTCACCTAACTCGCAACCGTGCTTCGTTCCGGTCAGGTTGAGATCTTCACGTAAAACTTCGAGCAGAGTTTTATGCGGTGCAAAGGCGACTTCGGTTTGTTCGCCATTGAGAGTGAAAGTGATATGAGCTTTCTGTTTCATTCGCTGATTGAGATTATGCCCGCGAAGTCCGCCTTAAACAAAGATAGGACAAACATCAGAATCCAATTGCCAAAAGGCTTGCTTCAAGCGCAAGTTGCGACCACGACCAGCAAAGCCGAAACAGCGTCACTGCCGTTGCCATCGAACCAAGGCCCCAAAAACAAGAGCGAAGCGACCATTAGCACGAGAGCATAAAGGCAGCTCTCAGTTCAATCGCTTCGCTCCGGGTATTTCAACAACTACGCCTTCAGCGTACCAGTCTGTTTCTTGCTTGCTCTATTGAGGATCGTGTTATCGATTAGCCGCGTCTTTCCGATGAATACGGCCACACCGATCATGATCGGGCGTTCATCAAGCTTGTCGATGTGCTCCAGTGTTTCGGCGTCAACCACAGTTACATAGTCAACTCGTGCTCGCGGTTCGAGTTCTATCGTAGAGCGCACGAGTATTTCCAATCTCGCAGCACTTCGCTCCCCATCTTTGTATGCCGTCTTGGCTCGAGCCAACGCTTTATGAATCACAGCCGCGGCGGTTTGGTCGTCTGAAGTCAAATAGAGATTGCGAGATGATATTGCGAGGCCAGAATCTTCACGCACAGTCGGCAAGATCACCATCTCCGTATCAAACGCGAGGTCTTTAACGAGTCGTCGAATAATCAGTGATTGCTGGGCATCCTTTTGACCGAAGAAAGCAAAGTCAGGTCGAACTGTGTTGAGCAGAATAGTGACAACCGTTGCAACTCCACGGAAATGTCCAGGCCGGGATGATCCCTCAAGTTGTTCGGAAAGACCTTCGACAGTTACGTAAGTTGCAAAACCCTTCGGATACATTTCGTCGGCAGTCGGCGCAAAGATGTAGTCGACGTTGTAGTCGGTCAGCAACTTCGTGTCGTTTGTCAGGTCGCGGGGATACTTTTCGTAGTCTTCTCCTGGTCCAAATTGAGCAGGGTTAACAAAGATCGAGACTACAACAACGTCGCACATTCGTCGTGCTTCCCGAACCAAACTCAGGTGACCCTCATGCAACGCACCCATGGTTGGCACCAGTCCGATCGTTCTGTCTTCGCGGCGGATTTTGCGCGCGACGGAACTCATGCGCTGACGGCGGTTGATTATCTCCATAGGTTTGGGGGTTGGATTAGGACTTCTCGGTGTTTAAGTCCCTTGAGGGGGCTTCGATGTTCAATTCGTCTGCTGCCTCAGCAGGAAGGGCATAAGATTCATCTTGCGAGGGGTAAGTGCCGTTGCGAACGTCGTCGGCGTATCTGGTAATAGCATCGGTCATCACTTCGCGGAGATTCGCGTAAGGCCTGACGAAGCGTGCCTGTTTCCCGAAAGAGAGTCCAAGCATGTCGTGTATCACAAGAACTTGAATGTCACAGTGAACACCGGCGCCAATCCCGATGGTTGGAATGCTGACGGTCTCCGTGATTAGCCGGGCAATCTCGCGCGGCACAACTTCCAGTACGATGGCGAATGCTCCGGCATCTTCGAGAGCCTTAGCATCGTCGATTAACTGTCGCGCGGCAGTAGCCGTCTTTCCCTGTACACGATACGCGCCAAGTTGATTGATCGACTGTGGCGTCAGACCAATGTGACCCATGACGCTGATCTCTTCGTCAACGAGTCTCTTCACTAATTGAACGCGCTTATGTCCGCCCTCAAGTTTGATCGCTTCAGCACCGCCTTCTTTCACAAGTCGCAGCGCATTCCTCACGGCGTCGTCATCGCCGGTGTGAAATGTGCCATATGGCATGTCGGCAACAAGCAATGCGCGCTGCACAGCGCGTCGCACTGCTTTAAGGTGAATCAAGATTTCCTCGAGCGTGACGGGAACGGTATTGCCATACCCCAACACGACATTTCCCAAGCTGTCACCGACTAGGATCACATCGATACCAGCTTCATCGACGATGCGCGCGGTTGGATAATCATAAGCGGTTAGACAAACCAGTCGCTCGCCTCTTTTTTTACTCGAAAGCAACGACGGTGCACTGACCTTTTCAGGTCGTTCAGGCTTCAGATACGGCATATCTCAGCTCTCTTTACACGTTTGTCGACTGACAATTTGATTGTCGGAGGGACTGAAAGGTTTGCAATGTCGCAGGACTAATAACAAGTGCCGGCATTATAACGGCAAAGGTGGAAAGTGGAAAAGGCGCCAATGTCCGACATGCTTTAGCTTATCGGAGGTCTTCAGGTTGGCAGACTCCGGCCGACAAGCCAAAGCACATCGGACATTTGGCTACACATCATCGGTGTGACCCAGGTGGTTCGGTCGCCAAAGTCCCACTCCCGATGAATCATCCACTTGTTGCAGTAAATCATTCACGGAACGCTTCAGCGTCGGATGCTCCAGAGTTGGAACCAATTCATTGAGTGGGACAAGGACAAAGCGTCGCAAGTGCAAACGAGGATGTGGAAGTGTTAGATACTCGGTAGCACGACGTTCATCTTTATAAATAAGAAGATCGAGATCAACAGTGCGCGGTCCCATTTGCACGTCACGAATGCGTCCGAGGGCATACTCAATACGAAGCATTCGCGCAAGCATCTGTTCGGGAGGAGGAAGTGTGGTTCCTCTTAATTCGGCGACCATGTTCAGAAACACGGGCTGATCTGTATATTCGACTGGCTGTGTTTCGTAGATGCTCGACAATCGAATAACATCAAGTCCTGCGGCGAACATCCCACGAATAGCAAGCAAGAGGTAACCGGCCCGATCACCGAGATTCGAACCTAGTGAGACGTATGCGTTTTGTAGCATTGATGTTCGATATGCTTTAGCTTGTCGATGAGTAACCAACTCAGTCACATCGATAGGATTAATTCTCCGGGACTGAGGCAGATGAAATTATAATCGCGGCCAGAAGTCGAAATCGAGCTTAACATACAAGCTAAAACAACAATGTCCCAACTCTTAACACTCTTTTGGCTCAAGCGGAAACTTCTCAGGAACTCTCTTCGTTCGTCCAAGGCAGTGCTCAATCAAGCAGCTTCAGTGCTGGGAATGCTCCTGGTTCTATCGTTTGCTTTGTCGGTTGCCACCGGATTGGGATTCGCTGCGTACTTCCTCAGTAAACCTGGTTCAATGACGGAAGCATTTCGTCGGGGCGCAGCTGGACAAGGTTTCCCTGTTACTTCCGTCGAGTTTATCTTTTTTTCCATACTCGCCTTCCTTTACCTGATGTGGGCCACAATTCCGCTGAGCATGGGAACTAGCAAACAGTTTGACGCTGGCAGGATGCTGATGTATCCGATTAGCCTTGGCAAGTTGTTTACGATCGACTTTTTGAGTGAACTGACATCGCTTCAATCAGTTTTTGCGATTCCGGCAATCCTTGCGATGAGTATCGGCGTTGGATTGGGTTCAGGCGATCTTATTCGCCCATTGTTAGCTGCGGTTCCAGCGATTGTTTTTGGAGTTGCTCTGTCAAAGTGGCTATCAACAATCGTAGGTTCACTCGTTCGACAGAAACGCGCGCGCGGCGAGACGATCATAGCCCTTGTCGGAGCGATAGCAGGTATTGGTGGAGCGCTCGTGGGCCAGTTGGGTCCCTTGCTCCTACGGCATGCTGACTCGTTTAGATCGCTGCGTTGGACACCGCCCGGTGCCGCTGCTTTTTTATTAACGCCAACCAATAACGATCCTGTTCTAACACTTCTTGCGCTGCTGGCAATCTCGGGCTACGCAACTGTTCTCGTGTTTGCAACTTACTGGGTCGCGCGACGCTCCGCTTTGGGGTTAGGTGGGCGGCGCCGGCGAAAGGTAATCACGCAAACCAGTAACATCCAGGCATATACCGGATGGCAGTTACCAATCGTGTCTGAGCAATTGTCAGCGGTCATTGAGAAGGAGTTGCGCTATGCGATGCGGAATGCGCAACTACGAATGATGGCATTGATGCCGCTGATCCTGGTAGTGGTTCGATTCGTGAATTCAACAAGGTGGTATGCGCGCCCTGGAGTAACCCACTCGTCCAGCGACTTTCTCAGTTATAGCCCCGGACTGTTGCCAACGGCGGGTGTTCTGTATGTGTTCATGGTACTCGCCGGTCTTTCATGCAATCTATTTGCATTTGAAGAAGGTGGGATGAGGACTTTAATACTGTCACCGATTGAACGTTGGAAAGTTCTGATAGGTAAGAATCTTGTCGTAACGACTATTGCAGCAGTCTTTTCAACCGCACTATTAACCGTCAACGGCATTGTATTTCGAGATTTAACTCCGCAGGCCATTTTGTTTGCCGGTCTAAGTTTCGTGGTGTTCGCGGCTTTGATGAGCTTGATTGGGAACTGGTTCTCGATCAGCTTTCCCAAGCGAATGCAGTTTGGCAAACGACTCAACGTTTCCGGTGTAGCCGGATTTCTGCTCATCCCTATGATTCTCTGTATGGGACTAGCACCAATAGCCGCAGTTGCGGCGGGTTACATCTCTGAGAGTTTTATAGTCGAGTATTTGGTGTTAACCGCGTGTGCTCTGGTTGCGGTCGGTTTCTATGTCCTGATAATTAAGTTTCAGGGTGATTCTTTCGAGCGGCGCGAAGTTGAAATCCTTGAGGCCGTGAAAGAACCGAGCCAGTAGTCTTTCAGATCTCAGATGACAGATTTGAAAGCTCACGCACAGACCACGTTCACTGTTCGGAAAATCTGAGATCTGAAATCAGCAATCTGAGATCCGGCGTGTTACACTGAACAAGTTGAATGTTTGAAACTCCAGCGATGTTGAGGCAGGCTCACATCCGGGCGGGTCGAGGCGGCAAGATAACGCGACGCAGTGCTTCGAGAGCCCCGTCAATACACAAATGGCTCGTAGAAGATTTCGCAGCAACCAGCGTCACGAACCGACGACGGAGCGTTCCTTCCAGGAATACATCCTCTCCACTCCAGCACCGCAAACTTCCAGAACCGAACTTCTGCGACTTGTACGCGGCGGCGAAGATACGTTTCTCGAACTAAAAGTAAAACTCTCAAACACTGAGAAAATAGCCCAGGAAATTGTCGCTCTCGCCAATACCGGCGGCGGTGTGCTTGTGTTCGGTGTCAACGATCAATTGCGGGTCGAGGGCATTGACGATACCGAAAGTGTTCAAGAGGAACTCGTGCGCATCTGTCGTGAGGAAATCCAACCCGCACTCGTGCCATTTATTGATCGGATCTCGCTGGATAACGGCCGGCGCATTGTGGCTCTCGACGTCGATGGCAAGCGGAGACCTTATCGAACGCGTGATGGTCGTTTCTATATCCGAGTCGGCTCCGAGAAGCGTGAGGCCTCGCGCGAAGAACTCTCGGCGCTCCTGGACGAAGCACGTCCGCTTCGATTTGAAAACGTCCCGGCTCTTGGCGCAACCATTTCCGACGTTGATGAGGCACACGTGTGGAGTTTTCTACGTGAGTTTGAGGGGGGAGCTTTCGAGGAAGCTAATGTTGGAGACTATCCCACCAGTGAAGTCCTGGAACGCGGTCTTCTCTTGGCAACTACGAACGGTTCAGATCTCGTTCCCACGGTTGCGGGAATGCTTTTGTTTGGACGCGATGAGCGCCTGGCTGAACTACTCCCACGAGCCTCCGTGTTTGTCACTCGCTTTTCAGGTGACTCTCTGCAGTCACCCGTGATTGAGAAGGTGAAACTGAGCGGAAGTCTTCTAAGTTTGTACGAAGCAATAACTCGCTTCATCGGCCGGTACTGTGATTTACACGATGCGCGCCCCAGGCGGTTTCAGGAGGAAGCGGAAGAGTCACCCATTCCCGCACGCGCAGACTATCATCGGGGCGTTGTGTCAGAGGCCATCACAAATCTGCTTGCTCATAGAGATCTCGCGTTGCGCGATCAGCCGAGTCGCGTTCACATCTTTGATCACTCGCTGGAGTTTGTTAACGCGCGACGCAGTTTGGGTTTTTCTCCGATTGCACAAAAGGCAATTCGGTATGGTGTGCCGCAGCAACTAAATCCTCAGGTTGCAGCGCTCTTAAAGAGTCCGGCCTATGGATTGAAACTTACTTTGCGTGGACTGCCACAACTGTTGAGAGAAGCCCGCCGCTTTTCGAACCGGAAAGCAGAAATCGTTTCCTTCAATGATGAATTCCGGTTGCGCGTTTATGGTGTGTAAGGGACGTTGAAGCTGCAGCGTTGCTGTTTAGTAATGTGAAAGTGCCAGGGTACCTGTTCTAAAATACAAGAGGGCAACGGTTGAAACGCTGCCCTCTATTTCTTTGCCCAGTCGACTACGTCTACTTTCCGCCCTGCTTCGCCGACCCGCCCGGCTTTGGCGCATTGTAAAACTGGCGAGCCTGAATAATGTATTCCTTATCGTCGTAGGTTCCATCGCCATTGACGTCGACCTTCACAACCAGCTTGTGCTGCTTCCCATCCTGGACGTCGCCGGGATTGAATCCCAGGCTGTACTGACTTCTCAGTAATGCATTGATGCTGCCAAGAACTTTCGGCAACTCACCTTCAAACGTAACTGGGAAATAGGCACCGCCAGTCTCTCTCGCAAACGTCTGCAATGTGTTATCGGCTTGCAGAAAGCTCATTCGTCCCGGCGCGCCAGTTATGTCATCGGTTGCGCCTAGTGAATCACCATACTTCTTCTTGAACAGGTTAGCAGTACCAACTATGTAGACAGGGATGCCTGCATTCTGAAGAACCTTGCGAGCTTCGCCATAGTTGATCTTGCTAAAGGTATCGATTCCCGATGCGACTAAGATCACTGCTCGGCGACGTCCCTGAACCGCGACCAGTCCGGAATAATCAGACTTCTCCGTTTTTGAGTCATCGAGCACCACGGAGTCGCCGCGTCCACCGACGAGAACAAACTTCAAGGCATCAAACAGGTTCGTTTCCCGGAATGCAGGTTGATTTCTAAGAAGCAGGTTTATGACAGCGCCGATTCTATTCGGATCGTTCGTGAAGTCTGTCAGCGGAGTTGGTCTGATATCAAAAGCAACCACTGTCACGTAGTCGTCTGGTGGTTTAATAAACTGAGTCAGAAACATCGCGGTTGGACGAATAACTTCGTAAGTGCCGGGGTCGTAACCGCCGCTTCCGTAATACCCGAAGTATTCCGACCACTTGCTGTACTCCACGACCATGGCAACAGTTATCGGAGCTTCAGGAGTGGAAAAGTTGGTGATGGTTTGTTGGACGCCATCTGCAAAGACCGCAAAGTTTGGTTTCTTCAAACCCGTGACGATTTGTCCGCTCTTCTTGTGATAGACAACGGCATCAATATTTACCACCTGGGTCGTGATGCTTAGTTTTTCAATGTCCTGAGGTTTGGTTGGCACGACGTCCGGAGGCAGTGGCTCGTCCTCCTTCTTTTCGCCATCCTTTGTTGGATCTCCAGGTCGCTTGTTTTTCTTCTCGTTAGAGGTCGGCGGCTGCCGACGAGATTGCGAACGCACGAGATTAACGTTCATTCCCGTAAGGAGAATGAACACTATGAGGAGACTCAAAAATGCATAAGTTCGATGGTATTTCATGGCCAGGACTCCGAAGAGTGTCCGATATGAACAAAATTGTCCGATAAGCTTCAGCTTGCCGGCTCAGCAAAATATCGAAAGAAGTAGTTGTGATGCGCGGTCGGTAACGGACGTTTCCTCAAGGCCCAACGGCGCCGCGTCCAGCCTCTGCTTCAATTACGATATCGTATGTACCGGTATTATCCGCCAATTCTCCCTCATTTACACCCAGAAACAGTACCCCATCACGTTGAGCTACGAAATCACGACGGGGGCCTATAAGTATGAAGTCGTCGTTGTCGTCGCCAATCACTGCAATCAGTGCCCCTGTAGCTTCGTTACGCATGAGCTTTTCGTTGTCGGTGATCGTGGAGATGCCGGCTGGCGTCGAGAATCGGCCCTTGCCCAATGAAACTCGTCCTGACGCGGTGATTCGCAAGCGCTGCCCTTTCCGCACAACGAGGCCGCTGTTAGTCCAGCCGTTATTGGCGTTGTCGGCGCGCACACCTACTTTTATCGTAAAGAAAGTTGGTGCAGCAGCTGTTGTCGTTGGTTGCGGCTCAGTTGGACGGGAACCTGAGTTTACAGGTTCGGATTGATTGGTCCGTGATGTTGGGCGAAAAGGAGGATTATTTTGAGCCGTCGAATCGTCGGTCTGGCTCGATGTTGTTCCCGGGGTCGAATCAAAATCAATTGACTCGACGTCTTCCACGTAGACTGTTGTCTGTCCGCGTCTACCTTTGGCATTTCCACCGATCAGAATCGTGAATTGCTGATCCTTAAAACCAATCACTTGCCCTCGTATTACACTGCCGTCTTTGAGTCGGATGGTATCGGCTAAGAGTGGTGTAGCGAGTGAGATCAGAAGTGTTGAGGCGAGCAAGAGACAGAATGATTTTCTCATGATTGCATCTCCCAAAGGGCTTTCGTTGACGAGGTTTAGCAAGACTCGATTGCTTTTGCAAGCGGGAGAGGTAGTCGGCGGTTGGATTCTGTGCTGGGTAAAAAGGTTTATAACGAATTTCGGATTCCCTACGGAAGAGCACACCGCTATTCAAGACAGTCTCTCCCATCATGACAACGGAAATCGCGTGGATCGAGATCCGAGAACCCTCACTTCAGACGACGGTAGCACTCGCAAGCGGACGCTTCCAGACCATTGCGATCGAGAATCGTGATCATGGCCCGATGGTAGGAAATGACACGGTTATCTCGCAGCACGTTACAAAAGTTCGTTACACCGGCGCGTCTTGTGCCGAGGTGCTGCGAAATTGATTCATGGGTCAGAGGCAGGTCTGAACTGTGGGCCCGATCCTGGATCATTAACAACCAAGTACACAAGCGTTCTTCCAGGCGATGGCGGGTATTGCAGACGGACCGTTGTGCTAACTGCCTAAGACGCGCGTCGGCGTAACTCAGTATTAGCTTTTGGAGAGCAGCGCCCTTCCTGAATTCTTGTCGCAGTTCGTCTAATCTGATGCGCAACGCGGTTCCCCCAATCGTCGTTACGGCCCAGTATCGCGCAGTGGGAGCGTCGAATATTGCCGATAATCCCAAGAGTCCATCATTGCCGACGATGGAGACACCTGCAGAGCTGCCATCTTCCAGGAAGTACATTTGAGAAATTACAACTGTCTCAGGAAAATAGACGAATGGAACCGGTTGGCCTAGTTCGTAAACGTATTCTCCAGTACGAAGAGTCACGGGTTCGAGGTATGGCAAAAGCTGGGCAAACTCGGCGCCGGGCAAGGCACTCAAAACCTTATTTGTGAGTAGACCGCTAAATGGAAATTTCTGCCGGCTGCCCTGGGTGGGTCGCAAGCGTAATGGTTCTTGTATGGAGGCCATATTTACTCCTTTGCGGTCAGAAATCAGATCTGAAAAGAGAGCTGGGTAAAACACCCATTTGATCCTGACCTTGTTGAATCATGATCAGGAAAGCGGATTGAAAGGGCTATAGGGAGTGTTGGACCTGTTGGTAGGGATTTTCCCTGATCTGGTCGGCGAGGATTATTCTAATTTGCTTCTGTGAGACCGAGGAGCGTTGGGCCACTAGGGATGATCCATCCATCCTTGCACAACCGCATAGCGCACGATGTCTATCCGACTGCTCATGCCCAGTTTTTTCATCGCGTTGGCCTTGTGGGATTCGATTGTTTTGACGCTTAGGTTCAGACGATTAGCAACCTCCTTGTTACTGTAGCCCCAGGCAATTAGCCGCAGGACCTCTGTCTCTCGTTCCGAAAGTTCCGAAAGCGCTTGACCCGATACTACGCTGCGGCCGGCGTAGCTTCCCATCATTCTTCCGGCAACGGCAGAATCGAGGTATTTGCCTCCATTTGCTACCGCGCGGATCGCATGTAGAAGTTCTGCCGGGGGGCTTTGCTTCAGTATGTATCCGGATGCTCCTGCGCGAAGCATTTGTTGCAAGTAACCGTCTTCTTGATGACGAGTGAGTGCCAGCACATGAACCTCAGGAAAACATTCCTTCAACTGCGCGGTTGCTTTTTGACCGTTCAAGCCCGGCATGGAGATGTCCATCAAAACTATGTCTGGTCTAAGCTGCTGGGTGAGCGCAACCGCCGTTCTGCCGTCGCCTGTGTCGCCTACCACTTCAATGTCGGATTGGGCGCCAAGGATAAGTTTTAATCCTTCGCGGACCGTAGCGTGATCTTCGGCAATCAGGACGCGTATCTTACTCATTGTCGTTTCCTGGTTTGGCCGTATCCGAGTTTATAGGAATCCTCACAAATATTGTCGTGCCGTCGTTAGGAGCGAACTCAATTTCAAAGCTTCCGTTAAGAAGCATTGCCCGCTCACGCATCCCACTCAGGCCCATGGTCTGGTGAAGTTGCGGTGTTTCAATCATGCCGACTCCCTTGTCTTCGACGATTAACACCGCATTGTCTTCGCGTCGCTCCAAAAGAATCTCAACCTTGGACGTCCGAGAGTGCTTCGCTACGTTGTTCAAAGCTTCCTGCGCTATGCGATACAGATGATTCTCGGCGGTTGGGGCAATGCGGAGGTCTTCAAATCCACTGGTGTGAAACTCAGCTGGAATATCGAAGTGTTCAGCCCATCGAGTGATATAGACACGCAATGCTTCTGGTAAACCAAGATCATCTAGCGCGAACGGTCTGAGTTCCCATGCAAGAAAGTCGATATCGGAGTCGAGTTGCTCGGTGATATTGAGCAACTCTCCGATGTCGGAGTCTAGTTGTTTCCGAGTGCTTGTGCCTTCCTTGATATTTTCGAGTTTCAAACGCAACGCAGTAATCTGTTGGCCCAGGTGGTCGTGAAGGTCGCGTGCAAGCCGACGTCTTTCTGCCTCCTGAGCATTCACCAGTTGGCCCAGGACTTTAACGCGCGCCAATTCAGATCTACGACGCTCAGCCACTTCAGAAGTCAAAGCAATGTTTGCAGTCCGCAGATCGCTGGTTCGTTCCTCGACTTTTACTTCGAGATTGCCACGAGCCTGTTCGAGCTCATTCTTCGCAGTCTTGCTGTCGGTGATGTCAAGAAACGTCAGCACGATTCCATCAATACGATCCTCCGAGGTCCGGTAAGGCAAAACTCTCATCAGAAACCAATGGCCGTTTAAGGTTTGGACTTCTCGCTCAACTTTGTGAAGCGTTCGAACGACTTCATCAATGTCACTTTGCAGATCGCCATATGCCAATTTGTGAGTTATGTGGAGTAGTGGACGATTAATGTCCGAACCGATCAGATTGACCGTATCGCATGCTCGGGGCGTGAACATCTTGACCCGCAGTCCCCGATCCAAAAATATGGTGCCAATATCGGTCGAATTTATCAGGTTAGCGAAGTCATTGTTGGAGTGACTTAACTCCTCGATCTTTATTTCCAACTCCTGGTTAACTGTGGAAAGCTCTTCATTAATCGATTGCAGTTCTTCCTTGCTCGTTTCCAGCTCTTCAGTTGAGGACCGCAGCTCTTCGTTCATGGCCTGAAGTTCTTCATTCGAAGCTCTCAGTTCCTCCTGTTGAATTTCATATTGCTCGACAGTTGCACGCAGCTGTGCCTTTGCGTTCTTTAGTTCCTGTTCCAGTCTGGTTGTGATTGGTTCTGCCTGTTCCAACTGTTCTCTTAGGTTGACAGCCGGGACGTGGTTCTCGCCTTCGTCAAAGACTACAAGGACAAATCCTCGAGTCCCGTCGTTTTGGCGAAAGACCGGGCGAACGATCAGGCGAATGCTCCTCGTGCCGTCGTCTGTTTGGACCTGTATTTCGGAGGTCTCGACGTCCTGCTGGTTTTGTATTGATTGATAAAGAGCTGTCCGCAGTTCCAGGCGCAACTCTGGCCGGACCAGGGACAGCAAGTTGTTTGACGGTTCGCCACCACCGACTCGCATATACCGACCAGCACCGTCAGACATGTGAACGATTTCCTGCTCTTCGTTTACAACTACACTCGGGGGAGAAAACTGTTCCAGTAGCTGCTGGTGTAACTCCAGGTACGAAAGGCGCTTGACAGCCTGGGCTTCCTGCGGAGTTCTTTGTCTTTCGAGCCAGGGAAGCGAGGGAGTTTTTAACGCAATCTCTGCTAAGGGAAGAATCGCGCGCGTAGGGACCGGCCGACTCTGAAAGATATGGTTTTCTTTATCAACGATTGAAAAAAGATCTGCAGCAGCTTCGGTCCACTCGGATGATCCAAGAAACAGGTAAGCTCCTGAATTGAGTGCGAAATGCATTACTTCAAGCGCGCGTGATTGTGCTGTGCGGTTAAGGTAAATGAGCACATTCCGACATGAAATAAGATCGAGATGAGAAAATGGCGGATCCTTGGTCAGATTGTGGACGGCGAAAAGAACAAGTTCGCGGATCTCACGACGTATGCGATAACCTTCGGGCTCTCTCAAGAAGAACCGCCTCAGCCTTTCCGGCGAAACGTCGCTTACTTCACCTTCTGAGTAGAAACCTTCGCGAGCCCGTCCAATTGCTTCAGCGTCGAGGTCGGTCGCGAAAATTTGTATTTGAGGATGTCGACGAATCGACAGTAAGGCTTCACTTAACACCATGGCAATTGAGTAAGCTTCCTCGCCAGTAGCGCAGCCTGCCACCCAGACCCGCAAAAAATCGTTTTCGTCTTTGCGTTGGAGAATAGCAGGAACAACTGTCGCTGCGAGTGCCTCAATAGCATCAGGATCGCGGAAGAAGTTTGTAACGCTGATTAGCAGATCTTTTAGGAGTGCCTTTGGTTCATGTTTGTCCTCCTGCATAAGACCCGCATAGTCTCGCAGCGAAGAGATTTCTTTGAGACCCATTCGTCGTTCGATACGCCGCAAAATCGTGGCTCTTTTGTAATTCAGGAAGTCGTGGCCGGTTTGCGTTCGCAGTTGGGCAAGAACATCGCGCAAACCCTCCTCGTCTTCATCTGAAATGTCGTGAGGCTCAGAGATCGGCACGGAACCACGGTGCTGTTCGTAAGAACTAATCCTGGCAGGGATATCACTAACCGGTAAGACGTAATCAACGAGACCAGTGGCGATAGCATTTTGCGGCATATCGCTGTACTGGGCCTCCAGCGGATCCTGTGCGAAGACAACACCACCGTATTCCTTCACAGTTTTTAGACCAACAGAGCCGTTTGTGCCGGTGCCGGAGAGAATCACAGACACTGCGCGTGAGTCTTTGGCTTTGGCGAGGGTGCGAAAAAAGAGATCAACCGGAGATCGTCGTTCTTCAGTACTGATCACGTTTGTGAGGGCGAGGTGTCCATCATTCATCGCCAGGTTTTGATTAGGCGGGATTACGTAAACATGATTTGGCTCGACTTTGATTCGCCCACGTACCTGGGTTACCGGAAGGGAAGTCGCGGTTTGGAGTACTTCGGCTAACTTACTTTCGTGTTCCGGCGACATGTGCAGAATCACTACGTAGGCGATGCCGCTCTGCGCTGAGACTTTGGAAAAAAATTCCTTGAGTGCCTGAATTCCTCCCGCCGAGGCACCAATTCCTACGACCACCAAGTCGTCACCGTTATTCGAAGGAGATCTTGAGTCAGGTTTTTTCTGGTCTTGATCGGCCGATTTGTCAGCCATTGCCGCTCCTATTGCAACGTGAGTATGAACCCTAGCCAAGGAGGATTAGTTAAGGATTGAATTCTTATTCAGTCTAAAGGAAAGAGTTGCTTGAGTATAGTGGCTGGGTTGTCCCAGCTTGGTGGGTTTGGATTCACCTGTGAGCCCGGTGAAATCACGAACAGGAAACTTCTGAATGCATAGGGTTGTTTGAAAGGTTAGACACTGAAATTCGCCGAGAGAGCGCGACAAGACCGACAAGCTAAAGCATATCGAACTTTATTTGGCTGGGAGGCAGGGACTCGAACCCCGATAGCCAGATCCAGAGTCTGGAGTCCTACCATTGGACGACCTCCCAGCACGAAGGAACATGAATGTACTTTTGGGTCCAAACGTTGTCAACTTTGAAACTAATGCTTGAACTCTAACCTCTCACACGGCACAATGATCGCGCAACAAACGCGGCTTACCTGTTCCACTAGAAAACACAACTGTCGTGCAAGCGTCACCAGGATTCATGGAAATCAGATGACTGACACTAAACCTGCGCACAAACAAATGCCTGTAGACACTGAAGAGCAAGTGATCTTTTATCGAAATCGTTTGGACGAGGTTGCCCAACTGGTTGCCCACATTCGCCACGAAATCAACAATCCACTCACGGGCGTTCTGGGTCAGGCCCAATTGTTACTGCGTGAAGAGTTGACAGATCGAGCCCGCAAACGAGCAGAAACCATCGAAGAACTAGCAATCCGTATTCGGGATATCGTGGCGCAACTACGCGAGGTGCAGAAGCCAGGCACAGAAGTAAAATAGGGAAGGAGGCGTCCTTTGGTTGTTGGGTCTTAGAACTTTGGTCTTAGCTTGGAATACTAGGCCGAAATCGTTTCTTCCTCGACGAGATAGGGCGACGTGACCACTGGTTTCTGGTCAGAGTCTTCGGCTAGCACCGCCTGAATGATTGGCAAGCTCAATGAGTGCTTGGTTGAGGTCAAAGGCACCGGCTTACCAGCAGCATAAACTTTGTGACGACCGTGTTCTTCGTACCACTCACCCAGGTTAGCCGTCTTGTGCATGTTCTCGATAATCTGCCGCCAACCAACGCCGGTGTTGTAAGCGCAAAAAGAAATCTCGCCTTCCTGCGTGCCGTAAGGAATTACGCACATCTCTGTGCGGCGAAAGTCGTAGTTGAAAAGATCCTGAAACCACATTCCCTCAACACAGAGCACACGCCAAACATCGTTCGAGTCTGTCGTGTTCTGAGCCTTCATGCGGTCATTGCGATCTGAATTTGAATTGGTCGAGGAAGGCTTGAAGAGATTCACGATTTGAGAAATTGGGAATCCTTCGGGTGCTCGTTCCGCGTCGAAGTTGCGCATGATAGCCATGCCTAGCTGTGCGTACGAAAGTTTGCGACCACGCGCTGTGTCGGTGATCACAGCGACGTCTTTCATGAATTGCTCATAGTCGAAGAACTCGAACAGCGATTTGAATTCACCCGTGTTTCGATTGACGACTATCAAGGTGAAGATGCCGCAGTTCGGGTGGCAATTGCATGATGACCAACCCCACGGCGCATCGGCGCCTTGCAGCATGTCCATCACACTGGTGAAAGCTGAGTAGGACGACAGCGGGAACCAATCGCGAAGTGGTTGAAGCTGACCGTTCAATTGATCCTTCAAATCGTGAGTCATTCCCGCGAGCGTGTAGCGCCACTTAGTACGCATCTCGTCTGAAATATCTTCGTCGCGACCTGTGAACGAAACAGGCTGGAACGCTATAGTCTGAACCTTGTCAATATTCTTCGCGGCAAACTCCACGATTTGGCCGATACCGTCGTTATTGATGTTGTTGACAATGGTGACGACTAGCGTGACCTTAATGCCGACGCTCGCGAGGTTCTCGATCGCTCTTAACTTCACATCGAACAAGTTACCGACGCCGCGATGCTTATTTTTCTCTTCACTCACACCGTCGAACTGTAGATAAACGCCGTGTTGTCCTGCAGCTTTTGCAGCCTTGCAGAATTCAATATCTTCGGCGAACCGAATACCGTTGGTTGCTGCCAGTATTCGATAGAAGCCAATTTTCTTCGCGTACTCGACAGCTTCCAGATAATAAGGAGACAGGGTTGGCTCACCGCCGGAGAAGAGAATGATGACTTGACGTTTCGGTTTGAAAGAGACAGCGCGATCAAGAATTGCTTTGGTGTCTTCGAAGGTTGGTTCGTGGACGTAACCGACCTGATTGGCATCCATGAAGCACGGGTTGCACATCATGTTGCAACGATTTGTTAGATCAACAGTCAGAACGGCGCCACGACCAAACTTGATGTTTGAAGTTCCGTGACGATGAATTTCTTTGTCTTCTGCGGCGCGAAAATCACGACCAAAAAAGAGTGACTCGATCCTTTCAAGAAACGCCGGATCTGTAGACATCACGTCTTCAAACTCGCCGTGTTTGGGACAGGTCTTTCGCATCAGAACCTGGCCATTGTCTTCAACGATTTGCGCTTTGATTTCGCCTGGATGCTCATGCATCAGGGTTTCAAGAGCTACGTCGCCCGTGATCACGGCATTGCGTACTTCTTTTACGCAGGTTGGACAGAGACTGTCGGTTTCGCGTGGAAACCCGAGTGGTGGTGCACTGCGTTCGTAGGATTTGAGGAGGGGACCTGGTGCCCAGTTAGGGCGAATCGATTCGCCTTCAGGAAGTCGCTGATTGACTGATTGAAAAGCTTTCCAGGCAACATCTGATAGACCTGAGATCAGCTTTGAACCCTTCACACCCGCGAGCTTGCCTTTATCTGCTTCACCTCTGCGAAACTGGTCACTGAACAAGTGCTGTCTCCTATCGCGGTCTTGAACCAGCCCCGCACTCTCTAAACCTAATTATTTCTTAACTTGAATCCGCTGTTGGATAAACCCAGCATTTGATGCGGCCGAGCCATGATAGTTGCCCCATCGGTCAATGGCAAGTGGAAAAATGGCAGAAAAATGGCGTCTTTTTGATGTCCGACAAGCTGAAGCATATCGGACATCTGTGATATACCATTCGCCTCGTCTATGGAGATTCATCCAACCGCGACAGTTAGTCCGCACTCAAAACTAGGAGAGGGTATTCGCGTCGGCCCTTACGCCGTCATTGAGGACGCCACTGAAATTGGAGATGGGTGCGAAATCGCGACGCACGCTGTCGTTAAGAGATTTACCCGGCTCGGTTCCCGCAACCGCGTCTTTGAACATGCAGTGCTTGGAGGCGAACCTCAGGACGTAAAGTTCAAGGGGGAAAAAAGCTTCCTGGTAATCGGCGACGACAATCTGATCCGTGAGTTTTGCACTCTTCACCGAGCAAACGGCGAAGGGGAGACAACATTAATCGGCTCGCGCAACTTCTTCATGGTCGGCGTTCATGTCGCCCACAACTGCAATATTGGAGACGACAACATCTTCGCCAACGAGGCCGCATTGGCAGGACACATTGTGGTCGAAGATCACGTCTTTCTTTCCAACAACGTGGGTGCACATCAGTTCGTTCGAATGGGCCGGTATGCGATGGTTGGAGGAAAATCCAAGATCGTTCAAGACGTGTTGCCGTTCATGACTACTGACGGAAACCCGCCGATCGTACGGGGTGTTAATACGTTGGGCCTGCGACGTGCGGGTTTCACGGATGAAGAACGCCGCACGCTAAAGAATGCGTATCGAGTACTCTTTCGATCGCAGCTACCGATGAAGGTTGCGCTAAACGAACTTGAGCAGACCGCTGACAAAAACGTCGGACACCTGGTTCGATTCATTCGTGAATCCAAACGGGGCATCACAAGTCGACGACGACAAAGGGATACCGAAGATTGAACGATTCTGGGAGCGCAGGCGTCCTCGCCTGCTGGTGAGGTCTTGAGAAATTGTTTAGCACACTAAGGCTGCGTAACCTGGGGAAGGGATTTTGCATGTAGGGCAGCCAGCAGGCGAGGACGCCTGCGGTCCCAGCATATGGCGCCTTTCCCGGAACCGAAGTCAAAAAGGAACGAATGGTTGATTCAAAGAAAATCTCTGTTAGCGAACTAGGCGCGTTAGTTGGAGGCCAGGTACATGGTGATGCGCACATTCTGATTGAGCACATTGCAAATCTCGAAGACGCTCAAGAACACGAAATCGCTTACGTAGAAAACGAGAAATTCTTTGAAGCAGCTCGAACAAGCAAAGCTTCCTGTTTGATTGTTCCCAAAGGATCTGGAACTGGCTTTACGACTAACGCAATCATTGAAAGTTCAAATCCGAAACTGGCATTTTCGATCATCGGGGCAGCACTCAATCCTCCCAAACATCGCGAACCAACAATTCACGCGTCAGT
>Ga0163162_10001120_pt1 | contig 24923 bp, 21 predicted proteins | sample S55metaG_FD_115310 | JGI IMG/M metagenome (GOLD analysis project Ga0163162, IMG submission 115310) | Switchgrass rhizosphere microbial communities from Kellogg Biological Station, Michigan, USA - S5-5 metaG | ecosystem: Host-associated > Plants > Roots > Rhizosphere > Soil | place: USA... | reverse complement strand
TTCATCTGGCGGAGGATCCTGCCAATTGCCAACACGCTGCAACGTTCCATCAGAAGATTTCACCAGCCAGTCGGGATGTTCGCGGAAAAGTTCCGTCGGTTCGGAAATCACATATGGTGAGATCCAAATGCCGGCCCTGAAACCATAAGTTTTGATTTTATCGGCAAGCCATTTCATCCCATGAGGAAATCGTTCGTTGCCTTCCCATTCTCCATGCCACTTCTGGTAACCTTCATCGACCTGGATATATTCAAGGCCATAGGGCCTCAAATGCTTCGCCGCAAAGTCTGCACTAGCCACAACCTCTTCCTCAGAAACTTTTGTCAGCGTGTAAAACCAACTACACCATCCATTGATAATGGATTTCGTGCGGGCATTGTTAAGTTTTCCAACAACATCAGCATAATTTTCCAATGCTGCATAAGGATTTGCCGCAATATTTATCATGAATCGATTCGAGCTCATCGACTTTCCCGGTTTTACAACTGCGCCGGGAGTATAGAGTGATTCGGCAACAAACGAAATTTGATTCAATGCAGTTCTTGCAAGAGAAATATTCCCGAGGCACAATGTGTTTTCGAGATAACCGAGCACGACAGATTCCTCATTGTAACCGCCGAATATTCCTGCATTCCACCAACTATGTATTGTTTCGTTATCCGCGTCAATTGATTTATTGTTGAGTTGAATTCCTTTTATTCCTTCGGATGAATCCGGTTTATTTTTTGTGCCGAATTCGTGAATCATTCCTGCATCAAAATACATTTCTCCATTGGTAATGCATTTTGCCGCGCTGTGCACATTTAGTCCTCCGCCGTCTCCTTTAATTGCGCGAATGGGTTCAATACTTTTCAAGATGAGATCCTTTGGAGAAACATTCTTGCAAATAACTTCAACGACAATTCCATTCACTCGCTCATATAATGACAAATAAATTTCTACATTCCATTCTTCCCGGCGATCAATGCACTGAATAATTAATTGCTCGGTTCGCCCGAATCGTTCGTCAGTTGCCCGGGACATTGATTTGAAACGATAGTTATCTGGGTTGATATCCTGTTTGCCATCGGATGTATTGAAGCCTACAACTCCTCCTGTCAGCAAAGATTTCCCGCTACTACGTTCAACATTTATCGTTCCTTTTTTCTGATCAAATGAAATTGTGAAAAATGCATTTTTTATTTCAGCATTATCAGCTGGCAAAAACGAATTTGCCGAAACATTATCTGCCAAAGCAATCGAGGCCCCTGCAAGGGAGATGGACTTAATAAAGTCTCTTCGTCGAAAAAGATCGGTCACCCTGAATTTTTTTGAAGGATAATTAAAGGTAGGAGTAAAACTGATCTTTTAATCAACAGTTGGGGCCTCGTAATTTTGGAATCAAAAACGATTAGAAATCGCCGGCCGTCACCGGATCAATGATAGCCGAAACTTCAACAACCGAATTTACAGGAAATCCACCTTTAACTGCGTGCTGTCTTACCAACTCTTCATTCATTGAATTATAGACGCAGTAAATTTTGTCGCCCGTAACATAGCTCTGGACCCACTGAATACCTGTACCCATTTTCGACAAAACTCCACATGATGCCTGTGAAATTTCCTGCAACTGTTGCTGAGTGAATTTTCCCGCACCCGGGATTTCTCTTTCGATAACATACTTTTTCATGGCAATTATTATTTTGAGTGATGAAATGCATATCTCGTATCCGGCAATACAAATATGCATACATGAAAAAGAAAAATAAGGTAACATTGTTACAATGCTCTGTAACAAAAGTTACAAATCCCTGAGAAGTTTAATTTGGTTGCGATAGAGTAATAAACGGTTTTCCGTTTCAAGTTTTTTTAGCAGGCGTGAAATGACTACCCTATGGGTCCCCAGATCTTCGCTGATTTGTTGATGTGTAAGGTTCACCAATGACGATCCGCTTATTCTCGATTTTTCTTTGAGATAGCTGACAAGGCGCTCATCCATTTTTTTAAATGTGACTTCGTCTACGCTTTTGATCACATCGATAAACTCATTTACGATCGTTGACATCACAAATTTCTTCCAGGATGGGTATCTCTGCATCCAATCGTCCATCACGTGGACTGGCACCAGTATCATTGTCAGGTCCTCTTCTGCAGCACCTTTTACCTGGCTCGGTTGTGACATCATTCCGCACGAAAACGTCATCGCACATCCTTCACCCGCTCTTACATAATAAAGAAGTAGTTCCTGGCCATCTTCATTGATCCGGCTGACTTTTAGTGTCCCGCTCACTACCATCGGAACCATTTTGATCGGCTGACCTGCATTCATTAGTGACTGCCCGGCAGGTACCGAAAATAGCATCGACTTTTCTTCAATCTCACCGACTAAAGCAGGTTCAAAAATGGGAGAATAGATTTGTCTGATGGTCGAAGTATCGCCCTCAATGGCCATGGTGGTTGATTTGATATAAAGTTAGCGCAAACTGGATGAGGCAGACGTTTTGAAAATCCTTTTTTGTTAGGCATCTGTTAAGCGGCGAGTATTGTTTCACACAAAGGACACGAAGGTGAGTTAAAGCAACTCATTGTATCCTTTGAGGTACTTAGCGCCTTTGTGTGAAACAATACCCGCCTAAATAGACGATCAGTTTAAGAAAGAAATTTAATTTGCACTTTCAACCCTCCATAAAAATTTGATGTATGAAACGAATCTCGCGTCGTTCATTTTTATTTAATGCAAGCGCCGGTGCAGCGGCCATGTCATTGCCCGCAATTATATCACCGTTGAAAAAATCACAACGGTATGATGGGAAAAAATTAAATGTGGCATTGGTCGGACTCGGTGTGTATGCGGGCATATTGGCGGACGGATTGCAGTCGTCAGAATATTGCCGCCTGGCCGGAATTGTTACGGGCCATCCGAACAAGGCGGCCTCTTGGAAAGCGCAATATAAAATCCCGGACAAGAATATTTACAATTATGAAAATTTCGATCAGATTGCAAAGAATAGCGATATCGATTTAGTATATGTTGTGTTACCGAATTCGATGCATAAAGAGTACACCATTCGGGCAGCAAAAGCCGGCAAGCATGTAATATGTGAAAAACCGATGGCGATATCTGTTAAGGAATGTGAAGAAATGATTGCAGCTTGCAAAAATGCCGGAGTTCAATTGGCAATTGGATATCGATTGCATTACGAGCCATACAATTTAGAAATTAAAAGACTCGGACAGAAAAAAGTTTTTGGACAAGTACGATTGATTGAATCATCGCTTGGATATCCAACCGGCGATCCTTCACAATGGCGATTGCACAAAGCATTATCCGGTGGCGGCCCGTTGATGAATGTCGGAATTTATTGCCTGCAAAGTGCGAGATATGTATTGGGTGAAGAACCGGTCTCAGTCACCGCACAATTTGGGCCGAACACAAATCCTGAATTGTTCAAAGAAGTCGAAGCCTCTATCACATGGCAATTGCAATTCCCAAGCGGAGCGGTTTGCAATTCATCAAGTACATACAATTGCTTGATTGATCGATTTTTTGCAAGTGCCGACAATGGTCAGTTTGAAATGAGTCCTGCAATCAGCTATGGCCCTTTCGCAGGCAAAACAAGTAACGGGCCGTTACATTTTCCTGATATCAATCAACAAGCAGCGCAGTTAGACGGAATCGGGAAATTGATTCTGGCAAAACAACCACTGCCGGATCATATCACCGGCGCGGAAGGTTTGAAAGATATGCGTATCATGGAAGCGATTTATAAGTCGGCCCAAACAGGAACGAAAGTTTCTTTGGTATGATCTTTCGCTTCTACGCTTACTCCACTTTGTGCCTTTGTGTGAAACCAAAAGCCCGATAATTTAAGACAGGTTTTAGATCCGGACTTTTGGTTTCACACAAAGGCACAAAGGACAATAAGACACAAGGCCGCAGGTAAGTGCTTTCTCATTATGCGATTGCTCGTCGCGCAACATTGATACCTGGAAACTAAAATTTGTCGTTCGGAAAACGCCGGTCATTCCATTTCTCCCAATTTTTATATTTACCTCGTTCAAAAATAATCTTATGCCTAATCAACCGGATCTCCAGGCAAATGATATTACAGACAGAGGGAAAACAGTGGCCTGTATCCTACTCATTTTATTTACACTTCTTCCAATATGGATCATAGTTTGGTTTTGGCCGGACAGAATTCCGTCAGTTAAAGAAGGACTGAAGCCAGTGTACATTTACGAAAAATATCATATTCGACTTGCATGCATTCCCGAATCGATTTGCTGTATCGACAGCTTCATGGCAGAACGGGCAATTGTGGCAACAGAAAAAAAGTTTCAACAGGATTCATTACAGAAAAAAGTCGATGATAGTTTGATAAAAGATTCCGTGAACCCAGGTGTCATATCTACTGGCAATAAGATTTTCAAAAACTATAAGTCCGCCGACCTGATCGATCTCAGCACACTTGTACTGATACTTGTCGGCGCCTCTGGCTTTTTGGGAAATATGATTCATATCGCTTCTTCATTCACAAATTTTGTGGGCGCCGGACAATTTAAACGAACGTGGTTGCTATGGTACTGCGTAAAACCTTTTACAGCTTCCGCGTTGGCACTCGGATTATATTTTGTGTTTCGTGGAGGATTTTTAAACTATGGAGCAGACGCATCAAGCATAAATATTTATGGAATATTAACTATTTCCATATTGGTTGGTTTATTTACAGACAGGGCAACGCTTAAATTATCAGAAGTGTTTGATGTAATATTTAGCGTTAAGAAGGATGTCAAATCCGGTGATACAAGACCAGACAAACTTGAAAAAGTTTCAGTTAAAATTTTTCCGATCATTGCAACTTTGACAGACGAAATTGAAAACATTATTAATATTGCCGGTCAAAATCTTGAGAGTAAGAAACTCATTGCTACCATTAATGACGAAGTCGTTCCAATCTCTGATATTACCGACTCTAAAGCGACTATTAAATACATAATACCGCCTCATCAAAAGGAGAAAGATATTTTTGCGCTCGTCATCAGGGATCCCGACAACAACATTATATATAATACAATATTAAAAAAGAATTCAGCGGCACCAGATACAACCACCACAACCAATTCTTAAGTCATCGCTATTTGTAATTTCTGCAATTGCAACAAATCCCTTAACTTTTGCATCGAACCTTGCCTGGTTAGTGTGTACATGTTTACTTCGCAAAAAAGAATTAATAATTAACCTTGAAAATGCAGAATATGAATTACGACGAATTACCATTGAAAATAAATACCGCAGCGCACCAGTTGCAATTGGACATTGACGGACATATTGCCTTTATCGATTATAAGCTCGTCAACCAAGAACTTTTTTTGATTCATACCGAAGTGCCCGAAGAACTTCGAGGCAAAGGCATTGCCAATACAATTATTGTAAAGGCATTACAATATGCAAAAGACAACAACTACAAAATTGTTCCGCTTTGTCCTTTTGTGCAAGCATATCTGAAAAGACATCCCGAATGGAATGTGCTTGTTGCTGACGACGCACAACGATTTCTTCACAATCAACATTAGTGTATGCTCGACGTTGTCATAGAGGCGCGGAACGCAGCGATCAGCGAAACGATCAAGGTCAAACGTATTCTGCCATTTCGTTTGCGGCGCATGGTGGGACCATTTATTTTCATGGACCACGCCGGTCCTATCACAGAGATCCCATCAAATCCCTCTGCACTTGATGTGCTGCCACATCCGCACATTGGCTTGTCGACAGTAACGTATTTGTTGGGAGGAAAAGTAATGCATCGCGATAGTCTCGGTGTTGAGCAGGAAATTCGCCCCGGTGAAGTAAATTGGATGACGGCCGCGCGCGGAATCGCGCATTCAGAGCGGTTTGAAGATCCTGTTGCGCTTGCAAAAGGTCAGCTTGAAATGATTCAAACCTGGGTTGCACTTCCAGAAAGGGATGAAGAAGGTACACCGACGTTTGATAATTATAAACCCGACCGTTTGCCGATTTACACCGACAAAGGGATATGGATGCGACTGATCGCTGGCGATGCATACGGTTTGCGCAATGATGTAAAAACACACTCACCACTTTTCTATTTGCATGCGGTGATCGACGCGAATACAAAATTTTCTTTGCCAAAAGAACATTCCGAACGGGGATTTTATATTATCCGGGGAAGTATTGAGTTGAATGGACAAACTTACCACGCAGGTGAAATGCTTGTATTTAGCCAAGGTGTTGACCCGACAATTATTTCCAAAGAACAAACAACGCTCATGTTACTTGGTGGCGAGCCATTAGGTGAGCGATATATCTGGTGGAATTTTGTTTCATCCCGAAAGGAACGGATCGAGCAGGCAAAAGAAGATTGGAAGCAGGGAAGAATTATTTTGCCGCCAAATGATAACAAAGAATTTGTGCCGTTGCCAGATGACAAAAGCAGACCATCAGATCCTCCAAAGCCGCAGCCGTTATCGTGATTTCTAAATACAAACTTATGCTCTTACGTGTCCAGGTGGTGAAAAAAAATCAACCCATAGATACGTAGGCGCATAGGAATACAAGCCATTGGTCCGCTTGCAATTTTTTTGGATTCATCCTATTCGCACATCTTCCAGGCTTATGTAAAAATTTCCGGCAACAATGTTGCAGGTACAATTGCATCATTGGAAAAAACCTGGAATGAACGCATAACACATCGGCCGTTTCAATATCATTTTTTGGATGACAACTATGATAAACTATATCACACAGAAGAACAAACAGCGAAGATCTTTACTGTTTTTTCTGGTCTTGCCATTGTACTCGCCTGCCTGGGCCTTTTTGCATTGGCTGCATATACAACGGTCCAATGAGCGAAAGAAATCGGCATTCGAAAAGTTTTAGGTGCAGGTGAATTACAATTGGTGATGTTGATTGCGCGCGATTTTTTAAAACTAGTTGGTGTCTCGATGTTACTGGCTTGTCCTATTGCCTGGTATTTTTTGAATGGATGGCTGAACAATTTCGCGTATCGAATCCATATTCACTGGACGGTTTTCCTGGTTTCTGGATTTGCAGCAGCATTGATTGCGTTTGCAAGTGTGTTTCTACAAGCATACAAAGCCGCAGTTGCAAACCCGATAACGAGCTTAAGGAACGAATAATGAACCTGCGCGCATTGCAAAAGAAATTTGAGACTTATTAGCGCTTGATTATTTTGCCGTTTTTTATTACGAGGTCAATTTTGTCAATGTTTTCAATATTAGCGGTTGGATCAGCGCTGAAAACAACCAGGTCGGCAATCTTACCGGCTTCAATGGTTCCGACGCTTTGATCGATGCCAATTGCTTTGGCCCCATTAAGAGTTGCACTGATCACTACCTCCATCGGAGTGAATCCACAATCATGAACAAGCGTTCTCATTTCTTGTTGAACAAGTTTCGTTTCATCCAAGTCAGTTCCGGCAGAAACGATAATTTTTTGTTCTTTTGCGAGTTTCGTAAATCTTTTTCCGAGTTCATACAAAGCCACCCACATTAACCGGCGGTGTGCAGGCATCGACGTATCGGTTCCTGCTTCCTTGTATGTGAGAACGGTTGCATCCAATATCGTTTTGTGTTGCTGCATTGCATGAATCAAGTCAGCAATTGGAAAAGATTTAAAGAGACTGTCCCAAAAATTTTCGGAAAGACCTTCATGTAAGCAAGCTTCCGGAACCGTTTTTGAGTTCCAACCTGAGAACATGGCTGCGTGCGAGATCACATCTACTCCGGCATTGACGACTTGCAAGGTAGATGCATCGTCGAGATTTGCGTGCGCCCATACTTTCAGATGTTGCCTATGTGCCTCGGTCAAAATCTTTTCCGCCAATTTTCCACTTAACGCTGCATATAGCTTTATTCCCGTTGCACCTGTTCCCTTTGCTTCGGCTATGGCGGACCGTAAGTCGGTAGAGTCCGTAACGCCGCGCATGAATGGCATTTCTCCTGCAATGCCACCGGTTGTGCTCGTATGCGTTCTTGGATCGTTGAAGAATGATGGTCCTGCCATCAATGCCGAATAATAAATATCAGGTGCAGCGATTTCATCGAGCCCAGCATCGCGTGACAAACTCGCAAGTGCTCTTGCATCGCCGGCCATATCTCTGACTGAAGTAATCCCGGAAAGCAGCATTGATTTCAATCGTTTCTCGGCAGCCGAGCGATTGTCGTCGTTTGATGGATCTGTTGCAAGGTGAACGTGGGAGTCGATGAGCCCCGGTGTTACGAAATCACTTGCGTAATTAAGTATTGTCGCAGAGTCTGGTATCTTTATTTGCGTGTTGGGACCAACAGCGTCAATTTTATTGCTATGGATAAGGATGGTGTAGTGATTGAGAATTTTTTTAGAGTTCACATCGATCAATGAAACGTCTTTTAGGACGAAGTAGTGACCGGCCGATTGTGCAAAACAAAAAATAAAGCGAAAGAAAAAAATAAATATCAGGAAAAATGATCTTCTCATTCGATGTGGAAATAATCAAAAAGAAAATTAAGATATTCCCTGGTTTTTCGGGCAAATAAAAATCTGTCGCGAGATTCTATGGAAATGAAAATTTTTTTTTCACGCAAAGACACGAAATCGAAATTGCAATCATCGCGATCCTTTGCGCCTTTGCGTGAAAAAATAAACTGGGCGAGCGGATTTTTAATTTTTATCCCATCACTTTTAGACAATCACATGCGGTCACAAATTGTGACCGGATCAACTTGCCAGTAACGAATCGTCCACAAGCGTGCAAATTTTCTGAACAACTCATCTCTAGAAAGTTGAAACTTGTCAATCCGCGTGACTAGCTTTGATTCAATTCACTATGTAGGGTTATCGAAACAATCCAGCGAGGATTTGAACTTTTTTTAAAAAAATCTTGGAAAAAATTTGGAAACTTAACAATGTTAAGTATTTTTACATCGTAATCTATTTATATGGGCATAACGGAAAGAAAGGAAAAGCAGAAGCTGGAGATCAAAAAAATGATCCTGGACGCATCCATGAAGCTCTTTGTCGACGAGGGTTTCGAAAATGTGACCATCCGCAAGATTGCTGATCTGATCGAGTACAGTCCAACCACGGTCTATCTCTATTTCAAAGACAAAAACGAAATTTTTTATAGTCTCCATGAACTCGGCTTTCAAAAAATGGCAGAAGTAAATGGAAACCTCGCAGGAATTGCCAACCCGATTACGCGATTGCATAAGATGGGCGAAAACTATATCGATTTTGGCATGGCAAATCCTGAATTTTACGATGTTATGTTTATACAACGGGCTCCGATGAAGGTGCTTTCAGAGATGACAAATTGCGATTGGAAACACGGTGAAGCTGCACTACATGTACTCAAGATAACCATCGAAGAAGCAATGGAAAAAGGTTTGATCAAGAAATCAGCCGTTGAACCTGTTGCAATGGGTATTTGGGGAATGGTGCATGGACTCGTTAGCCTCGCCATTCGCGAGCGCTTCGACAAACTCGGCGAACTTCCGGATCTAAAAGGATTAATGCATCAGTCTGTAAATTGGTTAATGAGTTCAATCGATCTCTCATTAAAGAAGTAAAATTTTTTTGCCTATTAGGTTAACAACGTTAAGTATTAGAACACCATTAATAAACATTACTTATGAACAAAAAAACTTTAGTCGTGATGGCTGCTTTCTTTTTCCTCTACATGCTATGGCAAAAAGCAAATGCGCAGACTATCCTTGATGGATATGTGAAAACCGGACTCGACAGCAACCTGGCTGTAAAGCAAAAATCATTCGATTTAAAAAAATCAAAACTCGATCTCGAGCGTGCAAGAGCTTTATTCTTTCCACAAGTTGGTCTTAATGCGCAATACACATTAGCAGAAGGTGGAAGAACGATTGAAGTTCCGATTGGTGATTTGTTGAATAGCGTGTACTCATCGTTAAATCAACTTACCTCTTCATCAAAATTTCCGCAAGTACAAAATCAAAGTATACAATTTCTCCCTAACGATTACCATGACACGAAGATTGAGGTAACGATGCCGATCTATAATCCATCGCTCTGGTATAATAAAATGATCAAGGCAGAATTAATCAACAATCAGCAACAACAAGTGGATTTATATAAAAGAGAATTGGTGAGAGAAATTAAACTCGCGTATTATCAATTTCTGCAATCACGAAAAGCGGTTTCAATCTATAATAATGCGCTCGCAACGGTGAATGAAAATCTACGCTTTGCAGAAAAGCTGGTAAAAAATAATGCGGCAACGAAAGAGGTTGTATTGAAAGCAAAGGCGCAAGTCAGCCAGGTACAAACATCTGTAGCTGCCTCGATACAAAACGAAAAAAATGCGGTTGCCTATTTTAATTTTTTGCTAAACCGGCCGCTTGAAACTACAATCGACGTTGACAGTAATATCATCCGTTCCGTTGATAATACAATGCAACCAATTGCCGACGCTCCATCCAACCGGGAAGAATTGAAGCAATTAAAAAGTTCACAACGAGCGTTGGAAATAAATCAGAAGCTTACAGAAAGCTACAAACTTCCTGTCGTCAGTGGCTTTTATAACATCGGATTCCAGGGTTATGGTTATAAGTTCAACGATAAACAATTTTATCAACTCGGAGGCTTGCAATTGCAGTTCAATATCTTCAAAGGCAACGACAATAAATTAAGGGCAAAGCAAAACGAAATCGATATCGAAGCCATCAAAACACAATATGAAAATGCAGAAAGCCAGATATTATTGCAAGTAACCACCGCTTACAACAGCTATACATCCGCTGTCGATGCAATGCATAGTTCTTATGATGAAGTAACAAGCACGAGGGAAGTATTTCGCCTGGCAGAAAGCCGGTTCCGTGAGGGCCAGGCACTACAAATTGAATTAATTGATGCACGCACCCAGATGACCAATACAGAAATCAGGTATTCACTCGCACAACTCGCTGTGCTGACAAAAGCTGCCGAACTCGAAAGAGCAATGGCAACATACCAAATCGGGCAAACAACATTCAAATAAAAATCTAAAAAATAAACTGTGTTATGAAAAGGATATATTTTGGGACATTCCTGTTGGGACTCTCACTCGCAATAGCAGTCGGTTGCACACAAAAGAAAAAAACTGAACCCATCACCGAAGATACAATCGTTGTAAAAACCGTGCCGGTTTCGTTGTCTGATTACGCACCAAAGCTTGTGTACTCGGGAACAGTTGCCTCTGTTAACGAAGCAAAACTGTCGTTTAAGATCGGTGGAATCATTTCAAGAATTTTTGTAAAAGAAGGCGATCATGTTGTAAAAGGCCAATTGCTTGCAACGCTGGATCTCACCGAAATCAATGCGCAGGTAAAACAAGCTTCACAAAACGTCGACAAACTTGATCGGGATGAACACCGAATTAAAAATTTGTTAGACGATACAGCTGCTACACTAGAACAATTCCAAAATGCGCAGACGCAGTTGAATGTTGGAAAGGAAAACTTACGTATTGCAAAATTCAACCAGGAATATGCGCAGATCAGGTCATCCGCAAATGGCATCATCACAAAAAAAATAATGAACGAAGGTGAATTAGCGAGTACGGGTACGCCTGTATTGATGCTAAATGGAACATCAGCGAATGATTGGGTTATCCGTTTCGGTGTGAGCGATAAAGATTGGGCAATTCTGCAAAAAAATGATAAGGCAAGCGTGTTAATCGATGCTTATCCCGGAAAAACATTTGATGGGCTTGTTAGTAAAATTGAACAGTCTGCAGATGCGTCAAGTGGCACTTATGAAATTGAGGTAAAAATTCTTCCGGGTGATAAAAAACTCGCCCCAGGGTTATTTGCAACTGTTCACATTCAACCAAGCCAGGCAAACCAGGCATTGCGGGTAATTCCAATCGAGGCGTTGGCCGAAGCGGATCGCAGAACTGGATATGTATACAGTTTGAATGCAGATAAAAAAACGGTCGCCCGTCATAAAGTGCAGATTGCATTTATCAACAAAGACTCAGTAGGTGTTGCCGGTGGACTTGATCAGGTCGATCATGTTATCAAAGAAGGAGTGAGTTACCTCACAGAAAATACAATTGTGAAAGAGCAATCAACCACTCCATAAGCATAATCAAAAATCAAATCAGCAAAAAATTATTCTTTGCACAGCTCTAAAGGAGCACAAAATTTTCACAATGAAAATAACAGACTTCTCCGTAAAAAATTATCAATTTACTTTGATTGTTTTTGTTATGCTGGCGGTGATTGGTGTGAATTCATTATTGCATATGCCTCGTGGTGAAGATCCGGACTTCCAGGCACCGCAATTCAACGTCGTGGTAATATATCCCGGAACCAGTCCAAAAGATATGGAAGAACTGGTTGTCGACAATATCGAAAAAAAAGTCAACGAGCTCGACGATATCAAACGGGTCAGATCGAGGATAGAAGATGGACTGGCAGTTTTGAGTGTCGAATTCAAATATCAAACTGATCCCGATAAAAAATACCAGGACCTGGTTCGCGAGATGGATGCGCTTCGCGGGGATTTGCCAAAAGATATTCTGAGCATTGACATTTTAAAATTTAGTCCAAGTGATGTCAACATCTCTCAAATCGCGTTGCTCAGTGAAACAGCTCCATATCGCGACATGGAAGAATGGAGTAAAGAATTAAAAAAGCGATTGGAAAAAATAAAATCGCTGAAGAACGTCGACAACTGGGCATTCCCGCAACAACAAATAAGACTCAGTCTCAACCTCGAGAAAATGGCCCAAAATAAAATTCCATTGAACCGGGTGATGAACGCTATTCAGAATGAGAATGTAAATATTCCCGGTGGCAGTGTGGAAATGGGTACGAAGAAGTTTAATATCAAAACGAGTGGTGATTATAAATCAGTAGATGAAATCAAAAACACGATCATAACCAACAATAATGGCAAATTAGTTTATATCAAAGACGTTGCCGATGTGCAATTCGATTATGAGGAACAAAATTATATTGGCCGGTTAAATGGCAAAAGAGCCGTGTTTGTTACCGCAAGCAGAAAAATGGGGACTAATATTTTTGACGTAGAAAAAGAAATGAATGCAGTCATTGATCAATTTAAAAAGGAGCTGCCAAAAAATATTTCATTTGATCAAAGTTTTAATAATGCAGAGAGCGTACACCACCGCTTATCAGGTTTTACCGTCGATTTTGCGATCGCAATTTTTCTAGTACTGCTCACATTGTTACCATTGGGAGTACGAGCAAGTATCGTTGTGATGGTATCGATCCCTCTATCATTGGCCATTGGTTTATTCCTGTTGGATATGTTTGGCTTCACCATCAACCAACTCAGCATCGTGGGTTTTGTTGTCGCACTTGGTTTGCTCGTTGATGACAGCATTGTTGTGGTAGAAAATATCGAACGCTATTTACGCAACGGATATAGCAGGCGCGAAGCCGCAATGGCCGCCACGAAACAAATCGGCTTGGCTGTGCTCGGCTGTACGGCAACATTGATCTTTGCATTCTTACCGTTGCTTTTCTTACCTGAAGGAGCTGGAGATTTCATAAGGAGTTTACCGGCAGCGGTTGTTACGACAGTCTTGGCATCGCTATTTGTTTCCCTCACTATCATACCTTTTTTATCAAGCAGGATATTGAGTGGACATGAAAACCCAGACGGTAATTTCTTTTTACGTGGATTGAAAAAACTGATCAGCGGATCGTATAGAAAATTATTGCATGCTGCGATTGCAAGACCGGCACTTACGCTTGTAGTTGCACTCGTAATTTTCGTCGGATCGCTTGCATTGATCCCGGTCGTTGGTTTCAGCGTCTTCCCTGCCTCTGAAAAACCGATGTTCCTTGTCAATATCGAGACGCCGCTTGGAACCAGTCTTTCAACAACAGATTCAGTTGCGAAATACGTGGAAGAAAACATACAACACATTCCCGATCTGAAAAACTACACAACAAATGTGGGGCACGGTAATCCTCGCATCTATTATAATGTTGTACCAGTCGGAAATGCTGATAATAACGCACAGTTGTTTGTCCAGTTAAAAGAAACGCCCCCGGATAAAAAAAGAAAACTAATTGATGAATTAAGAACAAAGTTCAAAGATTATCCAAACGCAAAAATTGAGGTGAAAGATTTCGAACAAGGACCACCCGTTGAAGCACCCATCGCCATTCGCCTTTTCAGCGAAGATCTCGACACATTGAGAGCATTATCATTCAGGGTTGAAGACCTTTTAAGAAAAACCGAAGGAACAATGTACGTGAATAATGATCTCACCACGCTCAAAACTGACATCAAAATAAATGTCAATAAAGATAAGGCCGGTTTGCTTGGCGTCGCAATCAGTGAAATTGACCGGACCATTCGCATGGCCGTAAGCGGACTCAATATCGGGACGTTCAGAAAGGAAAACGGAGATGAGTATAATATCAACGTAACTCTGCCAAAGGATAACAAACAAAATTTTGATGTATTTAAAAAGATATTTGTGAGCAGCTATAATGGCGCGTTGATTCCGCTAAACCAGCTCGCGGATATTCAATTCCAGGCATCCCCAACAACCATTAAACATTACGATAAGGACCGCTATACAGTAGTGACTGCATTTGTAAAGAGTGGTTACAATACCGCCAAGGTAACAGACGGCGTTTTGACACAACTAAATACAATGCGTTTTCCAACAGGTTCTTCGTATGTGCCTGCAGGTGATATTGAAGCCAGCAAGGAAAGTTTTGGCGGATTGGGAACAATTATCCTTATCACCATTTTTGGATTGCTCGGGACACTTATCTTAGAATTCAAAACTTTTAGAGGAATTCTTATCGTGTTGTCCGTTGTGCCGCTTGGAATTATCGGAGCCGTGGCTGCTTTACTATTATCTGGAAATACTTTTTCGTTCGTCGCCATCATCGGCCTTATTGCATTGATTGGTATTGAAGTGAAGAATTCAATTCTTCTCGTCGACTATACGGATCAATTAAGAAGACAGGGAATGAAACTGGAAGACGCGATTCAAGAAGCTGGTGAAACGAGATTCGTCCCAATCATTCTCACAACACTTACAGCCATTGGAGGATTGACTCCGTTGGTTTTGGAACATAATCCACTTTATTCACCTTTAGCGTTGGTTATTATCGGAGGACTCATCAGTTCAACTTTGCTGACAAGAGTTGTAACTCCGGTGCTATATAAATTACTCTCGCCAAAAGTGATACATTAATTGTTCTCCCTATGTGTCTACTGTGCTATGAGGTAAAGAAATTTACCACACAGGCACAGTAGACACATAGAGATGCATTATGAATTCGCTGACGGTCAATAATTCTAAGCCGCAACCTTTAATCTTCGATCTATTTCTTTGAGAAAGTTTTCAGCGATTTCGATGAGGTAATTGACAGAATCAATTATTTCTTCTGTCGAATAATTGGTCACCATCTGGCTACCCTCAAACGAGAGATCTGTTTCCTGTAGAATTTTGTTTTGGTGGAGGAAAATTTCACCGAGTCGCGCGATGTCATCGACGATCATGTCTATTGAAATATCTAACTTAGAAGTAATCTTAATAAATTCATCCGGGGATTGAATGCAATCAGTACTTGAATCATACTTCAAATTCGCCCCATTGAATGAATCTCTCATTGCTTGCTTCAGAACAGAATCTAGTCCTGCAACCGAATATGAAAACATTGCCGTTAATAAATCTTGTCGGCGTGCGTGATCAAATATCGAATCTCCTTTGATATCACGATAAACTTTTAGCAAAGAAGATAAAGTCAGCGCGCATTCCTGGAGAATTTGCGCTGACTTTTCTAACAACCGACTATTAGTGCAATATGAAATTTTATAAATGGTCACTTTTCATAGTTTAAGCAATCCAATATTGATTTCAAAAACAGTGGCTACTAACTCGGGCATCAGAATGATCCTTAAATCATCCGGATTTCTTGTTTCCCTCCGCCGGACCCGATAAACTCACATTTCGTTGTCTGGCAGAGATAAATTTTACTTTCCTTCCTGTACCGGCAACACGAATGCTGGCAATAATCCATGAGCTTCTTTGTGTGTTTTAATCACGGCATCTGCATCGGGAGCCTGTGAAAGACAAAAAACAGTTCCTGCTTTTTCATCAACCCAATAGTTGATAAAATTTACTCCATACTTCTTCTGTACAGCAAGATCTTTTTGGTGTGCACCTGCTACGGCAGCAGCAGTAACTTTTCCTGCACCTAAATTGTGAACGTCAAGAAAGAATTTTTCTCCATCGATTTCAGCAGACTCAACGCCAGCTTTCATCTTGTACACTGTTGTCGGCACGAGACCATGAGCTTTCTTATGCGTCTTGATAATGGCCTGTTCATTTTTCGCAGTGGATAGACAGTACACTTTTCCGGCTTGTTCATCTACCCAGAACTTGATGAAATTAACACCATACTCTCCTTGTGTGGCCAAATCTTTTTGATGCGCAGCCAGAACATCTTCGAATTTTACCTTACCGGGTTCGAGATCGTGTTCATCAATAAAAAGACTTTTTCCGGAAGATTTTTTTTCAGTTGTCGGGACTGTGCCAAGCGGTTTATCTTGAGACTTGCATACAAAGCCAATCGTGAGCATAGCCAAGGTGAGCACCTGCACCTTCGTTACAATTTGTTTCATGAATAAAGTTTTAAATTATGAGTGGCGAAGATAGCAGGTACTATGTGTGGAGGACTATAACAAACTATTCAAAGAATGGTAAAATTGATTCATGAGGTATTATGGCGTTTTTAGAATTGCCGCCGGAAGGACGCCGAATTTCTTTTTAAAACATTTTGTAAAATAAGACGGACTGCTGAATCCGCTGGCAAACGCGATCTCAGAAATATTGCCGGTATTTTTTCCCAACAGCTTTTGTGCTTCCTCCAATCGGTAGTCCAGGACAAACGAAAGGGGCGATTTGCCGGTTAGCGATATCATTTTCCGGTACAGTTGAGATTTGCTATAACCAAGTCGTTTTACAAAACTGTTTGCGTTAAAGCCCGTATCACTCCACGAGTGCTCGGTATAATCCATCAGAAGCGTAAGAAATTTCTCGTCGCTCCGGGTGAGGACGAGCACATTCTTATTTTCAATTAAATTATCCGCACTTTCATTCTTGTACAGGTCCCTTACTTCAGCGGAAAGAATGACGTCGCCTTTCAACACCCGACACATTCGTTCCGCCAATTTAATCGTATCCTCGAAAATCATTTGCCTGCGGGTCACCGGCACGCCCGAATTCACACCAATCTTTAATGCAAATTTCACGTGCTTATTTCGATTAAAATCTCTATTCAATAATTGCACCTCCATTGCGGCATGTACGGCATTGGTAACTGATGTAAATGAAACTAAATAATAATAATCCGTTTGCCTTACGATGCTTCCATTGCAGCTCCTCAAAATTTTCTGGAGTCCTGTGTTGAATGATTTAAATGAAGAAGTAAAGTCGGGGGACAGACTGTTTTCGGATTTGATTTGATTCAGGCAAATGACGACGATCGTTCTGAATGCGGGTTCGTCAATTATATTTAATTCAGTGTTCCGTTTGTTTTCGGGGTCTTCAATTCTTCCTAAAAAAGATTCTACAACTCGGGTTTCAACTTCTATGATTTCGTGGGGAACCTGGCCATGCGCGAAATCGTGCATTTCTTTGATGGCTTTGGCATCTGGAGCTTCAATCAAACAAAAAGCTGTTTTTCTCTTATCATCGAACCAATAAGTTAGTCCCCTGCAACCAAACTTGCCTTGGACTTTTAAATCTTCCTGATGAATTCGGGCAATATCCTCAGCGGTGACAGGCTCCGAAACATCATGCCTATCCATATAAATTGGCATATATCACAGGTTTTAAAAGCTAAACAATTTCACTCAACGATCGCATAGCTTCTTTGCTACCATCATTACCAAAGGTAAGTGAGTAAATTGAATTTGTCATTTTGCGGAATTCGCTCAGGATATTTTTTCGACATAGTGGTTAGATGAAAAAAAACACAGATATGCTGTGTATTTTATCACCCATGGTAGACAATTCAACAAATATTCTCTCCGAGATTCAATTCGACATTGAGTCAGTCGAAATGAAACCTTTGGCTTTTGACAAATTAAATCATACCTGCAGGGCAGAAACTTTGGACTTTATCGAATATGGTCCTTGCACAATCAACGTCGCGCAACAAGATTGGCTTTGCTGTGCACACGGCAATCCGAATGATCCCTTTCAACTTTGTTTATATAAAAACTTTTAGGGATTTATTTTTTGAATCCAATTCTATCGCGATCGTCCCATTTTCTTTGCGCAGATTTCTCATCGAGTAAATTTTCCATCGCATCATAAATTTGATTTAACTGCACATCGTGTTCACCCAATCTTTCTTTTATCTCCCGTAATTGTTCTCTGAGATCGCTTTGCTTCAACAGAACTTTTCTGACTTCGACAAATGCTCTCATTATGGCGATATTCATGTTAATTGCCTTGTCGGAATTCAAAATACCGCTCAACATAGCGACTCCCTGCTCGGTAAATGCAAATGGGGTCACGGCAGTATTGCGTTTTGATTGGGCTACGGTCACAATTCTTGGTCGTTGCGAGGTACTTTTGGATGCGGTCACAGATTGTGACCGGATGTTTTCCCATTCTTCTTGTGTCAGCCGGAACATGAAATCTTTTGGGAACCGTTTGTTATTTCTTTTGACCGATTGATTCAAAACTTTTGTGGGCACTTCGTATAACGATGCAAGATCGAAGTCAAGCATCACGCGTTCTCCGCGAATCTCATAAATTCTGTTTTGGATACTTTGGATTATTTGCATTGACATAATTCTGCTTTTTGCGTGTTTGAGGATTTGTGAAGTCTTAAATTTATTACAAAAGTGATAAATGCGGAAATGAGATGTTGCAAAGGGAAATCAAGGGCGGAAGAGTGTGGAAATGTGATAAATGTGGAAATGTGAAAATTAATAGGCCCGGTCGAACTACTGAATTTTCACATTTCCACATTTATCACATTTCCACATCACAAACAATTCTGTTCGTATATTTGAATTTTACAAATCATGAAAACTGTAAAAACAACTTCGCTCGATGAATTCTACAAAGAAGCCGCTCACTTCAGCGGGAAAGATATTAGCGCATTGTTACCACCTGGAATTCATAAGGAAGTTGGACACTTCAACATCTTTGATATCGCTAAAACAATCGAAGAAGTAAAACGAAAAGCGGTGATGCCGTATAACCGCCGCGCTTATTATAAAATTAGTTTTATCCAGGGGAGAAACACTGCAGAATATGCTGATAAAGTAATTGATATCGAAAAAAATGCATTGTTATTCGCAACCCCGAAGGTTCCTTATCACTGGATACCAAAAGACTCCAACCAGGCAGGATATTTTTGCGTGTTTACCGATGCCTTTTTAATCAAAAATAAAAGCGGGATTGTATTGGATAACCTTCCGATTTTTCAGTCAGGTGGCTATCCCGTTTTTCAAATCAGTGATGAGGATGCGAAAGAGATCGACGGCATTTTTAAAAAAATGCGAAGAGAAATTGGATCGGATTATGCTTATAAATATGATTTGCTTCGCAACTACGTTTTGGAACTGATCCACTACGGACAAAAACTGCAGCCTGCTACCATGTTGCATCCAACTCACAATGCATCTGCGCGCGTGACATCTTTGTTTATCGAGTTGCTCGAGCGCCAGTTTCCAATTGAATCTCCCAATCAGCAACTTGCATTGCGAACTGCAAAAGATTACGCGAATCGATTGGCCATCCATGTAAATCATCTAAACAAAGTTTTGAAAGAAAGCACGGGGAAGACGACTACCGCTATTATTTCCAATCGAATCATACAGGAAGCTAAAATCCTGCTGAAGCAAACGGATTGGAACATTTCCGAGATTGCATATAGCCGGGGTTTTGAAGAAGTCGCACATTTTTCTAACTTTTTTAAGAAGCAGACAACTTTCTCACCATTAAACTTCAGATAGTTTACTCTCTGCTATTCCTTATTATTATTTGAATTTTGCAAACATCGGATTGATCGACGCAATGAAGGAACAAATATTGCGGCGGAACTTTGTTGCATTAAAAATCAAAAAAAGATATGGCAAACAAAAGTAAAATCGCTCTCGTAACAGGAGCGAGCCGCGGTCTCGGAAGAAATATGGCGATCGGTCTCGCAAAAAAAGGGATTGACATCATACTCACTTATCATAGCAACAGCAGCGAAGCAGATAAAGTAGTCAGGGAAATTCAATCACTGGGACAACAAGCATTTGCATTCCAGCTTGATGCCGGCGCTATAAAATTGTTCGATGATTTTTTCAGCAGGCTGAAGCAATTCTTAACAGAACACAGAGGCAGTCCCAATTTTGATTTCCTCGTCAACAATGCAGGTACGGCCCTCTATTCTCCTTTCGCTGAAACAACGGTGGAGCAATTTGATACCGTGTTCAACATTCATCTTAAAGGAGTGTTCTTCTTCACACAAAAAGCATTGCCTTTTTTAAATAACGGTGGACGTATCATCAATGTCTCCTCGGGACTTGCGCGTTTCTCTTATCCCGGATCATCAGCATACGGTTCTATGAAAGGAGCGATTGAAGTGTTGACAAGATATCTTGCAAAAGAACTCGGTTCACGCGGAATTGCAGCGAATGTCGTTGCACCCGGCGCTATTGAGACAGATTTCGGAGGTGGTCATGTTCGTGATAATAAACAGATCAATGACCAGATCGCCGGACTTACCGCGTTAGGCCGTGTGGGATTGCCCGATGATATCGGAGGTGTTGTCGCATTTCTTTGCACAGAAGAAGCCAGATGGATTAATGGCCAGCGTATCGAAGTGTCAGGTGGAATAAATCTGTAAGAGTCCTGTCTTAAAATAATTGATCGGCCAATTATAACGTCGATGAACACACGATAAATGCTGAGATTATTTTAACGCCTACATGTTTCCATGTAGGCGTTACTTTAATATTAACTTTTCTCAAAGAATTGTGATTCCGATCTAATAAGTGTCTACTTTTGATAAATCCTACACAAATCTCTCATCAGCCTAAACCTTATATCCTCTACTGAACAGCCGCATTTTTATTATCGTTAGTCATACCTGTTGAATGCATAGTGCCTTGCTGAAACAAACAAGTTCTATCGGAAAGCCAGGGCCGTACTCAGTATGCTCACCAATTAAATCTAGCGATATGAAAAAGAAAGTTTCACTGTTGCCAACGAATACGTTGGAATCAGTCACCAAAACATCTAAGCCAATTGTCAACGCCTACTCGAACAACGACCAGGTCATCATAGCCTGGCAGTACCAGCAACCGATTACAGATTGCATTGGTTTCGCAGTGTACAAAAAACTCAACAACGAACCGGATGCTGAAGCTGATGCACTAATGAACAGGGTTGGATTTGCGGATGAACAATTCGTCAAGGGAGAACAAAGACCAAGCACTGAATGGCCGATTCAACGATTTGTGTGGACGGATTTTTCAGTGAGCGAGGGAGACACAGTAAACTATAGAGTTGTTCCGATTCTTTTCGACGGCGAAAAATTAACGAAAGATTCATCGAATGCATCGGACTGGACAAATCCTGTACAGGTAAAAACGGGAATCGATATTTTAAATAATCCGTCTCCGTACAGCTGCTATTTTAACCGCGGCATTGTATCGTCACAGTTCTTCTCAAGAATGAAACACGATCTCTCCGACGAATTGCCTGGAACGTCGTTGCCAAAAATTATTGGAGGAGAAAATAATAAGCTGCGAGACTTCCTCGGTGGTTTTCTCGACAATCGATTATTCGCATTACTGGATGAAGTGATCAAGGATTCGACGTTAACTATTCATGCTGCCATATACGAATTGCATCAACAAGATGTCATTGACAAGCTTTGCAGGATCTCGAATCGCGCGCATATTATTCTTGCGAATGGAGCCGCCAAGAAAAAAGATGAAGACAAAAATGAAGATTCAAGGCAAGAAATTAAGAACGCAGGCGTCGAAGTTTTTGACCGGATTGTTGACGTTACAAAAAAGCATTTTGCTCATAATAAGTTTATCGTGATATCCCGGAATAATAAACCTGAACGTGTTTGGACCGGAAGTACTAACCTGACGCCGGGTGGAATGTTTTCTCAAGTCAATAATGCAATGTTGGTCCAGGATGCAAATCTCGCCTCGACTTATCGCGATGAATGGGATGCTTTGAAAAAAGACGTGCAGCAAGATCAAAATCTTTACGGAGAAGCATTATACAAACACAACAAAGCTGCATTTAAATTTGATCGCGGCGACAGTCGCGTGTGGTTCGCGCCAACACATGATTTCAGCGATCTGAAAGATGTCGAAGATCTTATGGAAAATGCGAAAACAGGAATTTTGTTCCTCATGTTCAATCCTGGTCCAGCTGAAACTTTCTTTAATTACATACAGGACCTGCAAGAAAGAAAACCAAAATTATTTATTCATGGAGTGATCAACCAGGATCCAGGCGCCGCCAGTAAAAATCCATTAATATTTTTTCATCGTGGACAAAAAATCGAAACAGACTGGAACGCGATTCTTCCAAAGACAGTTAATGAAGAGTTTTCTTTTTGGTACAAGGAAATTAGCGCAGGCATTGTTACAATTCACAGCAAGGTATTAGTCATTGATCCATTTGGCGAAAAACCGATTGTGGCATTCGGGTCACATAATTTTGGACCGAAGGCCAGTGCAACAAATGATGAGAATTTGTTGATTTTGCTTGACAGGAAAGTCGCGGAACAATATGCAGTTAATGTGATGGCTGTATATGATCACTACCGTTGGAGATATTCATTGTTTAACCAAAATACAGACTTTACAGGTCTCACAAAGGATAGAGAATGGATGACTTCTTATATGAGCAATGAAACGAGAAAACGTGAATTGGAATTTTGGATTCGCGGATTTTTGCCAGTGCTTTCGGGCAAGCCAAAATCGGCGCGAGTAGTGGTGAGATAAAAAAGGCCCGTCCCGGGCTCCCTCCGCCTGAGGCGGAGGGTCGGGAAAGGCTTTTTTTCATATTAACACATCTTACAACTTTGATTTCGTAAATTGTGATACGCAAAATTCCGCTGATCATGGCTTCCGAAAATCATACACAGACCCGTCGAAATAGCGTACGAATTGTATTGGGAATTCTTGCATTGACGAGTTGCCTGTACACAAAAGCTCAAATGTATGCGCCTCCGCTATTGAATAGTATCAATCTTATTCAGTGGACTCCATTTCCTGATTACGATCAAATTCGGGAAAGCCGAATCAACAACCAAAAATGGTTTGTCAGTAAATACGTGGGCGTATCGGCCGGATCAGTTTTTTACCCAGGCGGTGCAGCCACGGTTGTATCCGCGCCGATCGGTCTGCAATTGAACAGGAAACTGAGCAATAACTTCTACGCTTTTGGAGGCGTATACCTTGCACCAACTTTTGCAACTTTCAATCACGCGTTTATTAACCCTTCTTCAAATAAATCTTATCCCGGCAATTTGTATAATCCTTATTCTCTTGGGATCAATCCAGGATTTCGGATGGGACTGATGTACGTGAATGATGCCGGAACATTTTCTATCTCAGGTAGCGTTGGAGTGCAGTCGAGCAGTTATCCCGCGCCAGTTTACCAACAGCGACGAACAAACACAAAAAAACAATAGCAGCCATTTCGATAATAATATATGACTAAACGTTTCCCGTTTCTCCTCGTTTGGTTGTTGACGATTTCCTTATTGTCAAACAGCCAGGATAAAAAATCCACTAACAAAAAGAATAGATTAATCAATACGATCGACAGCATTTTGCAAAGCCAGGTCTATGGGGATAAGATACCGGGCGCTGTAATTCAAATTAAACAAAATGGGAAAGTCATCTACACTAACGCATACGGCTACGCGCAAAAATATGATTTCAATCACCAGGAATTAAGGTCGCCAGAAAAAATGTCGGTTCAGCATCTATTTGATATCGCGTCTCTCACTAAAGTGGTTGGTACAACAACTTCAATCATGCTGCTTGTCGATCGCGGTCTTCTTAAAGTAGATGATCCCGTTGCAAAATATATCGGGGGTTTTGACGACCCTTATAAGCGCTCCATCACCATTCGCCATTTACTTACGCATACTGCGGGATTGTACGAATGGTATCCATTGTACTATCGCTGCAGAAATAAATTTGAAGCTTACAAATTGATTGAAGAGCTGCCGTTAAAATATCCTGTAGGCGCAGGGCGCCATTACAGCGATTTGGGTTTTATCATTCTCGGAGAAATTATTGAAAAAATATCCGGCATGCCTTTACAGCAATTTGTTGAACAAAATATTTTTAAACCGTTAGGTATGGAGCACACTACGTACAATCCATTGCGGTCGAAAAAATTTACAAAGATTGCTGCTACAGGACCAGGCAACCTATATGAAAACAGAATGGTTCATGACTCCACACTTGGTTTTAAAATAGACTATATTGATCCTGACTCATGGAACGGATGGCGAACATACGTATCAAGAGGAGAAGTCGATGATGGCAATGCATGGTATGCGAACGAAGGTGTGTCGGGTCACGCCGGATTATTTTCAACAGTGGATGATTTGCAAAAGATAGTCGACATGCTGATGAATAAAGGTAAAGTTGGAAATACTCAATTCATATCAGCGAAAACAATCGAAATGTTTTTGAGCAAGGATGAATTTAAAAATGGACTTGGATGGGTTATGGACAACACCAGTTCATATATGAAAAACGCGCCGGCGGGAAGTTTTGGCCATACAGGATTCACTGGAACGAGTATCGTCGCAATTCCGTCATCTCAAACCTCCATCATTCTTTTGATAAACCGTGAAAACATGGGTTTAATTAATGGCGACTATTATAATGTTGGTCCGATAAGACAACAAAT
>Ga0163162_10001119_pt1 | contig 24928 bp, 24 predicted proteins | sample S55metaG_FD_115310 | JGI IMG/M metagenome (GOLD analysis project Ga0163162, IMG submission 115310) | Switchgrass rhizosphere microbial communities from Kellogg Biological Station, Michigan, USA - S5-5 metaG | ecosystem: Host-associated > Plants > Roots > Rhizosphere > Soil | place: USA... | reverse complement strand
ATATGAGACTCGTTACTCGACAATCCAAAAACTGCGACTGTCAGTATACCGGCAATTACCAATGTAAGTATAACACTGCTCAACCTCGCGCCGGTTTTTATTCCACGACTATTGATCCACGTTAGCAAAAGAATGAGGCAAATTGCAACCAGTTTTACCGAGAAATTTTGAAACGGGAAAAATACGCCGCCAATATTTATATCGGCAAGTGATTCGAGCATCGGAGGAAAATGAATCATGCTATTGAGCGACTGGGAAAATATATAAGCCAATGAAGAAATCGACGCTGTTTGAATCACTGCAAAAAGCGACCAACCGAAAATAAATGAGAAAAAACGATTGTAAATTTTCTTGTAATAAACATATTCCCCACCCGTATCTGCCAGCAATCCCGCTACTTCCGCGTTACTTAACGCTCCGAATAAACTGATTATGCCGGCAAGGATCCAACAAATGAGCACCCAGCCTGAAGAGTGCAACACGCCAGCCATAGGCGCAATCTTTTTGTATACACCAGACCCGATTATGTTTGATACGGCAACAACGACGACCATTCCTACACCGAGCGCTTTTTCGAGTTGAGGAGGAGAATTTTTATTCATCGTGGATCTGGTCAGGAGTTAAAGATTCCGTTAGGTCTACAATTAGTCTTTTAAAAATAGGCAATAATAATATTCAACAATCAACAGGGAATAATCAATTATCAAGTTTGGGGGCGACTTTCCGTCAATACGTGGACATTGATTATTCCCTGTTGATTGTTGAATATTTTTTCTCGCCAGTCACACTTTCATCGCTGCCAACTTCTCTGAATTGATTTTATCTTCCTTAAACATTTGAATTCCTTCTTTCAAACTGAGATAACGAAATCCACGCTTATGATTCATTCTGCTAATGCGCCAGAGGATGATCCAATGCCGGATGATTTCCTTCCAGGCAAAAAAAATCGAGTGTTTTGGATCATATATATGTGTTGGCTCCGATCCCGCGCCATTTACTTCTATGATTGAGAAATTCAAACCCCGCTCCAGTTCATCCCAGGTATTGAAACGGATATCAAGCCGACCGAAATAAAAGCTGGGGATTTGTCGACAAATTCGATCAATGGTTTCCGTGAGCCTTTCAGTCACAAGGTTTGAATGGTCCAAAAATTTAGCGCCCCGCGCATGATTTCCATATGGGACAATGACGCGTTCTTCACCTTGCGCCGGAACCTCTTGCAGCAACTCCGCATTCGTTTGTTCCAGTTTTTTTAACTGCAGAATTGCGCGTTTGCTTTTCAGTAATAGATTTTTTACACTGGTAATACCATCGCCGGTGACCTTCAGAAATTCTTTTCCGACAATTCCTGAAATTTTTCCACGTGGGCTATCGGGATACCGATAATAAAAAATGCCAACTTCATTCTTGTACGAAACGAATTCCTGGATGTGAAAGTCCATGTATGTCGACTTCAGGTAGTCTCTCAAATCCGATTCGTTGCGCAATGCTTTTATCCCGCGACCGCGACCACCGATATCTGGTTTCCCAATCAGCGGAAACCTGAATTCATTTTTTTTGAGATCGTCGAGAACGATATCTGCATTTGACGGAACTGAAAAAAAAATTGTCTTCGGATGAATTTCGCGCGGTATGAGAGATACAATCTCTTTCTTTGATTCATTTAGAAATCCACCATTCTTAATTTCGGGATTTGCGGCCGCAAAAAAAAAGAAAGATCTCGCCCGAACACAAAGGCCAATCCAAATTATATAGATCGGAATATAGATGGTATTAAAACTCCAGTATTCCCAATTGAACAACCGGATAAAAAAAGGCCGATGCATTAACCGCTTGCTCCAGTTCATCACTTTACGGCAATTTCTTTGTGTAATAGCAAGTCGTAAGTATGACCCGCCAAGTTGCGGACATCAATGTATTTCATAAACACATGGTCATGGGTAAATGATGCTGAGGTAATGCTGACAGTCATCACTTCATTGTTACGATTCATCAGTAAATCATTGTGACTATCGCCGTCGCCGGTGAACTGGTGAAAATGCAAAATATCATCTTGCGAGGGAGCGGGATCTTTAGTGATCCATTTTTCAAACCATTGACGACGTTTTAAAATAGTGTTTTCGTCGTACAAGGTGACGGAGGACCAAATATGTGGAATTTGATTGTCGATTTCAACATGATATTTGTTCCGCCCGTCCCATCTGCAGTCAAACAATCGTCGGTCCTGCCAAATGATTGCGGTAAATGGTTCGATATTGTCGAGATCGATATCAAGAAATGATTTGACCGGTGACAGTGAATCGATCAGATCCAACAGTATCAGGCCCCTGCTCTTTCTGTAAGGCGGATGCGAAATATGTTTTTGAAATCCGCCGTTCAAAAAAACAATTGCATTGCCATCCTCATGTACTGCAAACCAGGTTCCACCCGCATTATTATCTTTTGGAAAGAGTACGTCCGATTTTTTTAAGGAATATAAAGCGGGAACGATCGCGGTAGCGCGCCCATGGTTTTCATCCCTGTTGGAAGTGATGAACACTTTTTCTTTTACCGGAATAAATGTTACTGTGCACATTCTCTGCGATGCTTGATTGTAGATGAAGCAACACCGAAATTTTCAGATAAAATAATGTCACTGATTTCTGCAATGCCAACGCGCATCAATGCCATATGATGAATTGCGTGCTCAAGATTGTATGCAATCTCACGGTAATAATTTGTGGAGATCACAAGTGGCTCGCCTATCTGATTATCGTAATTCGCCGAAAGCAATAATTCTTTGTTCGGTCTGTTCAGAGAATGAAATATCTCGTGCAGAAGATCGCAGGCCAAATCTTTGCTGGTTTCAATATCGATATCCCGGTTACGCTTTTCGTACTCGATCGTGCCGCATGCATATCCTTTTTCAAGGCATTGGAATAATTCGATGATATGGCGGACATGCTGCCCGACTGTATTATTCGACAGGCTGCTGCAAGGTTGCACATATTCTGCGTTTGACAGCGCGTTGATCGAATCTGTTAACTGAACAAAAACGTTCCTTACGACAGGTTGTAATTGCATGGATCAGGTGTTTTCTAAAAATAAGATTTATTTCGTTTATTTCGCTGCGAGCACACTCAAAGAAAGATCCACATTGTCGGAAATCGTACTCGAGCCCCCAACTCCGAAATCCTTCCTGTTGATTTTAAAATCTCCCTTAAAGAGAAATCCATCCTGAGAAGGCTCAGCGGTGAAAGGAAATGAAACTTCTCTTGTCTCATTTTTAATCGTAAGTTTTCCGAAAATAAATAGTGTCCCCTTTTTGTTCGACGGCGTTACTTTGGTAGATACGAAACGGATGCGCGGATAGTTTTTTACATCGAAATAACTGTCTTCGCGAAGATGATTGTCGCGTGCATTATTATCCGTAAATACTGAGTTCGCATCAATACTTACATCAAAACTTGCTGTTGATAGATTATTAGGATCGAACTGGATCGTGCCATCGAGGCCACTAAAGGAGCCAGTGACATTAAATCCAAAATTCTTGACTTTGAATTTTACAGCGGAACTTTTTTCTACCGGTTTGTATTGAGCCAGGGCAAATACTGCGGTACAAGCAAAAACAAATGATAGTACAATTTTTTTCATAGATCCAATTTCTTGATTCGACTTATTGCCTGATTAATGATAAAATTTTACTTCTATAAAAGAAAGTTAAAATTGCACAACTGATAAATACAATCACAGCATATATAAACAATACGGCGTCTCCGTCAAACAAGATGCCTAGTTTCGTGAGATGAAAATAAATCGCCCCAGCCATAAGTCCCATTCCAAGCAAGGCGCCATACCCGGTGGTCCGGGGAATCAATATTAGTACGGAAGCAATTAATTCAAGTATGCCAATCCCGATCCTGCCCCATGGTTCCATACCAATCTCCGTAAATAATTTTACTGATTGGGGATCTGCTGTGAACTTAAAATACAGCGTCTGCAGCAATATAACGGCGGCGAGCAGGCGAAGAATCCAGAGAATTAAGGTTTTAAATTTCATGTTGTGAATTTATAGGTTATAGGTTTCCCCTTCGTCATACCTCTTTCTACTAATGATAAATTTTCTTCCAGTTTGCATCGGCCTGCTGATGGAGCTTCGCTTCATCCTTATTCCACGATTTTAGCGTGTTGTTGAAAAACTTATTATAGAACACAAACAATTTGCCATCGATGATCTTAAATGTTTCCGGATCAATTTCAACTTTTGAACCATCTTTTCCCATTGCGTAAGCACACCATCCACCGTATTGCGGTTCATATTTTGAAGGATTCTTTTTGAATTCCTCCTTATCAGTCGCGCTCGCAAAATAATATGTAACGCCTCCGCTTACTACCGCAAAGTCTTTATTTCCTTTCACAGCTTTATTTTGCGTGAAGTAAGAAACAGGGTCGTACCCACTAAGGACAACGCCCTTGTCGAGATTGAATTCTTTTTTTCTTTGCGCTGATTCATCTTGTGCAAAAGAAAAAAATCCGGGGATTATTAGGAGTGCTGCAAAAAAATATTTCATAGTTAAAATTTATTCCAAAGCTATCTGTCAATCCATTTTGCAAATGTCGGTCAATTGACAGCCAGTTTCTTTTGCAGCTTTTTAACATTCAAAAAGCAAATCTGGTTGCGGTCATAGGATAAGATCCCCTCGCCTTCCAGTTCGTTAATCATTGTGGTTACAGTTTGCCTGCTTGATCCGATTAAATTTGCAATGTCTTCATGTGTGAGGTAATTTGGAATACAAAAACCTTCGGCTGTATGGTCTCCCAATTTTTGTTCAACGAGTTGCCAGAAGAAATGGACCAATCTCGTCTTGACGTCTTTGTTCAATAAATTCACCAGCCGATTTTCAATGTTCCGCAGTTTTGCGCCGACCTGTTTGCTATACTTCAACGCCAGTTCAGGCCGTTTCTTTAATAATTTTTCGAAGTCGTCAATATTAAAGGCGCAGATGCTGACATCCTGTTTATGCGCCTGCGCAAATTCTCCGTGCAGGTTATTTCGTTCGAGTGTGAACTGACCAAAAATCTCACCTTTTTGAATGATCTCCTTGACGCGTTCTCTTCCATCTTCACCGATATAACCAATCTTTATATATCCGTCTTTCACGAAATAAATCTTGTTCAGATTATGTGCTTCGAAATAGATGTATTCGCCCTTCGGCACTTCCATAAAATGATGCTCAATCTTAAGATCGTCAATTTCCTCTTCGGAAAGATGGCACCACAGGTCATAATTTCTTACTAAAAACATTTTATCGTCGTCAGGCATACTCATGGCTTAGAATTATGGAACTAAATTACGTCTTCGCAATTTGCATTAATATGAATTTTATACACGGGTATACATATTACAGCTATTAGCACAAATTGGTTGTCGGACCAGACTGGTGCCCTGGCACGACAAAGGCGATCCGGGATGCAATGATGATTATTTCTTAATTGTCAAACATCGAATTGGCATAAATTGTGTGCAAATTAAACGGCGTGCTAATTTAATTGTGGCAAGCGGTTGGCACATTCGAGCTTCCAGAGGACGCCCACGACGCGTGAACGCTTTTAGTAGGACGCAGATAGGGAGCATACTGGGAGCATCCATAGATCATCTATGGCTCCTCGCAGGAATACCCATGAATTATCCCTGACTGACCAGCGAAATTTCCTTGTTTTTCATACACATCTTTCTTGTCAGTTCAATATCTTAATGGTCCAAATCAGTGAAAATCCGCCTCATTTTTCGGGGGTAGTCCGCGATATTGCTTTATTTTACGTCAAAATCGCTCCGCATGGAAATACCAACGATGGCAGAGCTGGTCGCCAAGGGAGAAAATCCTGACATTCTCTTTTGGGTCGGTTGTTCCGGCAGTTTTGACCAACGGGCGCAAAAGATAACAAGGGCATTTGCCGCAATCCTGAACAAAACTGCTACCAAATACGCCATCCTCGGCCGCGAAGAGCTATGTAATGGTGACCCGGCCCGACGGGCAGGAAACGAGTTCCTGTTTCAAATGATGGCTTACCAGAATATACAAACCCTGAATAACTACCAGGTAAAAAAAATAGTTACTGCTTGTCCACATTGTTTTAATATTTTGCGCAACGAATATCCGGCCCTTGGGGGAAATTACGAGGTCATTCATCACTCTGTTTTTTTGCAGCAGCTGATCGATGACGGGAAAATAAGACTCAAAGGTGGCGGTACTTTCAAAGGAAAGCGCATAACCTACCACGATAGTTGCTACCTCGGCAGAGCGAACAATATTTACGAAGCACCGAGAAAAGTTCTGGAGAAACTCGATGCAGAACTAGTAGAAATGAAACGATGTCGCAGCAAAGGGCTTTGCTGTGGCGCCGGCGGTGCTCAAATGTTCAAAGAAGAAGAAAAAGGAACCACAAGAGTAAACTTCGAAAGAAGCGATGAAGCCATTGCAACAGGCTCAAATATTATCGCTTCGGCTTGTCCCTTCTGCAATACGATGCTGACTGACGGCGTTAAACATGCAGAAAAGGAAGACAGCGTTCAAGTGTTGGATATTGCAGAATTGATAGCTGCCAATCTTGATAACTAACCATAAAAACTAACGTCATGAAATCGATTTTTACCTGGCAATCCCTTCGGATGTTTGTCATTTTCTATTTCTGCGTTCTGTGCGTTAATGCTTTGATATCGATTATTACTTCGGATTTCGATATTGCGACCCAGTTCTCGACAAAAAATTTCTTGTTTAATATTATCACCGCGGCCTTCATCACGCTTATCCGTCTTGCGCGGCAAGAACGGCTTCAACATCAGGGTACAAAAGCCTAATTTTGTGAAATGAACCTGGAATTTAAAGAATTACTGCCCGCAGATTTCAACCCGGCATCCCGTGTCTGGATATATCAAAGTAACCGTTTGTTCACAATTGCTGAGGCGTTGGAAATTGAAGAGATGCTTGACGTGTTTGTGCGCGATTGGAAATCTCATGGAACACCTGTTACTGGATATGCGAATCTTTTCTTCGGGCAATTTATTATACTGATGGCCGATGAATCTGCGAGTGGCGTCAGCGGATGTAGCACGGACAGTTCCGTGCGATTGATCAAGCAAATCGAACAATTGTACAAAGTGAATTTATTTGACCGGCTACTTTTGGCCTTTGTCGTCAAAGATAAATTGCAAACAATTCCGATGTCGCAACTGAACTATGCCGTTGAAAACAGTTTTATCACGGCCGACACACTGTACTTCAACAACACAATACAAACCAAACAGGAGCTTGAAAACAATTGGATCATTCCAGCAAAAAACAGCTGGCTCACCAATAAGGCTCAATTTAAAAAAGAAGTGATTTCGTAACTATACGTGAAGTAACAATCATTGTTCTCCGCCGAGTTCAAATTCGTAGTCTTCTGTTTCTCCCCTGCGTTTCGTAACACGAAGGGAACTTTCTTTGCTGTTCTCGGCCCTTATATCCTCGTCTTTTTCATCAGTTCTTTTAAAGGCGTCCGGGTATAAAATTAATTCATGCGATTTATTCATTTTGTCAAAATAAATGACGTGCCATTCCCCACTTGTTTTTTGAAAATTAAGGGTCATCAGCGGACCACCTGATTTCAATCTTACGATATCACCGGAATTATATTTTTCCATAACAAATAAATTTAGGTTACTAAAAGATACAACAAATGAATTTGAAATGGTGGAATTAGGTGACGATGATTTTCCAAAATCATATTGTTCGTTGCAATCGAATTAAGTACTAAATTAGTTACCTTAATATTTTAAAGTCATAATGCGGAAGTAGCTCACCTGGTAGAGCGACAGCTTCCCAAGCTGTAGGTAGCGGGTTCGAGTCCCGTCTTCCGCTCTTAGGCAAATGTGAGGAATGTGAGGAATGAAGAATGTGGAAATGTGGAGATGTGAGAATTCTGAAGGTCAATCTTCGATTATGAATAATGTCTCACTTATAATCGAAGGTTGACCTTCAGAATTCTCACATCTCCACATTTTCACATTCCCACATTCTCACATTCTCACATTTATCACATTCATCACATTCGTCACATTTTCTCCCTGCCATCCTGTCATTATTCCCTGCTTTTGACTATTTTTGCTGTTCTAAAAAAGGTATTATTTGACGATGTTGGAAATTAGCAGTACCAGGTTGCACGATGAAAACCGCCAGGGCGAAGCGTTTGCTCCGACTGCGGGGCACTTAGATGCACATGGAAAGAAATTTTATATTGAAAGCTACGGATGCCAAATGAATTTCGCGGACAGCGAAATCGTAGCTTCTATCCTGCATGATAAAGGATTTGGCGCCACGCGGAATTTCGAGGAGGCAGATCTTGTTTTCCTGAACACTTGTTCTATCCGGGAAAAGGCGGAGCAAACCGTTCGCAGCCGGCTTCATATTTTCAGACAATTGAAACGAAGCAAACCTTCCCTGCTCATTGGGGTTTTGGGTTGTATGGCCGAAAGATTAAAATCAAAATTTCTTGAAGAAGAAAGATTGGTTGACCTGGTTGTGGGACCGGACGCTTATCGAACCTTACCTGCGTTAATCGAAGAAGCGGAGGGCGGGCAAAAAGCTGTGAATGTATTGTTGAGTCGCGACGAAACATATGCGGATATTGCGCCGATACGCCTCGACAGTAACGGCATCACTGCCTTTGTAAGCATCATGCGCGGCTGCAACAATATGTGTTCGTTTTGTGTTGTTCCATTTACGAGGGGACGTGAAAGAAGCCGGGATGCAATTTCGATTGTAAAAGAATGTGAGGCCCTGTTTCATGAAGGTTTTAGAGAAGTAACATTGCTTGGGCAAAATGTAGATAGCTATTACTGGTATCCGTCAAATGATAATGGATCAAATGCAGGAGCCGTAACTTTTGCGATGCTTCTCGAGCGGGTCGCCATGATTTCTCCATTGCTCAGAGTTCGTTTTTCCACTTCTCATCCGAAAGATATCACAGATGATGTGTTGCACGTGATGGTGGCGCATGAAAATATTTGCAAGTATATCCACTTGCCTGTGCAAAGCGGATCCAACAGAATCCTTCAACTGATGAACCGAACGTATACGAGGGAATGGTATATGGCAAAAGTGAAGCGCATTCGTGAAATCATACCGTACTGTGGAATCAGTTCAGATATTATCACGGGTTTTTGTACGGAGACAGAGGAAGATCACCAGGATACATTGCAACTAATGGAATTCTCGCAGTATGACATGAGCTATATGTTTTTTTATAGTGAAAGGCCTGGCACGTTAGCTGCAAGAAGATATACAGACGACATACCGGATGACGTGAAAAAACAAAGACTCGATGAAGTGGTAAAATTGCAAAACAGGTTATCACGCGAGAGTAATAAAAAAGATGTCGGAAAAATATTTAAAGTCCTGATAGAAGGCGATTCGAAAAAAAGTGCAGATGAATGGAGAGGAAGAAGTACGCAAAACAAAGTGGTCGTCTTTCCAAAAAAAGAATTTGATTTTTCAAAAGGTGAATATGTTTTCGTGCAGATCACCGATTGTACTGGAGCAACACTTATTGGTGAAGCGATACCAGACGCCAACGCCCCGGCAATGGAAATGCAAGTTTCCGCTACCTTATGAAGCGAAAATATTTTTTAATGCAAAAAAGATCCGTCAGGATTAGGGAGCTGTATGGAAATTCAATCAATAAAAAATCGTTTTGGAATAATCGGTAATTCAGTAGCACTGAATTATGCGCTCCAGGTTGCGGCACAAGTTGCCAATACGGATCTCACCGTATTGATATTTGGAGAAAGTGGTTCGGGTAAAGAAATTTTTTCTCATATCATTCACGCATTATCGGGAAGAAAACACAATCCTTTTATTGCTGTCAACTGCGGTGCGATTCCGGAAGGAACGATCGATTCGGAGTTGTTTGGTCATGAAAAAGGTTCGTTTACAGGAGCTGTTGATTCGCGAAAAGGATATTTCGAAACTGTCAATGGAGGAACTATCTTCCTCGATGAGATCGGTGAGCTGCCATTGGGCACGCAGGCGCGGCTGTTGCGCGTGTTGGAGGCGGGAGAATTTATCCGCGTTGGTTCGTCAAAAGTGCAGAAGACGGACGTGCGCGTCATTGCTGCAACGAACAAAGATCTTCTCACCCTGACTGAAAAAGGAAGGTTCCGCGAGGATCTATATTATCGTTTGAGCACCGTTCCGATTCGTGTTCCGGCATTACGTGATCGTAAAGAAGATATTCCACTACTCTTTCGAAAATTTGCAGTTGATTTTGCAGAACGATATAAAACGGCGCCGGTACAATTGGATGATGAGGCAAAAAATGTGTTAATTAATTATTCGTGGCCGGGCAATGTGAGAGAATTAAAGAATATTGCAGAGCAGATATCCGTGTTGTCAATTGATAAAACAATTACGGGTGATCAAATAAGAAAATTCCTACCGGAAACATCTGGTACACGTTTGCCGATGGTTGTTTCGGGAAATGGAAATTTGTCGGGCAACTCTCATGATTTTTCAAACGAAAGAGAGATCTTGTACAAGCTTTTTTTCGACATGAAGAAAGACGTAACCGAATTGAAAAAAATGTTCGTTGAAATATTGCAAAATCCTTCTGTGGCGTCGGCCCACCACGATTCATATGTCAACAATTTGAAAGAATTGAAGCCGCAGGAATCGTATCAGCCAATCGGTCCGCAGCCGTACGCGCCTGCACAGCCGGTTGTCATCCATAATAATGATCATAATGATAGTATCGATCATCACGAGGAAGTCGAAGAATCGCTCAGCATTATGGACAAAGAAAAAGAACTTATTGTAAAAGCGCTGAAGAAACACAAGGGCAAACGTAAAGATGCATCATCGGATCTGGGCATCAGTGAAAGAACGCTATATCGAAAGTTAAAAGAATATGATATTAATGAATAGAATTTTCATGCTTCAGAGCAACAAGCCAAAACGTAACGTTTCCAAATGGAACGGACGATTGGGCTTATGTCTTTTTGTTGCATGCATGTTTTTTATAAATTCCTGCAAAATTTATTCGTTCAAAAATGTTTCGATACCAAAAGAAGTAAAAACGATTCGCGTTGCATACATTGAGAACAAGGCGAATTTTGTCGACCCGCAGTTAAGTCCCCAGTTAACAGATAAGTTGAAACAAAAGATAAATAACCAGACAAGTCTTACCCAAGTACAGGACGGAGGAGATTATGATGTATCGGGTTACGTTTCGTCATATAATATTTCTACATCGGGTGTGTCCAACTCCCAGGCGGCGACGAACCGGCTCACTGTGAGCGTGCATATCATTTTTAAAAACAAACTATCTGAACAAAAAATCGGCACACCGGATTTTGAAGATGATGTAAGCCGTAATTTTGATTTTTCCGCAACGTTGACGATCACTGATGCGGAGGCGCAATTGACACCGACGATTGTGTCGAATATGACCGACGAAATTTTTAACCGTATATTTTCAAACTGGTAATCCACGTTCATGATAAATAGCGCGCAATACATACTTCAACATTTATTTGGTGAGGGCAGACTTGAAGATGTGTCGGTGGATCAGTTAAAGCAATTGGTAGATGAATACCCATCATTTAATGTGGGACATTATCTACTTTCGGTGAAACTTCAACGGGACAAGGATCAGGACTATCTATCCGAGACTCAACGCACGGCGCTCTATTTTAATAATCCTCTTTGGCTCCAGTGGTTGCTTCAAACGACGGAAGAAAAGCCATTGGCAAATCTTGAAGAGATTGCCGCGGCATTACGCGAAACTGAACAACGCTATGCGGAGAAGGAATCTTTTTCTGCTTCGATACCCACAAATAACAATTACGACGCAGAATACCAAACGCCAGTTGAAGAGCCAATTGAAAAAACAGTGGTGTATGATTCTCCCCGATTTGAATCGGGTGCGGAAGAAGATACCGAAACAGAAAACCCGGTGCTAGGAAGATATTCCCACGGCGAAGAAGATGAAATCAAAATGGAGGAACAGGTGAACGAAGTTGAAGTTGAGGTTAAGACTGAAACTGAGCCCGTGGTTGAAGAATTCCGTGTAACACATATCACAGACGACACAACGTATGAAGAATTTGTAGCCCCTCGAAAAGAGGACGAATTAATTATCGAAAACGAAAATAACCCAGAGGATACTGCAAAAGAAGTTAGGGTTGATAATGAAGCTGGGGTTGAAGAGTTTCGTGAAACCCATATCTCCGAAAATCCGGCGTACGAAGAATTTGTTCAGCCGCCGATAGAAGAAAACATTTCGGTCGAATCGAAACATGAACACCCTGCCGATGAACCGCACACAGCAGATACCGTTGAAGATTTTCATGAAACTCATATTACAGAAAACCCCGTGTACGATGAATTTGCTGAACCGGCGATCGAAGAAATTATAAGTGCCGAAGTAAAAAAAGAAGAACCTCTTGAGCAAGATGAGGTGGTGGAAAAAGTCGGGGATTTTCATGAAACATCTATCACTGAAAATTCCACGTTTGAAGAATTTGTCGAGCCGGTTAAGGAAGATGAAAATGTTTTGGTTGATATAAAAAATCAAGAACAGGAAGTTGAGGATCCAGTTGATGTTGAGGAAAAGGTTGAGGATTTTCACGAGACTTATGTCGTCGAAAATACAACGTACGATGAGAGCGTCGAGCCTGTTCAAGAGTTGGACCATCCTGTAATCGAAGAAAAAGAACAGGATGTAATAAGCGAGGGTCGGGCGCAGGAAAATTTTCATGCCGCACATGTTGATGAAAACATTGCTTTTGAAGAACATGCCCCGCCGTTGAGTGCGGAGTCGCAATCACCGGCGGAAATGGTGATCGACGAAGAACCGATCGCGCAAATGATTAGTGAAACAGCTCGACAAACAGCTCCTGAAACAGAAACCGAAGATGAAGTAAACACGTTAGAATTGAGCTTTGAACCATATCATACTATTGATTACTTCGCATCGCAGGGAATAAAATTTGTTCAGGAGGAAAATCCAACCGACAAATTTGGAAAACAGTTGAAGAGTTTTACGGCCTGGTTGAAAGTGATGAAAAAATTGCCGCAAAATGCGTTTCAAAAGGAGCCGGACGAAAAAATCAACGCGGAGATTGAGGCCATTGCGGCGGATTCGTTGAAAGAAAAAGAAGTAGATACTGAAACAATGGCCGAGGTGCTTGCGAAGCAGGGGAAAATTGACAAAGCCATAGAAATCTATCTCAAATTAAGTTTGCTCAATCCCACCAAAATCGCTTACTTTGCGGCCAAAATTGAACAAGTAAAAAAGATGTCTTTATGATTTTTTTTGTTATAATTCTTTTGCTTGCGTGTATATTCCTGGGTTTCATTATCCTCGTACAGAATCCTAAAGGTGGCGGATTGGCCGGGAACGTTGCGGGATTCAGCAACCAATTTATGGGCGTAAAGCAAACGACCGATATTCTTGAAAAAGGAACCTGGATACTTGCAGTTGTCGTTGTGTTGCTGTGCCTTTTTTCAACACTGTTTATTCCAAAAGCGACTAAAACGCAAGTACGAGTTCCAACATCAACTTCCGCTCCTGTAACGCCTGGTGCGCAGCCAGTGACACCACAGCCGCAACCAACCGGGAAATAATAAATCCTCAAAATATTTATACCCCGTCATAAAAAATGGCGGGGTTTTTCGTTTATCTTGAAAATCTATCAACATACCTATGAAGAAAAAAATCATTACTGCAGTCTGCATCGTGATTCTGTTGGCAGTGGCATTTTTTGCGTGGGAAATTGCCGGACCTGCCACTGCCTTCAATGGAGACAAATATTTTTTGTACGTCAGAACCGGGATGAGTTATGATGAAGTACTTCAATTGCTGGAGAAAGATACTGTCATCAAGAGTCCAACTTTCTTCAATTGGCTCGCTAAAAGGATGGAGTATCCAACGAATGTGAAGGCGGGGAAGTATGAAATCAGGAAAGATGAAAACCTGATCAGTATCCTGCGGATGCTCCATAATGGAAGGCAGACTCCTGTCAATCTTGTAATCACCAAACTTAGAACAAAGGAGGACCTGGCTTCGATGGTAGGCAAAAAGTTTGAGTGCGATTCTGCATCATGTATGCGTTTCCGTTTAAATAATGATACATTAAAATCATACGATGTCGATTCCAATACGGTGATGTCAATGGTTTTTCCGAATACATACACGTATTTCTGGAACACGACACCTTCCCGCATCTTTAAGAAATTAGTTACAGCATACAAAGATTTTTGGACTCCGGAACGTATTCAGCAGGCAAAAGACCACAACCTGAATGAAACAACCGCGTATACGCTCGCGTCGATTGTCGAAGAAGAAACGACCCGGAAAGAAGATAAACCTAAAGTAGCCAGTGTTTATATTAACCGCCTGGCAACCGGAATGCGTCTGGCGGCGGATCCAACGATCAAATATGCATTGAGAAACTTTGAGCTGAAACGGATTTACGACAAGTACCTTTTGGTTGAATCGCCATATAACACCTATCGTTATGCGGGATTGCCGCCGGGCCCGATTTGCACGCCTTCGGAAGAGACCCTTGATGCAGTTTTACAGGCTCCTAAAACAAATTATCTATATTTTGTGGCTAAACCCGATTTTTCCGGATACTCTAATTTTTCTGAATCGTATCCACAGCATTTGGCTTTTGCAAAAGCGTACCAGAAAGCATTGGATGAAGAAATGAAAATTGGACAAGCACGCAGAGATTCGGCAAAATAATTTGTATACATGATCAATGCCCAGCGAATCATATTAAATTCCACTTTCGTTAAATTTTTTTCACAAAAAAGCAAAAAAATAATCCTTCCCGGTTTTGAAGGAGTGCCCTTATATGATGTAACGAAATTTTTTCTCAATCAGATCCGGAAAGTAGGCTTGAATGATCGAGCAAGATCCATTGCGTTTAGTTTTCTTACAGCGGTACCAGCAGCAGCGATTTTTGTTTGCACGCTTATCCCCTACTTGCCCGTGCATAAGAAAATCGTTCGACAACTCATGCAATTGACACGTGACATTACACCCAACCAAAATACGGCTAACCTGGTGAGTAATTTCCTGAATGACTTTTTGGAAAAACCGAGGAGCGGGTTGTTATCATTTGGACTTTTACTTGCATTATTTTATGCATCGAACGCGATGATGGGTTTGATGCGCTCGTTCAATAAATCACTTATTTATAACAGCAAAAGAAATTTTATACAGACGAGGTGGATGGCGATTAAACTCACTTTGTTGCTGGCTCTGTTGGTGATTGGCTCATTTGCCATGTTGGTGACGCAGGATCAACTGCTGAGAAATTTATTAAAGTGGATGAATGTTAATAATCGTGCGACTGTAAAAATGTTGGCCAAGAGTCTCCGATGGGTGGTGCTGATACCGTTGTTTTATTTTTGTATCGCGTTCATTTATAAATATGCGCCGGCCGTAAATAAACGATGGCGTCTCGCTTCACCAGGAACGCTTCTCGCGACCTTCTTATTTATCATAACCACGTTTTTCTTTTCATACTGGGTCAATAAATTCGGGACTTACAATAAAGTGTACGGTTCTATTGGAAGTATTCTGATTCTTATGCTCCTTGTGTATTTCGATTCAATGATTTTATTGATCGGGTACGAATTGAATGTAAGTATTCACCACCTGAAAGTGATGGCGGATGAAAGGATGGAGAAGGAAAAAGAATGCGATGTTTGAGTGATCAACTTCGTAAACCCTCTCTTACCGGGTGCATTTCTTTGCGCCTTTGGGCCTTGGCGCGCAATATTTTTCTCGCAAAGGCGCAAAGGAGAATGCAAGGTCATCAGTGTTTCTGCCCGTTACAATAATTTAAGATTTCCTTTCCAGGGTTTTTGAGTAAATTATGTCGTATCAAAAACCTGTGTTATGAAAATAGCAAGAATCATTTTACCGTTGGTAGCCGCATTGGCATTGCTTTCTTTTTGCATGTCTTCTTCATCCGGATCACTTCCCATTGGAAGTTCGCTGCCAAAAAGCGAAGTAAAAATGCAGGACGTGTCTGGTAAAGAAGTAACGTTAAATGATATAAAAAAAGAAAATGGCCTGCTGGTTATGTTCAGTTGTAATACATGTCCATACGTGATCGGAAATCAATCCCGCACAAAAGATATTGGTGCATATGCGTTGAAAAATAACGTGGGTGTCATTCTGCTGAATGCAAATGAAGGGGACCGTGATGGTGGTAATTCGCTGGAAGAAATGAAATCTTATGCTAAGGGACAATCTTACGACTGGCCATACGCGGTTGATAAAAACAGCGAACTGGCAAATGCATTTGGAGCCAATCGCACGCCGGAGTGTTATTTGTTTGATAAGAACAACAAACTCGTATATCACGGGGCGATAGATGATAGTCCTGGTGATATCAACAGTGTCAAAAGACATCATCTCAAATCTGCGATCGACGAAATGTTGGCGGGTAAAGATGTTTCTGTGAAAGAAACGAGATCCGTTGGATGTTCGATTAAGAGAGGTTGAGGTTAAGTTTTTGTTTCACACAAAGGGCACAAAGAGTTAGCATAATCGTTTGTGCCTTTTGTGTGAAACAAAAACCTACCCTATTTCAACATCGCCTCAATGTTCTTAGCCACTTCATCCGGAGTCATCTCCCTTTCAAAAAATCGACGATACTTTGTTTTGTTGTTGACAAACAAACTGGATGGAATCCCACCTGACCATTTCCTATCAATCTTAGGACAAAAATAATCTGCATTGGTTTCATTGAGCCAGGTGATCGGAGCAGTGAAATTTTTTTGCTTTGCGAATGATGAGATTTTTTCGGGATAGTAGGAAGGAACATCAAGGCTTACCAGTAATAATTCAACGTCCTTATATTTTGCAACGGCGGCCTGGAATGATGGAATTTCTTTGACGCAGGGAACGCAAAATGTTGCCCAGAAATTTACGATCAGTGGATGATCACTTTGTTTGATATAGTTTTCAAGTTCTGTGACCTTTAATTTTTTTATTTCCTGCGAATGGGCCTTTGTATTTGTTGCCAATAGAAATACACACATAAAAATTACAAGGCACAAAAAATTGCGGGGACGTCTTAGTTTTAGACTTGATCTTATCATGTTCACTGCGATAGTATTTTTTTAATCTTCATTCAATTCCCAGCGCTCCCAAAGGGCGTCGGATATTTCCTGGGGCAATTTTCTTTTGTCGTAATGCCCGGCGACATTTTTTTGACGGAACGCTTCATATAAAGTAACAGCACACGCAACTGAAATGTTCAGGGATTTTATGATACCAACTTGGGGAATGATGAAATTTCCGTCCGATAATTTTCTAATTTCTTCACTCACGCCCTCATGCTCGTTACCAAAAATAAGCGCCAGCCGTTTTGTAAAATCAATGTCGTGCAAAGATACCGCGTCACTGGAAAGATGCGTCGTTAAAATGGTGTCATAATTTTTTCGCAAGCTGGTGAAACATTCTGTCGTATTGGTGAATTGATGAATTGTGAGCCATTTTGCAGCGCTGCTGCTGCTTTTTGATCCCCATTTTTTATGCGGAGGGATTCTCGTGTTCAGAACGTAAACTTCCTGGATGCCAATAGCATCACAGGTACGCATAACCGCAGAAATATTGTGAGGATCAAAAACATTTTCGAGCACTACGGTAATATCCTGCTGCCGCTTATTTAGTACGGCAAGCAGTCTAGCTTGTCTTTCTGGAGTCATGCTACATTAATAATTGCGAAAGTAATACTTTGAAAGATGTCGTCATCGAATGAGCGTTGATGTCCCCTTGAGAAAAAATTTCTTGCCTGATTCAGTGTCCGTGTATTGAAGTGTCCATACATACGTGCCAGTGCCTTGCTCTTGTCCGCCGATTTTTCCATCCCATTTTTTTGTCCAGTCATTTGTCTCGAACACGAGTTGGCCATAGCGGTTATATACTCGGAAAGTAAGATTTGCTGCTTTGTATGCATTGAGTGGATACAGATAATCATTGATGCCATCACCGTTAGGTGTAAACGCATTAGGTACCGCGATATAGCAACTGCGCAATTTGCGAATTTGCCGATCAGCCGTATCATAACATCCCAGGCTATCCTGCACAATCAAACGCACATTATAAATTTTTTCTACGTTCGGAGCTACATAACGGTGATTGGGCGGGGTTTCCAGCAGTTCTTCGGCGCTGCCATCACCCAGATCCCAATCCCACGAAGTAATGTGGCCAATGCTGTTATTTTTAAAAGTGGCCATGTCTTCCGGGCATAAAATATTTGTTGTTTCAAATAATGCTTTCAATTCATTATCCAATGCAACTGTTTTTGACACTGTATCGCTACAAGTTCCATTGGTGGTTATGAGTTGCACATTTTTATTCCCGAACTCCGTGTAAACAGCAATTGGATTTTGTTGTGTGCTTGTACCTAATCCGTCTATGCTCCAGTTCCATTGATTGATATCGTTCTTACCCTCCTGGCTAAATACAATCGAATCATATTGGCATCCGAGAAACACCTGGTAATCGAAATCTGCAGATACTGTGTCCGCAGTGGTGAAATTTAAAGTAGCGCCTGCCGGAGTCATTTGCCCGCATTCGTCAATGATCGTGTTGCCATCAGTTCCGGTACGTAAAGCGATTTGATAAGATCCTTTCAAAACTACAGGTGAGGATAAGTTAATGTTAATAGTCGGACTTACTCCATCACTGTTACACACACCCGAAGCAGATGCAATTGTTACATTGTTTGGGCCAGTAATAATAAAATCGGAGCCATCAGGTGCAATTGAATTACACCGGATATTTCTTTTGAAAACAAGTTGAACTAACCCGGGGGCGCATGCAACCGGTACTAAACTATCCATCGGTGTTGGTTGCTGCGGCAAAACATCAGCTATTACGTGATCGCCTTCGGGAATCTCAGTTCCGCAATTATCAGATAAAGTGGTCCCATCTTTTCCTTTTTGCATGGTGACCGTATATGTTCCAACCGGCAACGGATCGCTGAGTGTTAAGATCACGCTATCCATATCGAAACTGTTACTGCAGTTGTAACCAGTCGCAGCAATGATTTGAGTCAGAGACGTAGACAATTTGAAATCAAAGTCTGTTGGATTTCCTGTTGTGACCAATGAATTGCAATAAACCCGTTTACTGGTGATGACGGTCAATTTTGTGGCGTCGCATGAAAAATAGGCTCCTTTCAGCCGGGGCCTTGTAGTATCAGTAATACTCGCAGTACCTCCGCCAAACGATAGCTTATAACCGCTTTGGCTATTCGTAAAATGACTGACAAGCAAAAGATAAGTATGTCCTTTGATAAGATTTGGCATTGAATTGAACGTGGGTACATTGTCAGGAGGATATGACGCGCATTGTACTGTTGCGGGTCCTGACGCAGAGGCCCCCGTGCGACCGTAAGTTCCGGCCCAGTTGCCAGATACATATAGTGTCGTGTTTCTAAAAACATCATTGGGATCGTGTCCTGTAACATCAAACAATTGCCAGTCATAATCATCATTCAGGTCATTTGGAGTAATTAAAAATCCGAGTGTTCCTGATTCATAGCAAGTGAATTTATACCAGAATGGATTTTTATCCGTATAGGTTGCCGCATTAGGACCCGTTGAACAGCCGGGTACATTAATGCTATTAGTGAAGCAGATTGGAACATTAGATTGTGCGAATTCGGTTGTGCCACAGACCGGAAAGGCCGTGGCTGGGGTTTGTCCCAAGGTTGTGCACGTTTGGGCGTTGGTTTTATATAGCAGAACCAACGTAAGCAGTAATATTGATAGGGTCTTCACGCTCATGTCTATGACGCAGTTATTCAATAATACGTTGCAGGGCCTTATAAGTATGTAAATGATTTCCTAATACCAAAAAAAAATCCCGTGCGGGCCGATTCGGACCAATCGCCGATTTGCCAGTCTTTAAAGTTTGTTTGCCGATATATTCGTTTTTCATATTTTTTCGTTTACCAGATAGTAGGAAAATGCCGAAATAATTTACATATTTGTAATATCCAATACGTGAAAAACCATGAAAAAGATAGTAAAAATTACTAGCCTTACACTGCTATTTTTAATTGCCCTTGCTTTTGCAACCCCTTTTATTTTCAAGGGAAAAATCATTTCCATTATCAAGTCGCAGGTGAACAATCATTTGAATGCTAAAGTCGATTTTAGCGATGCAGACATTTCGCTCTTCCGTCATTTTCCGAAACTGGCTGTTGGAATCGAAAACCTGAGTGTGAAAGGTACGGACGAGTTTGCGGATGACACGTTGATTGGGGCAACCAAGATCGACGTGGCATTAGACTTAATGAGCGTGATTTCAGGTAACGAAATGAAAATTTATGCGATCGACATCGAGGAACCCCGTATTCATGCTATCGTCCATAAAAATGGTCATGCTAATTGGTCAATCACGAAACCGGATTCTGCCACAATTGAAAATACTTCTTCTGCGTCCAAACCTTTTGCAATGAAATTGCAGAAATATTCCATTGCAAATGGGTATATCTATTATAAAGATGAAAGCAGCAACATGAGCAGTGAAATTTTAAATCTGAATCACGAAGGAAGTGGTGATTTCACCGCTGATCTCTTCACTCTTACAACCTCAACAACGGCCGATGCTGTAACATTTTATTATGGCGGAGTTCCTTATTTGGCGCGAACAAAAACTGCAATCGATGCAGACCTGCAAGTCGATAATAAGAATGGTAAATATTCTTTCAAGACCGATAAAATTGCACTCAATGACCTCAAGCTAAATGCAGAGGGATTTTTTCAGTTTGTCGACAATGGCGGATACAATATGGATATTCATTTCAAGGCGCCGTCTACAGATTTTAAAAGTATTCTCTCGATGATTCCGGCGATTTATTCAAAAGATTTTGCAGGAATTAAAACGAGTGGACAAGCTGTTTTCAATGGATTCGTTAAAGGAATTTATGATGACAAGCATATTCCTGCCTACAATATCAACCTAGATGTGAAAAACGGTTTTTTTCAATACCCCGATTTACCAAAACCAGTTAAGAATATCAATGTTGCATTGAAAATAGATAATCCTGATGGCATCACGGATCATACAGTTGTCAATATTCCGCAAGGTCACATTGAAATGGATGATGCTCCATTTGATTTTCATTTGCTGGTAAAAAATCCCGTGAGTGATATGTTTATCGACGCTGGTGTAAACGGTAAATTGGATCTTGGCAAAATTGCGCAGTTGGTAAAATTGGAAAACGGAACAAAGATGAGTGGCTTATTGAATGCCGCGTTGCAAGCGAAAGGAAATATGTCAGCAATTGAAAAAAAACAATATGATCAGTTCAATGCCAGCGGTACGATTGCATTGAATGGTTTTTCATATTCATCAGGATCATATCCTGGCGGAATTAAATTGAATGATTTATTGATGACATTCAATCCCAAAAATGTTACTCTGAGCAATCTCAATGGCGAATACCTGAAAACCCATTTTACCGCGAATGGCGTACTGAATAACCTGCTCGCCTATGCGCTGAAAAATCAGCCGCTGGATGGTTCACTCAATGTGAAAGCAGACCAGGTAGATCTCAATGCTTTGATGGGAACTACGGACACTGCGAGTCCGGCAACGACAACGCGTGTAACTACAACTCCTCCATTTGCCGTTCCTGCTAATATTGATTTTGTAGTCAATGCAAATGTCGACAAACTTCACTACGACAAATTGGATATGCAGCATCTTACCGGGAGTCTGGTGATCGCAGACGAAACAGTAAAATTATCAAATATCAAAGCGGATGCTCTTGACGGAACAATGACGGTCAATGGATCTTATTCTACCAAAGAAAATAAAAAGAAACCTGCCATTGCTTTAAGTTATGATGTCAAAGGGCTCGACATTCAAAAAACATTTTACGCATTCAATACGGTACAAAAGTTAATGCCGGCTGGGAAATTCATTGATGGAAAACTTACTTCTCAAATGACGATGTCGGGGAATCTTGGAGACAACATGTATCCCGATCTAAATACACTGAGCGGAGATGGAAATTTATTACTGCTTGATGGCGTATTAAAGAAGTTTGAACCAATGGATAAACTTGCGCAGTCGTTAAGCGTGACACAACTTAAGGAGATCATTGTTAAAGATGTCAAAACTTACTTCTCATTTAAGAACGGAAGAGTTGTGGTAAATCCATTTAAAATAAAAGCAAAAGATATTGACATGGAAATAGGCGGATCTCACGGTTTTGATCAGTCGATGGATTATGCAATCAGTTTAAAAATTCCGAGGAGTCTTGCGGGAACGCAGGCCAATGCCGCGGTAAACAATTTGGTAAGCCAGGTAAATAATAAAGGTGTTCCCATTAAAGTGAGTGATATCATAAATGTAAATGTGAAAATGGGTGGGACAATATCAAACCCGGTTTTGAAAACAGACTTGAAAGATGCGATGAGCAATACCGCGTCAAATCTCAAACAGCAGGCAAATGACTTTGTAAAAACCCAGGTAGATAGCGCCAAGCAGCAGCTACACGACACCGTTACTTCCGTTAAAAAACAACTTGCAAAAGATGCAACAGATGAATTGAAAAAGCAGCTTACGGGGCAAAAAGATACAGGAGCCGTTGCCCAAAATTCCGGTATAGATAACAGCAAGAAAAAGGTTGAAGACGCCGGAAAAGGATTACTTAATGGATTACTCAATAAGAAGAAAAAGGAAGAACCGAAGTAGGGTATGAAGAATATGGAAATGTGGAAATGAATCGCGGATTTCGCGGATTTGAGCGGATTTCGCGGATCTTCCAGTTGAATATCATTAATGAATATTGATGCTTTCTTTAGTGAAAAAAGCTAAGGTTGTTAATCAATTTTTCACTGGAATATCCGCGAAATCCGCGAATCCGCGACTCATTTTCACATTTCCACATCTCCACATTTCCACATTCGTTCGTCACATTCATCACATTCTTCATACCCCGCGCCTAATTACCCCGCCTACATTGGAACTTTGGCTCTTTTCCCCTATTTTTGCCGTCCCTTAAAATTTCATTTAAGAGAAATAACACATGGATAAATTGATCTATCTAGTCCCCGTCACGGGCGTTATTGGATTGCTCTACACTTTAGTAAAATTTAATTGGGTATCAAAGCAGGACGCCGGGACGGACCGGATGAAGGAGATCAGCACGTACATCGCAGAAGGTGCAATGGCTTTTCTCAAAGCGGAGTGGAAAATTCTTGGATACTTTGTTGTAATCGTTGCTTTGTTGTTGGGTATTATGTCGCAGACCAATCCGCACTCACATTGGTCGATAGCGGTAGCGTTTGTCCTGGGGGCAGTGTTTAGTGCAACTGCAGGTTATATTGGAATGAAAGTAGCCACAAAAGCAAACGTGAGAACTGCACAAGCGGCACGTACAAGTCTAAGTAAAGCTTTGGCAGTGTCTTTTACGGGTGGATCTGTAATGGGACTGGGTGTTGCGGGACTTGCGGTGTTGGGTTTAAGTGGACTATTCATTATACTAAAAAGCATATTTGCACCGAATGCGCCGGTGAATTCTGCCGAGATGCTGCAAACGATAGAAGTGCTCACGGGTTTTTCTTTGGGTGCGGAATCAATTGCGTTATTCGCGCGTGTTGGTGGTGGAATTTATACGAAAGCTGCTGATGTTGGCGCTGACCTCGTAGGTAAAGTAGAGGCCGGAATTCCTGAAGATGATCCACGTAACCCGGCTACGATCGCAGACAATGTGGGAGACAACGTGGGTGATGTTGCGGGAATGGGAGCCGATTTATTTGGTTCGTATGTTGCGACGGTTTTAGCAACAATGGTCCTTGGTCAGGAAACAGTTTCTACTGATAAATTTGGTGGCCTTGCTCCAATCTTATTGCCGATGGCAATTGCAGGCACCGGAATTATTTTTTCAATTGTTGCAACCTGGTTTGTGAAAATTGATGAGCATGCAGGTATCAATACAAATACGGTGCAGAGAGCATTGAACATGGGTAACTGGGGATCGATCATATTGACCGCTCTGGTATCGATCGCACTTGTTGCATTTATTTTACCGGATACGATGATTTTGCGCGATCATGAATTTACAAAATGGGGAGTGTTAGGTGCGATTGCCGTGGGACTTGTGGTTGGTACGTTGATGAGTTTGATTACGGAATATTATACTGCGATGGGCAAGCGTCCGGTATTGACGATCATTCGTCAATCATCCACAGGACATGCAACCAACGTCATTGGCGGATTAGCGATTGGAATGGAATCAACGTTTTTCCCAATTCTCGTTTTAGCGGCTGGAATCTGGGGTTCATTTGAATGTGCAGGTCTATATGGCGTTGCAATTGCTGCTGCAGGTATGATGGCAACAACCGCGATGCAACTTGCGATTGATGCATTCGGACCAATTGCAGATAACGCAGGCGGTATTGCCGAAATGAGTGAATTACCTGCAGAAGTAAGGGAAAAAACTGACGTGCTCGACGCAGTTGGAAATACGACCGCAGCAACCGGAAAAGGATTTGCGATTGCATCTGCTGCGTTAACATCGCTCGCATTATTCGCGGCGTTTGTTGGCGTTGCTGGAATTGAGGGGATCGATATTTACAAAGCAAAAGTCTTAGCAAGTTTGTTTGTGGGTGGCATGATTCCTTTTATATTTTCTTCATTGGCTATTCGTGCAGTTGGAGAAGCGGCGATGGCGATGGTAGAAGAAGTGAGACGTCAATTCAAGACAATTCCGGGGATCATGGAAGGAACGGCAAAACCGGAATATGATAAATGCGTTGCCATATCCACAGAGGCATCTATCAAAAAAATGATTTTGCCCGGTGCGATTGCAATTTTGTCTCCATTGATCATTGGACTCGCACTCGGTCCCGAGGCGCTT
>Ga0163162_10001118_pt1 | contig 24929 bp, 20 predicted proteins | sample S55metaG_FD_115310 | JGI IMG/M metagenome (GOLD analysis project Ga0163162, IMG submission 115310) | Switchgrass rhizosphere microbial communities from Kellogg Biological Station, Michigan, USA - S5-5 metaG | ecosystem: Host-associated > Plants > Roots > Rhizosphere > Soil | place: USA... | reverse complement strand
CCGATTGAGAATGACGCTCTGCCGCAGGGCGGCGGAAACCGCATTGCGCTCGGTGAGGTCCTGCATTGCTCCGAGCATGCGCACCGCGCGGCCGTTCCGGTCCCTGATCACGTAACCTCGATCGAGGATATCGGCGTAGGCTCCATCCCCTCGCTGGAAGCGGTACTGGCAAGAATAAGATTTCTCACCGCTATCGTGGGCCTTTGCGATTTCCCGCAGGACAAGGTCGCGGTCTTCAGGATGCAGCCGTTCCGTCCACCAATGTCGGGTTGTGTCGATTGTCTCGGGGGCATAGCCAAATTTGGAACTTATGGTCTCATTCCACGTGACCTGGTCTGTAGCGAGGTCCCAGTCCCATATCAGGTCACCCGTTGCGCGGATAACCAGGCGATAACGTTCCTCTGTTTCGCGCAGCATGTCATCAGCCGTGGTTTGCTCATGGATATCGCCCACGAAGCCCTCGAGAAACAGGGGGGTTCCGTCGCTCGCATATGCTGCCTTGCCTTTCTCATGGACCCACCGCAGCCCATCTCGTGTGCAGATCCGGTATCGCAGCTCAAACGGCAATTGCAGATCCAAAGCGTGCGCTACTTCTGCCTCAACTCGCAGAGCATCCTGCGTGGCGATGATGTCACCCCAGTGCACTGCGCCCGATGTGAATTCTTCAGGGCTAAAGCCAGTTAGCTCTTCCACCGAGTCACTGATGAAGGACATGTTCCAAGGTGCCTTGACGGCACATCGATACGCCACGCCAGGCAAACTCTCGACAATGGCGCGGCGATGGCGCTCGCTCTCCGAAAGGGCAATCTCCGCCAGCTTACGTTCCGTTACGTTAGAGACGGTACCAGCCAAAAACCGTGACTTGCCAAGGTGGGAAGGAAGGGCGCGCGCCAGACCATGCAACCACCGGATCTCGCCATCCGCGTGGAGCCCACGGAACACCATATCGTGTGGCTCACCCGTTGCGAAACTTCGGTTCAAGCTTTCCCACAGCGCGTCCTGATCGTCAGCATGGACAGGGAGCATCGCTCCCGAGGTCATTGCAACCGGTTCAAGGCCAAGGATGGCGCTGGTGACCGCATCCCAGGTGAAGAGCCCCGACCGCTTGTCGAGCTGCCATGTTCCAATGCCCACACCAGCGAGGGCAGCAACGTGAAATTCACCCGACCAAATTGGGGAAAAATCGTCGGATACGGCAAGCTCTCCGGATGCGCCCATGAACCCATTCAGCGCTTTTTTGTTGTCACTCATGCTGCGTTTCCAGAGGAGCTGTGTGGCTGTACTCCTGAGGAAATATGTGCACCTGAAGCGTTAATGTGCTGTTACCGGAGTGCCTTCGATCGCGGCAGGTTGGGAGGGATTTCTGGGCCAGATTGAGCTGTGCGGCCGGGCCGCGTGACTTACACGTCGGCGAGGGCAGGCGGTCCGCTATCGCTTGGATGATGGCGAGGGTGTCAGACGAGCGTTGGTCCAGGCAACTCGATCGGGAGGGGGTATTCCGTTGGGGACCGCTGCGGTTCGCAGACGTGCGCCACTCTATTTATGGCCTAAATTATGGCTAAGCTTACATATATGGAGAAAACCGATGTAAATCAGCTATAATTGCATCCCTCCCGCACCGCTGACTTCCCCCTACCCCCCGCGGCCAGATCATCACCTCGCCTGCGGCTTAGCTCTGCTTTTTTCTGTTCGGCAGTGGATAGCTGCCCTTCCGGACCCGACAACATTGCAGACGTAAAGGGCGGCCCTACCGTGAGTGCATTGGGGTCGGAGGAATTGGCTTTGAACGATCAGGAAAGAGCGGAACGGCGTAGAGCTGTCGCCAGCGCTTGGCAAAAGTGGTTACTTCTGTTCATCCCTCTTTTCGCCATCGAAATGGCGGGAATGTATTGGTTTGGCTTCGGCCTCGTCATGCCCGTTATGCTTGCATTGCTGATCGGAGCCCTTCTTTACCAGCGAATCATAAATCGACGTTCATGGCAATCCATTCTTTGGGGCATTCACGTTTCAGAGAAGTGACCGCTTTCCCCCCGCCTGGTTTTCGTTCTGGCCATTCCGGAAACGACAACTATGCGGACGCTCCTACGCCGGCAGCAGAGCTGAGCGAGGCGGCTGGCAAAAGCGGCGGCCGATGCAAGGCGCGGGACGCCTGTGGTGCCAGGGCTATTAACCGGGCGCAGCGGGAGATCGAGCCACGAATTGCGATGGGCTTCGTCGGGCGGTGAAAAGATCGTGTGCTTCGTGCGTTGCGGTGTGACCAGCTCAAGCGAGCGGACCAAAATGGCAGGTACCTGATATGCGTGGGGCTAGATGCTCACTAGCAGTGTTCGTCACTATCTTGATGCTTTCGGGGGTAGCCGGCGCATGCTCGAAGCTCAAACCAAACGACCCGCAGGCAGATATCAAGGCCCGAGCGGAAGCGAAGCGGCAGCAGGCGGCGTGCGCGTCAGGGACGGCTTACGATCGGCTCAAAAATCAGCTGTTCGATGCAGCTGTAGCGGCACGACACGGCGATAGGGCGAATCTCGACACCCTCGCCGACTATTCGCTGCTGCGTATGGAAGACCCGGTGGTCGTGAGCCACGATCGTGCGCTCGACATCACACACTGCAAAGGCATGCTAATCCTCAATGTGCCCCCAGGTGCGGAGCGGGGGCTCGATGGGGAGCGACAGTTGCATTCCGAGATCGAATACACTGTGCAAGCGGCCGCAGACGGCAACGGGTATGTCTATCGGATGCGGGGGGCCGATCCGATCATCGCGAGGTTGGCAAATTTCCAGCTGAGTGGCTTGGCTTACCGGCCTCCGCCCGCGATCGATTACCCCGCTAAGGCACCAGGAGTGTCGGATACGACGACATTAGCCCGGGCAGATGTGACCGCCGCGGCAAGTCGCGCGGGAATTGACACCGCACGTCCAGCCGAACAACGACCCGTGCCACTTAGTCCGCATTCCCACTTGGAGGCTCCCCCTGGGCTCCAGCGGGCGCAGGGCTCATCGGAGGAGTCTGCCGATCAAGGCGGTGAATCAACAGTTCGCGCGTTCTATAACGCTCTTCGTACAGGCGACGGCCAAGCAGCGTCCGCCAACGTCATACCTGAAAAACGCTCCACCCGTGCATTCTCCCCTGAGGGCATCGCACGCTTCTACGGGAGTCTGCCCGAGCCTATTCGGCTGAACGCGATCACGCCTGCCGCCAACGGTTCATATCGCGTGACCTACTCCTACTCAGCTGGGAGATCGCGGTGCAATGGGAGCGCAATCGTGAGCATTTCGAACCGCAACGGCCGCGCCCTCATCCGATCAATCCGGGCACTGAGTGGCTGTTGATCGCATAGCGGCCGCGATGCGTTTGCGTGACGTAGGCTGCTATCCCCAACTTAGCAGTCGTTCAGGCGGCGAATGCCGGTTCCCAAAACCGGCCGGTCCGGATGCGGGACGCGCGGCTAGCCTCGTGCATGTCCGGAAAGTTGGGGAGAGCGGACGGTATCGGTTCTAACCCGCGGCCATGGGTTGGCCGGACGAGTCGGTGACAACTTCAGGTCACGTCCTGCTGGTGCAGCGAGATGGCGAGCTGCACTGCGAACGGTGCTGTCAGAGCTGTGTGGCACGGGATGCCGCACATGATCGGGACGCCGCGCGCTCCTGCAATCCTGGACGTCCGGACCGGGGACGACTTCGCGGGCAATCAAGCGCTGATCCCCGGCGCGGTCCGTCGCGCTTGGGCGGACGTTGCACAATGGGCCCGCCAGTATCGTGGTCAGCAGGTGATTGTGACCTGTCGAGCTGGTCATGGTGTCAGCCAAGGTGCCGCGGCTTGGCTCAGGCAGTCCGGCGCTGAGGCTGAAGCGCTCGACGGCGGCCTCGAAGCCTGGACTGACGCTGGTTTGCCACTGGTCCCCCAATCTGCCCTGCCTGCGCTCGACGCCGAAGGCCGCACCGTGTGGGTCACGCGCGCTCGCCCGAAGGTCGATCGCATCGCCTGTCCATGGCTGATTCGCCGGTTCGTCGATCGCAGCGCTGTGTTCCTGTTTGTGCCGTCTTCGGAAGTGGCGAGCGTGGCGAAGCGATATTCAGCAACGCCGTTCGACGTCGAAGGTGAGAACATCATGCGCGTGTTCCCAGAGGAGTTCAGCCTACCACGCGACTATGAAGCACTCGAAGCTCGTTTCCTCAGTTTCTCCAAGGCGCTCAACGTCAGGCCGTCGGTTCTCGACGCCGTGATCTGGAGCGAAATCCGCAAGACGCAGAGCCGCTGATTTCCGTGCGTTGACACTTTGCGGTAGATATTGGACGCTGTGCGAGAGAAAGGCTTCCAATGGGCGGCTCAACGACGACGACCAACTCAGGTAGGAAGAAAGGTCGCGCGGCACAGTCGGGCGGCGGTGGCGACGATTGCCCGCTCAAGCTGCGAGCCGTCATCAGCGGCCCGGCGTCGGGTATCAGTCCGGGAACTTGGCTTGAGGTCAAGCTCGATCGCACGTCCTCACCCCCGCGCGTCGTGCTCTTCGACCTTGCGGGTGGGACCATCGTAGGATCGCTGACCGGCATCCCGGACCTCGACGTGCTAATCCGGTGCCTAGAGAAGGGCGTCGACTACCGCGCCTATACCGATGCCGTGGTTGGCGGGCGCATCGACGTAACCGTAGTCAAACAGTGACGTGACCCGATGATTGTGGCTGGTGGCGTGTATCTCGAGACCTGCGTTACGCCCGAGACGAGACAGTTGCTAGGATCCGCAGGCCGGGCTGCGCTGGGCTTGTCGTCGTTACGGAGCGACATTGAGCTGCACACGTTTCAACCGCCAGCCTTGTGGGGCGACCTTGAGGCGAATTTTCGCCCTTACGGGATTGACTGCAAACCAAGTGCGTCGAGCGAGCGGATCGAATTTGCCTATCTATTCCCGCTCGCGCGGCCGGTTCAAACGCCTGAACGAGCGTGCGGCATCGGCGGCGCGCTGACCTACAATCGCCTACTTCCATGTGCGCCCCCCCCCAGAGATTGTCGTCAAGGTTGGCAGTGCTGATCTACGCTGCGGTCTGCCGTGCCCGCGTGTAGTTTGAGCGGCATGGCCGCGCGCCATCGACCCTTATCATCTTGTTCGAGTGCTAAGGCGCAGCTCTCGCAGAGCCCTTTAAGGCCGCCGCCCGTGCGCCGCGCAATTGACGAGACCGAAACATGGTGGCGACCGAGCAGGCACAGCAATGACATGCCTGGTCGCTAGCTTGCCCGCACCGTCAACGACAAGGTCGCGCTCCTCATCTCAACGCAAGTCCAAACACCTATCCACAAATGATCAACTCAGCGCAGGGTCGGCTACGCGCGCTCGGGATATCATTTTTGACCGCGAACCAGCTGGATTGGGTGCCGGACTTTATACTGCCAAGCACCGTCGCTCGTGCTCGGCCCAACCGTGCCAAACCGCATGCATCAAACGGGAGCGACCGGTGAGTCCATTTTCGTCAGATCGGGAAAATCCCAGACTGAGTCTCGACCGTGACCCAGCGCGTTTCCGTGAAGCTGTCGATGCCTTGGCGCCCGCCGAAACGGCCGTAACCGGAGGCGCCGACCCCTCCGAAGGGCATCTGCGCCTCGTCGTGCACAGTCGGCCCGTTGACATGGCAGATCCCCGAGTGGATCTGGCGCGCTACGCTCAGCCCTCGCGCGGTGTCGCGGGTGAATACAGCGGCTGAAAGGCCGTACTCGCTGTCGTTGGCAAGTTCGATGGCGTGGGCTTCGTCCCTCGCACGGATCACCGCCACAATCGGGCCGAAGCTTTCCACGCCATACAGGTTCATCTCGGCGGTGATCCCAGCCACGACGGTCGCGGGCATCAGCACGCTGTCTGCCTTGCCTCCGGCCGCGATGACTGCGCCCTTGGCCACGGCATTGTCGATCAGCGCGTTGACGTGGTCCACGGTCTTGCGGTCGATCACTGCACCAAGCGGGGTCATGCCCTCCCGGGGGTCGCCGGCGGTCATGCTGCGAGCCTTAGCGGCGAACATCTCGATGAACGCGTCGGCCACAGCCTCGACCACGATGATCCGCTCCGTGCTCATGCAGATCTGACCCTGGTTCATGAATGCACCGAAAGCTGCTGCTTTCACTGCCTCGTCAAGATCGGCATCCTCGAGCACCAACAGAGGTGCCTTGCCGCCCAATTCGAGCAGGCAGGGTTTCAGATGCTCGGCCGCGCGTTTCGCGATGATCCTGCCGACGTGTGTCGATCCGGTAAAGTTGATCCGCTTTACCTGCGGCGCGTCGATCAGCGCGCCAACTACCTCGGCCGCATCCTCGGGCGAGTTGGTCACTACGTTGACGACGCCTTCCGGAAAGCCCGCTTCGGCGAACGCCTCGATGATGAGCGCGTGAGTGCGCGGGCACAATTCGCTGGCCTTGAGGATCACACTGTTGCCGCAGGCGAGCGGTACGGCGATCGCCCGCACACCCAGGATGATCGGAGCATTCCACGGCGCGATCCCCAGAATGACGCCGACCGGTTCCTTCAGGGCCATGGCGAGGCAGCCCGGCTTATCGCTGGGGATGACCTCGCCAGCGATCTGCGTGGTGATGGCTGCCGCTTCACGCACCATGCCGGTCGCAAGCGTGAGGTTGAACATGGCCCAGCCTGCCGTCGACCCGGTTTCCGCCATCATCGCCGCGACGAAATCGTCCTTGCGCGCTGCCAGCGCCTCGGCGGCCTTCATCAGCACGGCGCGGCGGGCATTGGGGCCTTGCGTTGCCCAGGCAGGGAACGCCGCGGCGGCACGGGCGGCGATCGCCCCCACATCGCCGGCCTTCAAGGCGGGAGCAGAGGAAGCGACTTCGCCGGTGATCGGATTGATGCGGTTGAATTCCATGACGGTTTCCGTGATCAGCAATGGACGGGGCGGAAGTGAACGGCTGGCTTAAGCGGTTACATCGAGACGCAGGCTGCTACCCCTGATCACTCCTGAACAATCAGTGCATCAAGCGCGGTCACACCTTGGCCGACAACGCCGAGTATGACGGGATTGAGATCGAGTTCTCGCAGATCGGGCTCAGCAAGCAGGATGGCGCTGACCGTGCGGATCAGCCGCGCCAGCGCCGTGACGTCGAGAGCAGGTTCGCCGCGATAGCCCCTCAGCACAGCTGCACTTTTGAGCTGCATGAGTTCGAGCGCGATCTCCGCTTCCGACAGATCGGGGGTGATCAGCCGGACGTCGTGCAGGATCTCGGCGGTAACCCCGCCAAATCCGGCGAGCACCACCGGCCCCCAATCGGGATCATTGCGCCCGCCGACGATCATCTCGATCCCGCGGCGGCCCATGGCCTCTATCAGAACACCATCGAGTACGATGGTGGGATCGTAGGCTGCCACCGCATCGTGCATCTGTTCCCAGGCGGCGCGCACCGCGGCGGCGTCGACCAGGTTGAGGGCCACACCCCCAGCGTCGCTCTTGTGGCTGAGCGCGGCGGCCTGAGCTTTCATCGCGACCGGGAAACCAAGCGCCGCGGCTGCTCTGACAGCCTCGTCGGCATTTGCCGCAAAGAGCCCCTGCGGGAACGGTACGCCGAGCGGGGAGAGCAGCGCCTTGGCGCGGTATTCGGGAATGACGCCGCTGAATGCCTGCAGACCGGCCACGGGTGTGGGCGCGGGACTGTGGTCGACGCCGGTTCCTCGCCTCTGCCGCGCCAAGGCGGCGAGGGCACGAAAAGCGCGCTCGTTGGAAGGAAACCACGGAATGCCGTGGGCCCTCAGGTCGGCTATGAAGCCTGGAGGGATTCCCGCGCCCTCATCAAGGCCAGCAAAGATCAGGGGCTTGGCTGGCGCGTGCCCGTCGAGCGCAGCCAGAATCGCAGGAACCTTGATGCCGCTGGTCACGGGATCACCCTGGATGATGCCGCAGACGATCCCGCCGACCCGCGGGTCGTCGAACAGGGCCGCAAGCGCGCGGGTATAGATCGCGGGCTCGCTCAGCCCTTGCGCGGTGATGTCGAGCGGGTTGCTGACTGGAACGAACGCGGGCAGCGCGGCGCGCAGCGCAGGGCTGTCGTCATCGCTCAGCGCAGCCAGCGGCAGCCGGAGCGCCTCGGCGAAATCAAGCGTGAGCGCCTTGAAAGCGCCGGATTCGCCGAGCACCGCCAATTCGGGTTGGGCGAGGGGAGGGCAACGCACCAGGATTTCGGCGATGTCGCCCAGTTCTTCGATCGTTTCCGCCACGATGACGCCGGCGCGCTGAACCTTGGCCCGCATCAGCTCGTAATCGCCGGCCATGGCGCCGGTGTGCGTCGCCGCGCTTTCGCGGGCCGCGCTCGACTTGCCCGGATGGAGCAGCACGATCTGTTTGCCTGCCGCGCGGACCTGTGCCGCTACCGCCAGGAAGCGGCGTGGATCCCGGAACTGCTCGACCATCATCGCTATGACCGCCGTATCGGGCTCGTCCACCAGCCAGCCGACATAGTCCTCGACCGTAGAGCCAGCCTCATTGCCGGTAGATACCGAATAGCTGAGCGCCAGCTCACGCGCCTGCAACGTCGTGCCAAGCACGGCCGCCATCGCCCCCGACTGTGAAACGATTCCGATGGCCTTGCGCCCCGCAGGGGCAATGCACCGGGTCTCGACAAAGGTCAGCGGAACACCATCGACATGATTGACCATGCCCAGGCAGTTCGGACCTTCGAGCACCATTCCGGCTTCCGAGACAATCCGGGCAATCTCAGCCTGCTCGCGCAGCCCTGCTTCGCCGCCTTCGGCAAACCCGGCTGAAAAGACGATCGCCGCGCCGCACTTCCGGGCAGCAAGTCCACGGATCGCATCGAGTACGGCAATCTGCGGGATGGCAAGAACGGCCACGTCGACGCCTTCGGGCAGATCGTCGATCGAACCAAGGCATTTGCGGCCCCCGATCATCTCCCGCTTCGGGTTAATGGGATAGATGGGACCGTCAAAGGCGTGACGGTCGAGGTTTCCCAGCAAGGACGCGCCGAGCGCCCCCGGTTTGTCGCTGGCGCCGACCACTGCGATCGAGCGCGGTCGCAGCAGGCGCGCGATCATCGCGGCGTGAAGCGTCTCTCCCATGTGCCCTTCTCCCCGCGCGGGCTTATTTGGCCACCTTTGATGCATCGAATGCGCCGAGGCCCGGCTTAAAAGTCTTCTCGTCGAGGAACTGCCGGGTTGCCTCCTTGCGCGCCTCGAGCCCGCCCATCCCGTTCAGTGCCTCTTGCGCGCGGATCAGGTAGTCCATGGCGTTGTCGAAGGTCATCTCGGTCATGCGGCGCATCGCCCACTTGGTCGCTCGAAGCGCGTTGGGATCCTTTTTGAGCAGGATGCCCGCGATTTCCTCTACCCGGGCGCGCAGCCGATCGGCCGGGACGCTTTCCGTCACCAAGCCTTGCTCGGCGGCCTGCTTGCCGGTCAGGTTCTCCCCCATCATCGCGTGGTACATCGCCTTGCGAAACGGCATCAGCTCCTGCGCCACCTTGCTGGCGCCTCCTCCCGGCAGGATGCCCCAGTTGATCTCGGACAGGCCGAAGGTCGCCGTGTCGGCGGCAACCACGATGTCGAGGGCGTGGAGCGGGCCGTAGGCGCCACCGAAGGCCCAGCCATTGACCATGCCGATGGTCGGCTTCTCGTACCAGCGCAGCCGATCCCACCACGAATAGGCTTCGCGCTGGCTCTTGCGGATCGCGCCTATGCCCAGTGCTTCGTTCTCGCGGAAATACTCCTGGAGGTCCATGCCGGCGGTGAAGGCGTCGCCCTCGCCAGTCAGCACCAGCACGCCCACGTCTTCATGGAATTCAAGGCTTTCCAGCACGCGCAGCATCTGCCGATTGAGCTTCGGGCTCATGCAATTGCGCTTTTCCGGACGATTGTACGAGACCCACGCGATGCGCCCGTCCACGCGGACGACGACGGTATCCTCTTCGGCGCGCTCAGTCATCAGACTCTCCGGCAGATTTTGCATTGCTATGGCTGATAACTAAAATTTTGCTATAGTCAATAGCGATATCTTTGGCTAGGCCAAGGCATGGCCAGGAGTGATGTGGTGGTAATGGAACTGGGAACAGATGCGCCTCACGCGCCCCTGGATGATCCGCTCTCAGGGCTGCCCGGCTATCTTCTGCGCCGCGCCGCCAATGCCATGATGGCTGAACTTGCCATCCGCCTTGCCGCCCTGGAACTGCGGATTTCCGAGGCAACAGTGCTGCTGTTGCTGGGCGGGAGAACGGACCTGACCTCTTCCGACATAGGCAAGATACTCGATATTCAGCGCGCCAACATGGTTCCGCTGCTCGCGCGCCTTGAAGCTGCTGGATTGATCCGGCGAGAACCGCTCGACCGGAAATCTCAGGCGATATTGCTGACGGACGACGGCCGGACCAGCCGCGCTCAGGTCGAAACCCTCACACGGGAATTTGAGAATGACCTGCTCGCTCGGATTCCATCGGAGCACCGGCCCCATCTGGTCCCGGCCCTGCAAGCCTTGCTGAGATGAGAGGGACCGACGGACCCATCTGACCCACGATCGGCTTCGAAGGCGTCGAGACCTGATCGCGGCGCCCGATGAACGAAGCTGCACAGCAGCCCACACCTGAAAATCCGGAGAGATGCATGACCACGCCGTTCAACCAGACGCTAGCTTTCCCCTATTACGCCGAACCGACGCTTTACGTCGCCGTCGGCGATACGCTGCGGCCATGGGAGTACAACGGATGGAAGCCGGAGAGCCTGTCCTGGAAGCAGAGCTGCTATATCCACACCGGTCTTTCCGGGCCCGTCGTCTGCGTGGACGGACCGGACGCCGACGCCTTCGTCGCCCAGCTTTGCACCAACAACCTGGCGACATTCCCGGAAGGCACCATGCGCCACGCCGTGATGTGCACCGACGAGGGTCTGATCGCCGCGCACGGCATCCTGCAGCGCTATGACGACGGGCACTACCGCCATTTCGCCGCCGGTCCGTGGGCACTCTATCAAGGGCTCAAGGGTAAATTCGACGTGCGGGTCTGGATGGAAGATATCTACCTGACCCAGATCGCAGGCCCCCGGTCGCTCGAGGCGCTGCAGCGCGTGACGGGCGAGGACCTCAGCGACATCAAGTTTCTGCGCCATCGCAAGACCCGCATCGCAGGGAAAACCGTCGAGGTTGGCCGGATCGGCATGTCGGGCAACCTGGCCTGTGAAGTGCGCGGACCGATTGCGGATGGACCGGCAGTGTTCGACGCCATCTACCAGGCGAACAAGGATATCGGCATCGAGCGGCTTGGCTGGCGGACCTATCTCGTCAATCATGTCGAAGGCGGCTTCCCGCAGGCGGCCTGGACCTTCGGCATGGCTATGGTGAACGACCAGGGCTTCCGCGACTGGGTCGGGCCCGACCACTTCTCGCTCCACGCACAGCGGACGGGAAGCTACGATCACGCGGACCTTCGCGCGCGTCAACGCAATCCCTTCGAGGTCAACTGGGACAAGGCCGTGCGGTTCGATCACGAGTTTATCGGTCGTGCGGCCCTCGAAAAGATCGCAGCATCGCCCGATCAGCGGCGCACGGTGACCCTGCGCTGGAATTCTGACGACGTGATCGACATCTATGCTTCGCTCTATCGCCCGGGCGAGGAGTATCGGACCATGGATCTGCCGACGACCCCCACGTGGGGGCACGGCATGCTCGAACATGCCGATCGCCTGCTCGCCGGCGACGAGCTGGTCGGCGTTTCGTCGGGATCGATCTACAGCTACTACTTCAGAGAGAATCTCTCGATGGGCTGCGTTGATGTAACTTACGCCCAGCCGGGGACGGAGCTGATCGTGCAATGGGGCGATCATGGCAAACGCATCAAGGATGTCAGGGTGACGGTCGATCGGTTCCCCTATCTCGATGAAAAACGGAACAGCGACGCGTGATCGGGCCCGGCACTGTCCGCTCCACCGCGAGGCGGACAGTGCCGAGGCGACTTCGGCGCCCTGGCAGGCCCCCTGGCACTCTCCTCCATGCGGTCTCAACCGCCCCTGGCGCGGAACCGCTTGCCGGTCGCCGCTCCGGCAATCGTCGTCTGCCCAGACGATCGCCTGAAGGCGGACGGAGAAGCGCAGCACTTTCCCCTGCAAGCTCGCTGGGCGCCCCAGGGATCCACACCGCTCACCTTGACGCTTGCCCGACCGTTACGCGGGCTTCGCCGCAGGCCTAAGTGCACTGGTGCGTGGTGTCGGCCACTACCTTGATCTGCAGATCAGCCGGCGGTGCACACCGCGCGCGCGCTGGCGACGCCATTCACCAGCGCGCCGGGCTTTTCGACGACCACCTCGACACGGTCGACGGGTCCGGCCGCGAGGCAATCCCTGGCAAGTCGTGAACAGAAGGTTTCGATGAGCACGATATGCTCGTGCGACAGGGCTTCGGCCAAGGCGACGACGCGGTCATAGTCGATCGTCGCGCCGAGGTGGTCCAGCGGCTCGCACTTCAGGTTGAGTGACACCATCACGCGCAGCATCTGCCGGCGGTCCATTTCGTGCGCGTGGGCCCCGATACGTGCGGCCAGTCGTAAGTCGTGAACGCGGACCTCGATCCCCTCGGCAGACGGCGCATTTGTCACCGGCGTGCCCTCCCTAGACTGGCGCGCAGCACCGCCAGCGCCACGGCGCAGATCGCCGATCCCGAACCCATGACGATGGCCACCACGGAGAAGCCGTAGCCGGCGCTGAACAGGATACCGGCGAGAACCGGTGTGGCGGCGGCTGCGCCGCGACCCACGCCGATCACGACGCCGGTCGCGCCGGCGCGGATGTGGGTGGGGAACAGCGTCGCGGCCAAGCTGTAGTGGCCGACCACCGCGGCGTTCGCGCAGAGGCCTGCCCCAAATGCCCCCACCGACAAGATCGCGAGGTCGGCCGGCAAGGCGCCGAAGATCGCAACCGCCACCGATGCCAGCGCGGCGATGCCGATCGTCAGGTGCAGCGTGGATATTCGCCCCGAAAGCAAGCCGAAGAGAAGGCAGCCGGCGATGCCGCCGGTGCTTGCCCAGACCAGCACTGATGCCGCCTGGGAGGCGGAGAACCCCATGTCTGCGACGGCCTGCCCGGTCCATTTGAACAGGAAGTGGAAGGTGGTGATGTTCGCGAGATATGCGATCGTCAGCAATATCGTGGTCCAGCGAAACTCGGGCGCGAGGATTTCGGTGAGTCCTGCCTTGCGAGCCCCGGCCGGACGAGCTGGCATGAGCAGGCCGGCAAGCGGCGCCTGGCCCATGCGGGCGAGCAACCGATTGACCCGCGGCAGGGCATCATGGCCAAGCTTGTGCACCTCGTACTCGATGGAGTCGGGCGAAAGCCAAAGGACGAGCGGCATCATCAGCATAGTGCAGAGCGCGCCGAACAGGAATACCTCGTGCCAGCCGTGGGCGCGCAGCAAATGAACCGCAACCATCCCGCCCAGCACGCTGCCAATCGGGAAGCCGGCCGCCATCAGGACGACGACGAGCGGCCGCCGCCGCTCGTTCGCCGCTTCGGCAACGCCGGCCGTTGTTGCCGCGAGCATGCCACCAATGCCGAAGCCGGTCAGGACACGCCCGATCGACAGGATCGAGACGGTGGGCGAGAGCGCCGAACCGAACATGCCGATGCTCATGCAAACAAGGCACAGCAGGATCGTGCAGCGGCGGCCGCGGGAATCCGCCACGCCGCCGAGCATCAGCGAGCCGATCGTCATGCCGACCAGTTCCATCGACATCACCGCGCCAAGCTCGGCGCGGGTTAGGCCCCATTGGGCGAGGATGCCAGGCGCGGCGAAGCTGATCGCGAGCGCGTCGAACCCGTCGAGCGCGTTCAGGCCGAACATCACGGCGACGACGGCCCATTGCATGACCGACATGGGGGAGCGCTTAAGAATTTCGATCGGATCGCCGAATCCGTGAGTCACAGGGGGGCTCATGCGAAGGCCGTGAAATGGGCGAGGGGTGCCGCCCCTTGCACCGCCTCGGCATGATGCAGCGCCGCTCGACCCACGATCCGGTCGAGCCAGTAGTGCCCGGCCGCGCGCATTCGTTCCGAGACCATGTCCTGTCGCGCCACATCGACGAACCGCGCTGCGACCCATCCGGCGCTGGCCAGCATCGCCAGTTCGAGAAACGCCGCGGCGCCCGCGTCCTGGTCGGCCGGGGTGGCCGTCTTCAAGGTGGTCGCTGCCGTCTCCAGCAGATCCAGGCATGAGGCCAGCGGTGTGTCACCGCCGTCGGCGCGCGCCTGCGCCAGAAAGGCGGACAGCCCGGCATCGTCGCGGATCACCCGGCGATGCAGCAGGTCGATCGCCTGGATGCCCGAGGTGCCCTCGAACACCGACAGCACACGGGAATCCCGCAAGGCTTGCTCGACCGGCCATTCCCCAGTGTAACCCGCCCCGCCCAGAACCTGGATCGCGCCGCTGGCATTGGCGAACGCGCAATCGGCCCCGAATGTCTTGGCAATGGGCAGAAACCACTGAACCAGCGCGGCACAGCGCCCGCGGTCGGCCATGTCTGCGGCATGCGTCGCCAGCTCGGCGAGATTGGCAATGTTCACCATCAGCCCGCGAAGCAGTTCGGTGCGCGCGGTCAGTTCGAGCAGCTGGCGACGTATGTCGGCATGGGCGACGATTGGCTGCGGGGCACCGGGCTTGCCCCCCTGGCGCCGCTCGCGCGCATAGGCGAGCGCGACGTCGGACGCGGCGCAGGCGATGCCCAGGCCCATTGCGCTGACGGCCAGGCGCATCTGCGTGATCATCACGAACATCTGCGCCAGCCCGCGTCCACGCTCACCGATCAGGGTCGCGGGGGCTGCATCGAAGGCCAGCGTGCAGGTCGGAGAACCATGCAGGCCCAGCTTCTCCTCGATGCGCAGCACTTGTACGCGGTCCGTCCCCGCCTTGCGCACATCGACGAGGAACAGGCTGATCTCGGGCCGCTGCGCAGAACCGTCGTCGCTGCGCGCCAGGACGCAATGGACGATATTGTCGGTCAGGTCATGATCGCCGAAGCTGATCCAGCACTTCTCGCCCGATATCTCCCAGCCATCCGGCGTCTGGCCCGCCCGGGTGCGCATCTGCATCACGTCACTGCCGGCCCCGGCTTCGGAAATGCAGATCGTGGCGCCCAGTTCGCCTGCTGCCAAGGCGAGAAGCATTGCTTGCTTCATGTCTTGGGCGGCAAAGGCGGCGATCAGCCGGGCGGCCGAACGCTGCGGCACCGGCAGCATGCCGAACGCCGGGCAGGCGCGATCGAAAATCTCTTGCACGGCAAGGCAGAGCGGCAGCGGCAGCTGCTGGCCGCCATAGGCCGCTTCGTGATCAATGGAAGGCCAGCCATTGGCCACGAACGAGGCCCAGGCCTCGCGATGTCCGGGTGCCGTGTGGACCCGCCCGCTCCGCAGCTCCGCGCCGCGGGCGTCCATGGCGCGATTGAGCGGCTCCAGAGTGTCGGTTGCGAAAGCCGCGGCCTGTTCGAGGATGGCGACAATCGTCGCCTCGTCGAGCACGGCATAGCTCTCGCGCAGCTTCACGACCTCGTCGAAACGAAACGAGGCGCGCAGCTGCGCTGTGCTCTGCGACAGGTCGAAGCGGGGCAGCCCGGCACGCATCCCCTGCCTCAGCGTGCCATGTTGACGATACGGGCGTCGACGAATTCCTTCATTCCGGCCTGGCCTTGCTCGCGGCCCAACCCCGATTGCTTGACGCCGCCGAACGGCACGTCGAACCGCAGGTCGAGATGCTTGTTGATCCAAACCGTGCCGGTCTCGATGCCGCGCGCGACGACCGCCGCCTTGTCGACATCCTTGCCCCATATGGTGCCGCCGAGCCCATAGTCGCTTGCGTTGGCGCGCGCGATCACGTCTTCGATCGTGTCGTAGCTGAGCAGCGGAACGAGCGGGCCGAACTGTTCCTCGGTGACCAGCCGGGCATCGTCGGCGAGGTCGCGAACGATGGCGGGCTGGATGAAATAGCCCGGTCGATTGAGCGGAGTGCCGCCGGTCAGCACGGTGCCCTCGCCATGCGTCGCCGCCATCAGATCCTGCAGCTTGTCGAACTGCATGCGGTTCTGGATCGGCCCCATCCGCGTGCCGGGGTCCAGGCCATCCCCGAGCACGGTGGCCGAGGCCAGCGCGGCCAAACGATCGCCCATCTCATCCAGGATGGCATTCGGCACATAGAGCCGCTTCGCGGCCATGCAGGTCTGGCCGGCATTGAACGTGGCGGCCGAATAGAGCTTAGCCGCAACCTCGGCCGGGTCTGCGTCGTCAAGCACGATCGCGACGTCGTTGCCACCGAGTTCGAGGGTCAGCCGCTTCAAGGTTGCCGCGGCACTGGCCATCACCTTGCGGCCCGTCGCAGTGGAGCCGGTGAAACTGATCTTTGCGACGTCGGGATGAGCCGACAGCAGGCCGCCGAGGTCGTTGGCGTCGACGATCACGTTGAACACGCCGGGAGGAAGGATGCCGGCCGCCACCTCGCCGAGGAACGCCGCCGTGAGCGGCGTCGTCGGCGCCGGCTTGGCGACGACGGTGTTGCCCGTGCTCAGCGCGATCGACGCCTTGATCGCAAGCAGGATCATCGGGAAATTCCACGGCACGATGCAGCCGACCACGCCCAGCGGAGCATAGTGTTCGACGACCAGCGAGTCCGGCTCGTCCACCAGGGTGTCGGGCTGCACCACCTGCGCTCCAAAGTGGCGGAAGGCCGCGATGCTGCCGCCGACCTCGAACTGCGCCTCGGCGAGAGGCTTGCCCTGTTCCTGCGTGAGCAGGCGCGCGAAATCGTCGGCGCGCGCCTCCATCGCGTCGGCCAGTCGATGCAGCAAGGCTTGGCGCCGTGGCTGCCCGCCGTCGCGCCATTCCGGGAAAGCACGCCTGGCCGCCGCCACAGCGCGTTCCAGCTGCGCGGCATCGGCGCGCGCGCAGGTCGCGAAGGGTTCGCCTGTGGCGGGGTTCACCACCGCCAGCCTATCGGCGCCATCGACCAGTTCACCATCGATCAGCAGCTTGAATTCCACGGTCATTCCTCTCCGACAATGGCGCGCGCCGCGCGCAGTGTGTTTTCCAGAAGACAGGCGATCGTCATCGGGCCAACGCCGCCGGGTACCGGCGTCACCGCGCGGGCATGTCCCAGTTCGCCTGTCACGGCATCGCCGACGATTATCGGACGATCATCTCGGCCCGAGATGCGATTGATGCCGACGTCGATGACGACGGCGCCCGGCTTGACCCAGTCCCCGCGGACCAGTCCGGGGCTGCCCGCAGCCACCACCACGATGTCGGCCGTCCGCACGATATCGGGCAGGCCGCGCGTGTAGATGTGGGTCACGGTCACCGTCGCCTCGCGTTCGAGCAAGAGCAGGGCGATCGGTTTGCCGACTATATTGGACTTGCCGATCACGACGGCGTTCAGCCCGTGATACTCGTCGATCACGCGGTCGAGCAGCTTCATGCAGCCAAGCGGCGTGCACGGCACCAATCCCCCACCTCCGGCCGACAATCGGCCGACGTTGACCGGATGAAAGCCGTCGACGTCCTTCTCGGGCGCGATGCGATCGAGGACGCGCAGCGGATCGATCTGCGGCGGAAGTGGCAGCTGAACCAGGATGCCGTGCACATCGGCGTTGGCGTTGAGCTCGTCGATCAGGTCGAGCAGTTCGGACTGCGGGGTATCCACGGCAAGCCGGTATTCAAGCGAGCGCATGCCGGCAGCCGCCGTCGTGGCAAGTTTGCGGCGCACGTAGATGGTGCTGGCCGGATCGTTTCCAACCAGCACTACGGCGAGGCCCGGCACGATAGCGCTGCGTGCGCGCAAGGCCGCCACCCCCGCGCCGACTTCGGCGACGAGTTGCGCTGCGATCGCCCTGCCGTCGATCAGTTGCACGGCGCTATTGCTCGAACACGACGGATTTGTGGCCGTTGATCAGGACGCGGTCTTCCAGATAGGCCCGGACCGCTCGCGCGAGGACACGGCGTTCGATATCGCGGCCTTTGCGCACCAGCTCGTCGGGACTGTCAGCATGGCTGATCGGCTCGACATCCTGGTGGATGATAGGCCCTTCATCGAGATCGGAGGTCACGAAGTGTGCGGTCGCGCCGATCATCTTGACTCCGCGTGCATGGGCCTGGTGGTAGGGCTTGGCGCCCTTGAACCCGGGCAGGAAGCTGTGGTGGATGTTGATGCAGCGCCCCGACAGAAACGCCGACAGGTCGTCCGACAGGATCTGCATGTAGCGCGCCAGCACAACCAGGTCGGCGCCGGTTTTGTCGACGATCTGCTTGATTTGCGCCTCTTGCTTGGACTTGGTGTCCGGTGTGACGGGGAGATGATGGAAAGGGACGCCTTCTATCAGCGAAAGGCTCAGCGCTTCGCGCGGGTGATTACAGACGATGCCGACGATATCCATCGGCAGTTCCCCAATGCGCTGGCGATACAGCAAATCGCCAAGGCAGTGATCGAACTTGCTCACCAGCAGCAACACTTTCTTGCGATCGTGGGCGGGCCGCAGGGTCCATTGCAATCCGAAATCGGCACCGACCGCAGCGACCAGGGCGCGGCATTCGTCTTCCTGCAGGGCGTCGATGCGGAACTCGACGCGCATGAAGAAATTGCCCGTTTCCGGGTCGTCGAACTGCTGGGCGCTGCGGATATTGCCCCCAGAATTGCGCAGCGCGACGGCCACGGCCGCCACGATGCCCGGGCGGTCGATGCACGAAAGCGACAGGATGAAATCGCGGGTCATTCAGGACTTCCAATCGGTCAAAGAAGAGCGAAATAGCGGATGGTGTTACCGGTCTTCTGGCGCGAGCCGATCCCGACCACGACTGTGCGGGTCAGCCAGTCGTACGGCCCCGCGCTGACCTCGAAGGTCGGGGCGGTGCGCAGATAATAGTCCTCGAAAGGTACTTCCGGCCCGTCCTCGAACATCCATTTCTGGATGCGCGGGAGCACGTCCGGCGCGCGGCCGGCCAGATAGCCGACGTTGCGCATCAGGATCAGGGTGCCGTCGTCAGCCTCGAGCATGTAGCGCGCGTCGAGGCCCAGGACCTTATCCGGACGGAACTGGGCCCAGTCCGCACCGCTTTGCGGCACAACGCGTCCATTGAGGTGCGGTCCCTTGATGGTACCCTTATCGATATAGGTCGCACCGCGGCCGAAGCCGGCAGGGGTATCCTGGATGGTCTGGACGTCGCGCCAGGTCAGTGCGATTTCGAAGATGAATTCGAAGCGCGGTGTATCCGGAAGCGAGGTTTCAGCGAAATAGGCCAAGTGGATTCTCCAAGCCGCGACTCAAAAGCTTACCGTGCCGCCATCAACGAGCAGGTCGATGCCGGTGACGTAGGCGGCGTCGTCGGACGCGAGGTAGAGCACGCTGCGCGCCGCCTCCTCGGCTGTGCCGAAGCGGCCCATCGGCACCTGCTCGCAGATCATCTGGCGGAAGGCCGCGATCTCCGCGTCGGTCATCTCCCCGCGCGTGACCAGCGGCGTATCGATCGGACCCGGACTGAAGCAATTGACGCGGATTCCGCGCTTGACCAGCTCTGCTCCGAAGGTGCGGGCCAGGGCGCGCAATCCGGCCTTGCTCGCGCCGTAGACGCTGTTGCCCGGGATCCCGGTGCAATGTCCCATCGAGGAGGTCAGCACGATCGATCCGCCATAACCCATCAGCTCGAGCGCGTATTTGACCGCGAAGTACGGGCCCTTGAGGTTGGTGGCGAACATCTCGTCGTAAAATGCCTCGTCCACCTCCTCGATCGGCCGGAAGGCGCCAATGCCGGCGTTGACGAACAGCACGTCGATGCGCCCGTGCTCCGCCTTGATCTGCTGCATCAGTTGTCGGGTCGCAGAGATGTCCGAGATGTCGGATCGGAAGGCGCGGCCATTGGTCCCGAGATCGGCCTGGACCTGCGCCAAGGTGACGGGATCGCGGCCCGTCACCAGGACGAGGGCGCCTTCCTGCGCAAAGGCCAGGGCGCTGGCGCGGCCGATGCCGCTGTTGCCGCCCAGGACCATGACAATGCGGCCCTTGAAGCGTGCGCAACCGGTCGGAGTGCTCGTCATTCAGAACACTCCGTTGGCGTTGGCGGAGTGGCCGTTCAGTTCCTGCGAAGCATCCCAGTGTTCTGCAATCAGACCTTCCTCGATCCGGAAGATATCGATCACTGCCACGCCGGGGGTGCCCGGGGTGATAACGACGTGGACATGGGCGATGACATGGTCGCCATCGGCAAACATCCGCTTCACCTCGTGGTGCGCGTCGGGTGAGACCAACTTCGCCCAGGCCAGGAATGCCATCAGTCCCTCGGCACCGGTTTCGGCCATCGGACTGTGCTGGATGTAGTCGGCACGGAAATACCGATCGACCCGCGCGGGGTCGAGCGGTTCGAGGACCTCATCATAAACCGTGCGGACGAGCTTGAGGTTGGCCTGCTCGACAGGGGTATAGCCGCTCATGCTCCTGCTGCCGTTCTCTGAAGCGGCCATTGAGGTGCCCAGGCCAAATTGACCATGCTGCCGGGGAGCACGCTCCCGCGCGGCAAATTGATGCTTTCGCATCTCATCAGTGCTCTCCCGGCTCTTGTATTGGGGGAGAGTTTATGGGGCAGCCGGGGCAGCGTAAAACAGGTGGTGCCTTTCGGCGTGATAGGATATAACCTTTCACTCATGAGCGCACTGTCGATCAGGCAACTCGAAATTTTCGTTCAGGTCGTCGAGATCGGGAGTTTTCGGCGCTGTGCTGAACAGATCGGCGTGTCGCAGGCGGCTGTCAGCGAGCACATCTACGCCCTCGAGAACCTGCTGGGCGTGCAGTTGTTTGATCGCGCTCCCGGTCGTATTGCGCGAATCACGTCGGAAGGGCAGCGCGCGTTCGCACGCGCTCACCGCATCCTGCAAGAGCTGACCGAACTTGAATGGGAGTTCGCACCCGGACGTCGCGGCCCGGCGCGCATGCGGCTGACATTGGCCGCCCAAGGGTACGTCTTGCGCGATTTGCAGCCGGAACTGGACCGTTTTCGAGCTGACCATCCTGCGGTTGATTTGGTTATCCGCTCGGAGCCGATTGATCTGGCCGGCTTCCGCGAACTCCTGGCCGAAGGCGAGGTGGATCTTGTCTATCTGATGGTGCTTGACGACCCGCATCAGTTTCCAACGCAGTTTGTCAGTTACGAGCATCTGGCGGTCTACGTAACGCCGACCCACCCCCTGGCGGATCGCGATGTCGTCACCGCAGTTGACCTGTCCAAGTATCGGGCCATCAAGCTCGGCCGTCACGGGCACCTGCGTGTCGCGGTCGACGACGCGCTGGCCCGCGTGGGTTTGGGCCAGGTCCAGACTGATCTCGAAACCGATGACTACGGTCTCATCCTCAATACACTTCAAAACACGGAAAGCTTTGCATGCATGCTGCGCGGGAGCGCGGTGCATCCCTTGCCTCACCTGCCGATGCGTGAACTGAAACTCGCCACGCCCTTGCCGCCGCTGCAGTTACGCGAGGCCGTATCCGCACGCGGCACGCGCAGTGCGGCGGTCGCCAGCCTGTCACGCCGCATCCGCGACTGGCAGACCGGAACGCAGTGATGCCCGCGCCGGCGCGGTCATGAGATGGTCGCGCCAGCATCCTCCCGTGCCAGCAGCCGCGGTATGGTATTCACGTCGATGTCCTTGTTGTTCGCAAGATCCATGTAAGGCGTGCGCGCGACAGTGACGCGGACCTCCTTTTGCGGCCCGCCAGGCTTGCCCCACAGCAAGGTCAGCTGCTTGCCCTCCACTGCATGCTCGCACTGGATGAAGCCGAGGGAGATCATCCGCTTGTAGTAGACGCTGCGGATCCGCCCGGTCGACGAGCCGATTGCAGTCCCCTCGAACAGGACCTTGTCGGCGTGGTAGTGGAAACCGTTCGGATTAACGAAATAGTTGTCGGAGGGACGGTCATCGATCGGCTCATAGGCGACCGCGTCACGACCGCGATATTGCGACGCCACGATCTCGCCGACGTCGTCTGCGTCCCATTCCAGAGTAACCATCGTGTTGGGCGGGTTGTCCGCTATCCGCTCGAGCGCGGCGCGGCCCGGGAAATCGTGATCGAACCGCACGAGCGATCCCCAGCCAACGTCATAGGGGGTCTTGAAGCGCGACTCCAGTTCATCGCCCATGCTGCCGACGAGCTGCCGGTTGTAATTGAAGAACAGCGCCATCGGCTGGGTCAGGCAGTATTCCGCGAGATTTCGCTCCTCGAACCATGGCATGGGGAAATGGATGAAAATGTTGGCGAAGCCGCCCTCGGTGTGGTTCAGGAGGTAGGCCATCCGGCCAAGCTTGCTCGCGCCTAGCGGCTCAGCCACATCCCAGATCGATTTGAAGACGGCATCCAGCTGACCCATCGGTCCGTGCAGCTCGTAGGCAAGCGAACCCGCCATGCCCAGGCGCAGGACCCGCACCTCCACGCCTGAGAAAATTACTGTCCTGTGCGCGGCGAACTTGATGTCGTGCAGGTCACTCGCGGATGCCTGCTCAAGAATTTCGAGCGACCGCGGACCTGCGACCTGGATGAAAAATTCGGTGCCGGAGAGATCCGTGCCTTTCACGTCCATGTCGGTTGTCGACATATGGAAGTCGACGATCGGCATGAGCCAGTAGGTCCGGAAATGATTTTCGGCGATCTTCATCACGACGCCGTCCGTCAGCATCTGCCCCTTGTCGTTGCACATAATGGCATGGCGGATTGAGCCAACCTTCATCTTCATGAAGTTGTTGACGCAGAGCGAGGTCAGGAAGCGCGCTGCGTCTGGGCCTTCCACATCGTAGATCGGGGATTCGTTGAGCGGCGTACCGACCCATGCGCTCGTCTTCGACGCGAGGATCTCTTCCCGGTAGCCCTGATATTCCAGCGGCGCGATGTACAATCCGCCTGCATTGAGGAACGTCGACACGCCCTGGTGCACATTTTCAAGCATCTCGACCGTCCTTCATGCCTTCAGCGGGTGGTGGCGGTGCGATCCGCGCGGCCGCGGCCATAATCGCCTCCCGATGCTGCTCTAGCAGTGTGCGTAGCGATTTCGGCCTGAGACCGGTCAACCGCTCGAAATTATTGCTGAGAATGGCGAAGTGCCCATCGCGAACGGCAATTTCGAAACTGACCATGTCGTCGGAATTCCACGGGAAGTTATTGACCGTGTGATCGTCGACTGGTTCGCGTGGAACGCCCAGGGCGTCGAACATGGCATAGAGGCCCGCCTCGTCGGTGGGCGTGAACTTGACGGGGGTGCCGGTGACTTCGGACACCAGCGTCGCCACCTCGCGGTAGCTCACCAGGTCGGGCCCGGTCACCTCGTAGATACGGCTTGCCTGGCCTTCACTCAGAAGAACGGCGACGGCCGCGGCCGCGCAATCGTCGCGGCAGACGAAGGCCATTTGGCCGTCACCGGCGACGCTCGTCATTTCGCCCGTGGCCGTGAGCAGCGGCGCCATCGCTTCAACCACGGCATCGGCGTATTGCGCATTGCGCAGCACGGTCCAGTCCAGCCCGGACTCCCGCAGCATCCGCTCGGTAGTGACGTGATCCTTGACCGCGAGGGAAGGATTGCTCTCCACCGCACCGATGAAGGATGTGTACACGACGTGCCGCACTCCTGCCGCTTTCGCCGCCTGGATTGCCGCGCGATGCTGAGGCTCGCGAAATCCGACCCGCGTGCCGCTGATCATCAGCATCCGTTCCGCACCGCTCAGCGCCGCGGCCAGCCCTGCCTCATCGTCGAAATCGCCCTGCCGGATAGCTGCGCATTCAGCTGCGCGCGAAGCAAGCTTCTCTGGGTTGCGCGTCACGAGAATGAGCTGATCCGGAGAAACCCCGCTTTCGATGAGCAGACGGGTCGCCTCGCGCCCGAACTGGCCGGAAGCCCCGGTGATTGCGATCTTCATTTCAACCGGCCTTCCCTGCGGCATCGAGCTGGGCACGTGGCACCCAGTTGCCGTGCACCTGCTCGCACGTGACGAAGGGCATGAAGACCTTGGCGACAGGTCCCGCCTCGACGTCATCCGCCGTGAGGACCCAGAGTTCCTGTGCGAAGTGGCCTTCGGCGATGACCCGATCGACCATCATCAGCAGCCAGCCGCCATGATCCGGGGCCCGCGAAGGCACATGCACCGGCTCGTTGAACCCCACGCCCGGACCGTCAGTGAAGCGCTTGAGCGAGCCATCCCGCCAGTCGATCCTGATCAGCGAATTGAACAGCACGCCAATCGGGCCATTGGCCACGGGAGTGAGCTTCGTCGGATCGATCGACAGATACCAGCCACGGGCGTATGCCCGGCCGAGATCGGCATGGGCAACGATCGGCATCTCGCCGAATGGGCCGACCTTTTCCTCGACGATGCCGGCAGCCGGATCGGCGAGATCCAGGGTCCAGCGCTTCAGGCCGCCGTCCACGGGCATATCGATGCCCGAGTTTTCCGCAATGAATGGGATCAGGTTAGTGACCGCCAGAGCCTGGTCGAGGTGGATCTTCGTCCCTTCGGCATAGGCATTCATCACATGATAGCTGTGGACCCCGGGCGGACCGCCGAACCACTGCATATCCTCGACGCGACCGTAACGCGGCATGACGCCGACGAAGCTTTCCCCGTCCTGATGGTGCACCCAGTGCGGACCGCCGGCGCGCAACCGCTCAAGATCGGACTTGGTCGGATAGACCATGAAGATCGCGTGGTGCTCGGTGATCGCGAAATCGTGCATCATCGAGCAGTAGGGCGCGTCGAACCATTGCTCCGACACCAGCTCACCCTCGGGCGAGACAATGCAATAGGCGATCGTCGGCGTTGCCAGCCCGGCCGCTTCGTAGCCGAACAGGAACAGCTCGCCCGTGACCGGATCGATCTTCGGGTGGGCGGTGAGGGTCTGCGAACGCAGGCGGCCGAGATAGTCCCAGCGGCCGATCGTCTCCAGCGTG
>Ga0163162_10001117_pt1 | contig 24935 bp, 20 predicted proteins | sample S55metaG_FD_115310 | JGI IMG/M metagenome (GOLD analysis project Ga0163162, IMG submission 115310) | Switchgrass rhizosphere microbial communities from Kellogg Biological Station, Michigan, USA - S5-5 metaG | ecosystem: Host-associated > Plants > Roots > Rhizosphere > Soil | place: USA... | reverse complement strand
CTTAATGATGCGGTCATGGAAAGTGTTTAACTTTCCCATCTTGTGATTAATGTGTTTTACCAATTTGCTATCCGCATCAAAATGTACTGTTTGGATGTTAACGTTCATGGTAATCGCATTTTAACAGTGAAACAATAAATAAAGAACTTCTAAGGAGCTTGAATTTCCTTTCATAAGGCGCTGGTTTTAGTTCGTTATGAAGTTACTACCAATCGCTTTTTTTTCCAAATAACCAGGCAATATTTATTACCTAATTGTTATCATTTTATGCAAAAAATATCAGGCCTTCGGGTGAGCCTTTTTGTACACATTTTTCAACTTTTCAATAGTGTTATGGGTGTATACCTGTGTTGCTGCCAGGCTACTATGGCCAAGAAGCTCTTTTATGGCATTCAGATCGGCACCATTATTTGAAAGGTGCGTGGCAAAACTGTGCCTGAGAACATGTGGGCTTTTCTTATTGAGTGTTTTTACTTCGCTGCTTAAGAATGCCTTTACAAGCAGGTATGGATACTTTGAATACATTTTTCTTCCCTTTTCGGTCACTAACAGGGCATTATCAGCCGCCCCAAACTCCTTTTTCTTATGCTGGATATAGTCTTTGATTATTACAACTACCTCCTGGCTGATCGGTATGATTCTTTCTTTATTGCCCTTACCCAACACCTTGAGCTGTTTCCTACCAAAATCAACCTCGCTTTCTTTGAGATTCACAAGTTCGCTTAAACGCATCCCTGTTGAATAAAAAAGCGTGATCAGCATTTTAGTGTTAAGGCCCTTCCAATCTTCCGTATTTTTTAAGGTCCCGATTAATTTGTCGGCGTCACCCTCTCTTATAAAATCAGGCAGCCTTCTGCTGTTCTTTGGAGTGATCACCCGTGTCATGGGCGTTTGCTCAAGAGCACTTGTCTTAACGAGGTATTTAAAAAAGGATTTTAATGACGAAATCTTGCGATTTATGGTTTTCGAGGTATTATCTTTTTCCTTAATCGAAGCCAGCCAGCTCCGAACGTGATGGTGTCCGATCATAGATAACGAAACTTCCCCGAATTGGGTTTCTAAGAAGCTAAAAAACTGGACCAGGTCATCGTGATATGAGCGAATAGTGTATGCGGAATATCTCTTTTGATATTTCAAATAATCAAGAAATGATTGGATGAACTCCTGGGGTAGTTCGTGCATATTATTTCACAGGCTGGTACATAAAAAGATAGCTGCAAAGCTATAAAACTTTGCAGCTAATATTTCACCCGAATATATTTTCAGGATCAGCCTTCTATCTTTCCGCTGGCGATCTTTTGCTTATAAACTGCCCTCAACACCTGGTTACGACGTTTAACCGATGGCTTTGTATAGCTTTGGCGTTCACGGAGTTGAAGTAACACCTTAGACTTCTCAAATTTCTTTTTATATTTTTTGAGTGCTTTGTCTATGTTTTCGCAATCTTTTGAATCAATGATCAGCATAAATTTTTACATACCTCCTCAGGTAATTTTAGGGATGCAAAGATAAAGGGTTAGATCCAAAATCGGAAATCGGAATTTGTCCGAATGAATACCATTGGAGAGATTTGCAATATGTTTACCGGAATCATAGAAACAACAGGTTTTATAAAAAATATAGCTGTTAGCGGGAGTAACAGGTCTTTTTGGATAGAATCCAGTATTTCCCAGGAACTAAAACTTGATCAAAGTGTAAGTCATAACGGTATCTGCCTGACAGTGGAGGAGATGAATATCAACAGCCACAGGGTAACAGCCATTGAAGAAACTGCGCTAAAAACGAATGTTATCCAATGGAAAATTGGTGATGTTATAAACCTGGAGCGTAGCCTTAAACTGGAATCGCGACTTGATGGGCATTTCGTACAGGGACATGTGGATACAACCGCCGACTGCGTGGAAATAAATGAAAAGCAGGGAAGTTGGGAATACGAATTTACTTTTCGGAAAAAGTTCTCCAAACTGATCATTGAAAAGGGCTCCATTTGCATAAATGGGATCAGCCTAACCGCCTTTAATGTAAAAAGGAAGAGTTTTAAAGTAGCAGTCATTCCATACACGTACGAACACACCAACATTAAAACTGTTCAAAAAGGCGACCTGGTAAATATTGAATTCGACCTGATAGGAAAATATATACTTAGAAAATTATCTTTGAAAGAATAATGGCTCTCTGCCCTGCGGCCGTTATGCAATCTATGACTGAACTAACTGAAAAAAGGCCACATTATCCTGCCTTAGATGGATTAAGAGGATTGGCTATCCTGCTTGTGGTTTTTTATCACAATTTTGATTTTATTAATTACTCTGTTTTTGGATGGATAGGCGTTGATCTTTTCTTCGTGTTGTCCGGATACCTTATCACAAGCATTTTAATCAATACACTTAACTCTCCCAATTACTCGCGCAATTTTTTTTCGAAAAGAGTTTTACGGATTTTTCCGCTTTATTATCTGTGTCTTATCATTTTCCTGGTGATATTGCCACTATTGGGTCTTTACCGGGAAGAAATGAAATTCTATTTAGATCATCAATGGTGGTTTTGGTTTTATCTGCAGAATTGGCTCCTCTCCGTTCGGTTTCCAACTGCCGGTAATTTTTTGAATCACTTTTGGTCACTGGGAGTGGAGGAACAATTCTATTTAGTATGGCCTTTCATAATTCTATGGTTGCGCAAGCCCAAAAAACTAATGATCTTTATTTTAAGTGTACTTTTCTTACTATTGATATTTCGTTCTATCCTTTGGATGTGTCATCTTCCTCATTTTAACTACACAACATTTTACGCGTTTACCAGAATTGATGGCATTTGCATCGGTTGCCTTATTGCGCTCCTCCACAAGATCAATTATAATTTCTTACGACACAAAATGGCAGTCGTTGTGACGATCTTAGCTATTTTGAATTTTGGATTTTATTTTTTGACTCAATATGGAGATTATCCATACCTGGCCTTTGTTGGCTTTACCACCTTTGCCAGCATGTTTGGGCTTCTACTCCATGAAGCTGTAACAGGCGATACAAAAATTATTACTATTATTTTTACGCTGCCCCTATTGAAATTCTTTGGTACTATTTCATATGGTTTTTATGTATTTCATTGGCCGGTGTATCTAATGACGCAACCCGGCCTTTCTAATTTTTTTTTAAAGAACTTAAATCTGTCAGAAGAAGTGAGCAAATTTGCGACGTCGCTATCCGCCACGATTATCGCGATCGTTATAAGCACAATAAGTTATTATACATTTGAAATTAACTTTTTAAGATTAAAACAAAAATTCAGATAGCAGCTTAATTTGATACATCGATGATCATTCGAACGCTTTCTATAATAATGCCTTGCTTCAATGAGGAGAAATTTGTGTCTGACGCCTTACAAAAAGTGATGTTGGTTTTATTGGAAGGACAAGTTGAAAAGGAAATTATTATCGTAAATGACTGTTCAACTGACAACACAAGGCCGACAATTGAACAATTTATTGCTCAAAATCCGGCGCAAAAAATAAAATTGATAAACCATGAAAAAAATCACGGTAAAGGTGCATGCATACGGAGTGGACTAAAATATGCAAGCGGTGAAGTCTTGATTATCCAGGATACGGACCTGGAATATGATCCATCTGAATTTAACAAGTTGCTGCGTCCCATTATGCTGGGACATGCCGATGTCGTTTATGGCTCACGTTTTCGGGGAAGTGAGGCTCACCGTGTATTATTCTTTATGCATACAATCGGAAATAAAATTCTCACTTTTTGGTCAAATCTTCTAACAGGCCTCAATCTCAGCGATATGGAAACCGGTTATAAAATGTTCAAAACAGAGATCATCAGGAACATTAAAATAAAAGAAAACCGTTTCGGATTTGAACCTGAAATAACATCAAAGATCAGCCGAATCAAAAATATCAGGATCTATGAAGTCGGAATCTCTTACTACGGCCGTCGATATGAGGAGGGTAAAAAAATAAGATGGGTGGATGGAGTAAGAGCGTTTTATTGCATTTTTAAATACAATATTTTTTCAAGAAAATAGATGATTTGAGAGACGAAACAGGTTATCAAACGCTGGAAGTAATTGCCACGGCCAATAAATTCAATCAATGGATGTTTGAAACCATTCGCCCTTATTGCCACGGCAACATTCTCGAAATTGGGAGTGGGATCGGGAATATATCCGGTTTTTTTATACAAAACGATTATTCACTAACCTTGTCAGATGCTGATGAGCAGTATGTTCATCAATTAAAAAAAACCTTCGGAGAGATCAATATCCTTTCGATCGACCTGGTCCATGAAGATTTCCTCAAAAAATATGTACAGCTTTTTCAAGCTTTTGACACCGTCATCTTATTAAATGTATTAGAACATATCGATAACGAGGGGAAAGCTATAGAAAATTGCAGGCATCTTTTAAAACGCGATGGCTCGTTGGTTGTTTTAGTTCCTGCTTATCGTTTTTTGTTTTCAAAAATGGACAGGGCATTACATCACTACAGAAGATATACGGCAAAAAAGCTTTTTAACCTGGTCTCAAAAAAGAAGTTTAATGTGAGAAAAGTATTTTATTTTAATGCAATGGGAATTTTGGCCTGGATCTATGGAAAATTTTGGGGGTTGACTTCTGTTCCATTAAAAGAAATGAAGCTGTTTAACAAGGTGGTACCCCTGGCAAAATTCATTGACAAGATCCTATTTCAAAAAGCAGGTCTCTCTGTGATCATGGTAGCACAAAAAGATCTATAAAAATGCTTCAGCAACTCTTTCACATACTCATTCTTTCAACTATTTGCATTGTTTGTGGGATTCCCATTTTACTCATTTTCAACTCCTCCATAAAAAAAGATAAATTCTGGTATCATTCATTGGCCGGTCTTTTATGTTTTTTGTTTTTTGGGGGATGCATTTTTATCAGTATGATCAGCGCATGGCTATATCTTTTTGTTCCTTTACGATTTAATTATCTCGCTATTCTTACAACAGTACTGCTCCTTTATCTTCTTTTATTTCAAAGAAGAAAAATATTGAATTCGTTTTCCGAAGCCAGGAAGTGCGAGATCACTCCATCTATCCTGCCTGTTATCTTTCTTTTTATAAGCATCTTTTTATTTATTTTATTAAGCGCTCTACAGCCCGTAAATGGCGATACACAGATCTACCATTTGCAGATAATTCAATGGCAAGATCGGTATAAAGTTGTTCCCGGGATTGCGAATCTTTATCCAAGATTCGGGTTGGGATCAAACTGGTTCAACCTCATCAGCCTCTTCTACTGGCCCGTCTTCAAAAATGAAAATTTTACCTATTTAAATGCAGCCTTCGTGACCTGGTTCTTTATTTGGTTATTTTCAAAATGGCATTTTTATTTTCAAAAGGATAGCGCAGTTAACCGCCCTCTCGCAGCTTTTTATTTTTTTCTCCTGGTCTATTGTATGTTCGATTGGCAACTCTTCCGCGACTCCGCGAATTCAACCAATTATGATTTCGCTGTAAACGCCTTTACCATCATTATATGTTCTTTTTTTACTGAAGGCGCTGTTGCGGATAGATCGAGAAACGAGTTTTCATTTATTGCTTTACTTTTCACTTTATGCGCCATATCATTTAAACTGTCCGGGATTTTCCTGCTCCTGTTCATTTTCTACCATATAGTCATTTCAAGGACGACGGTTAAGTGGATTCTTGCAATTGTCGCGGGAGTTTTCATCATCATACCAGTACTGTTAAAGAATTATATAATCACCGGGTATCCACTATTCCCTTCGCCATTAAAAATAAACTCTCCTGATTGGGCTTTGCCAAAGGAGTTGACCAGCGGGCTTTACCGCTATATTATTTTGTCAAACAGATTTTACAATTATCAGTGGTCTTTTGCTGACAAGTTTAACCTGACAAATTTTAATTGGATCCCCTATTGGATCAACGGGATCCTTTGGAAACACAAGATCATCCTTGCACTGGCTATTTTCTCCACGTTTTTCCTTTTTAAGAAGCCAGATCTTCCGCTAAATCACAGGACACTGAGGTCGGTGATCATTATTCTCTTACTAATGATGGCGGGTTGGTTTTTTACAGCACCTGATCCAGGCCGATTTGGTTATGGAATTCTGCTCAGCGCTGCTTTTTTAACTGTCGGCTTTTTTGTGCGTCGTCTTTTGACAACAAAAATTTACCAGTTTCTTCTCCTTGCCACAATAATTGTAACAGGGATTTATACTGTAAAAAAAGCCAAACCCATTGTGAACAACCCTTATTATGCGATCTATCCCAATTCATTTAAAGAACCACCCTACCAGGTCATGAAACTGAATAACGTTGATCTTAAGTTTCCTGATACGATAACTGGCAACTGGGATCACCGCTGCTATTTTTTACCCGTTCCATGCATTACGCAAAGAAATCCCTATTTGCAGCCGAGAGGTAACGATCTAAAGGATGGCTTTCGAATGTATCCGGAACCAGACAGCAATTTTATCGCCGATTATGTTTATTAATGGATGAAGAAAATTAGAAAAATATCAGACTATCCGTTCTTAATTTTTTTTCTGTTTGTTGCTATTGCTTATTTACCGGTTTTCCTTCCCTTTTTTCATATAAAAAATGACCTGATCACACAGAATCTTCCCACCCGGTATTTCATTAGTGAAAGCCTGTATTCAAATTATTTTCCGTGGTGGAATCCATACATACATTTCGGCATCCCGCAATACGGTGATATGAACAATGGTTTTTGGAATCCGTGTTTATGGCTGATCGCAAAAACACTCGGCTACAACATCTGGACAATTACTCTCGAGGAGATGCTATACATACTTATCGGTGGCTGGGGAATGTATAAAGTGCTGCGGGAATTGGGTATCACAAATGGAATCGGAATTCTTATTGCGTTATCCTATATGAGTTCCGGATATGTAGTCGGGCATTTACAACATTTTGGCTGGATCACGGGGGTGGGATTTTTCCCGTTCGTGTGCCTGTATTTTTTAAGGGCCAATCGTTCTCCTCAACTAAAAAACTTTGTCCTCGGAGCGCTGAGTGTCTTCCTTTTTTTATCATCAACACACCCGGGATTCATTATAGGCGCAATCTATTTCCTGATTTTTGGGATCTTTTTCATCTTTTTTTTCCGAAAAACAAATTGTAGAATTTTCTACCAGTCAGATTTCTGGCTTATTAATTCCGTTTTTCTTTTGTGCAGTTTACTGTTCTCGGTCGTAGTCATTGCCAGCGATCTTGAAGTGATAAAATATATTTCAAGAGGAAACAAGGTTACCCTGTCGCAGTCACTTCTTAATCCGACGAGTTTTCAATGTTACCTTTCACTGCTGTTCCCCCTGGCTGTGAATAAGTCTTCGCTATTTGCGACGGACATTTCAATGAGGAATGTGTATATGGGGCTTGCTTCAATTGCCGGTATTACTCTTTCTTTAAAATATATAAGTAAAAAAATATTACTCGTCGCTCTTATTCCTCTTTTATTTTTCATACTTCTTTCATCGGGCGGCATCTTCAAAACCTTTTTTTCTCACGTTATGCCATTGTTGGGATACGTAAGGTTAAATGGAGAGTTTACCTATTTCGTCGTCCTGGTCATTCTTTTATTGAGTGCATTTACTCTGCAGTTGTTTACCAGTGACGAAAATTTTAAAATTTCGATAAAAAAATATGCCCGTTGGGCCAGGTTATTCTTCCTGGCTATAATGATCATTGCGCTACTCTTTATCTTATTTCAACGTTCATCAATAATATACAAAGAAATTCCATTTACAAACTTTAAGACATCAATAAAAAATATTCTGGATAATTTTTCTTTCACGGACCTGCTTTTTTTAAATGCATTAATACAATTTCTTACAGTCGTTTTATTAGCTAATAAATATTTACATCAAAAAGCATTTTTCGTTTTAACCGGTAATTTGGTCATTCTTACATGGCTGGTTCTTCCATTTACGGGTCTAGGTATAGCAAGCAAGAAAGAGATGAGTGAAAAAATGACAACCTTCCCGCGTGGTTTGCACCCCCAGGAACTTATTCCATTGAATCAAACGAAGTTTTTAGATTCGTCGCTTCGAAGTGAATTATGGCTTCTTGGCAGCTATAGCAAAAAAATCGGGTATCCCTCTGAGGAGCAGTACCCAGTCCAATTAAATACATCAAAGGAATTTTTTGAGGACTCGGCCCTGCATGATTTTATTAACGACCAGGCCTTTATTTTTCTGTGCAAAGACAGCGTTATCGGCTCTCAAACAAATTATGATTCAACACTTATTAAAATAACCGGATTTGGTCCCGGTGAGCTTACAGTAACTGTATCTAATTTCAATGACAAGTTTCTGGTTTTTTTACAAAATAATTATCCCGGCTGGGAAACCTGGATAAATGAAAAAAAAGAACCCCACATTACCATTTTTGAGACCTTTATTGGCTTACCATTGAAAAAAGGGAACTATGAAATTCGGTTCAAGTTTAATCCGGTAGTTATCACAAATGTTTTAAAGATCGATATTATCATTTTTGTTTTGGGGTTCATGGTCCTGGGGATCCCTCGTCTAAGAAATAAACTTTTATTCCGGTTAAATAATACCATCCCGATTAAAGAGTGATTAAAAAAAATCCCGCTGTATAGCGGGATCATTTATCATATCAGGGCTTCTCATCGCATTAAATACATTTTTCCGTATCCTTTATTAAAATACTTATCCGTATTATCGCCGGAGGCTTTGTATTTGTCAAGAGATTTCCCATTCAGATTTGTGACGACACGATACAGATAAATTCCATTAGCCAGTTTTTGCCCATACTGGTCGGTTCCATCCCATTTAAATTCTGTGATATTTCTTCCGATATGGAGGGGTCCAAGCTCGTCCTTTGTTATCTCACGTACAATCTTGCCGGTTATGGTCATGATCTCAATTTTGATATTCTGCGGTACCTCGCTACCGGTAAGTGTAAACACAAAAGCTGTTGAAGTTGTGAACGGGTTTGGATAGTTCAGCATATTTGAGATCATCGGCTTATTAATAATCTCAAAAGCGATCCGGTATTCGAAAGCCCCTGCCTTATTATTGCTTTCATCTTTCCCCATAATGATCAGTTCATACTGTCCATCCTCCGCGAAATAGGGAAGGAAATTGATGGCAGCAGTATTGTCATTGGTTGGAGGTGGGGCAGCTGGCGTAAATTGTAAGGTATCCATACTGCTAAAATAGAAATTATGAAGGCTTCCATCCGGGTATCGAACCTTTAAAGTAACAAGAGAAGTGTCGCTGAGCACCATCCACTTTGCTTCATCTTTTAATTTTATTAAAATATGAGGTTTAGAAGACACAATATCGTTGTTCAGGATATGCTGCCCATCGAACGTTACATCCAAAAGCGGATTGAGACTGTCAGGTTTTACGTAAAAACTTTTGTACGCAAAATTATTAAGCAGATATTCTTCCGGCTGATCATTGTCCGGATTAAAATCTACATACAGATTATTAATGCCCGGCAGGGTACGCGTGTTAATCGTCGTGTTGATGATCAGGGTATCGTCCGATACCAATGGTTTCTGCCTGGATATTGGAATAATGTTCTGTACATTATTCCTGTCAGTTATGATCAATTTGACCTTCAAACTATCGAAGGGCAGATCGCTGACATTTTTAAAAGCAATTCTAAAATTTATTGGTTGACCTACATCAGCAGCAGTATCCATCTGGAAAGAAATATTTGGCGCTATCGCTCCTTCAGGAACTCCAACATAATTGACCCTCCAATAGTTAAGTTGATAAGGAGAATAGTTTGTAGTATCCACATTGCGCATTTTCAGTTGTAGATAAGGATAAGTAACTGCGCTAACAGCGGAAAGGTCGAAATCCTGCGATGATTGATCAATGCCCGGGTATAAAAGCGTTTCATTTCCTACCTCGTCGATTCCGTAAACATCGATCGTGGGGTTATCGCCAAGCGTTGTATCCTGTGAGCTTCCTCTCCAATGTAACTGCTTCCACTCCTTAGCGGGTCCGAGGAAGGGCGAAGTTATATAGCCAAGACTGTCAGGCGTTGTGAAATTTACATTCTGAAGGATCTTATCAAAGTTGCCCTGTGTAAAAACAAATTGAGGTTGAAAATTTACCGGGTCATTCTTCTTATAGACAAAGCTCCATGTCCGTGCCCGATTAAATGAATCTAAATCAGTAAACCCACTACTAATCAGTAGATCATACAAGGTGTTACCCACGCCATATCTTGGCTGATCCTGGGCCTTCCAGGTTGAGGGATAAACATTTCCGGCATCTGTCGAGGCTACATTGGCTCTGATAGCCACAAGAGACCCGTCTGGTACAATATCTTTTAGAAAAGTGTATGCGTTTCTTCGTGATGCTGAATCTGAATCAAGAAACTCAAAATTGTATTCTGTTCCTGCGTGACAGGCAGAATTCAGACTATTATATAATCCCTTGCCGCCGGAATAGATGTTTTGCATTGGTTTAGATGATCGCCCGTCAAACACGTTAATGATTAAGGCTCTTGCTGTACAACCACCAGCAATAATATCATTGTCGTTTATAGATACGGTAAAATCTTTTTGCTGTGTTGCCGCCGTCGGGAAAATGGCGTTTTTAATGGATATTTTATTTATCGTTGAATCAAATTTCCAGATCCGGCTCACTGAATCCAGCTCCATTTTTTGAAGGTCTGATCTCAAATGCTGAAAATAATGCGACTGGTTAAAGCCGGCATCACTATTAGCAAGATAAATAAATGAAAAGGTGCTCCATTTTGGTTCGCCTTGTGCGGGAATCTGCGCTACTCTCCAATAATAAACCGTACTATCAATAAAGGTCATCGTTGGAGAAAATTCCAATACTCCCCCGACTGAATTAATCACACTTGTGAGCTTAAGTGGAGAATTGAAAAGTTCAGTGGTATCAATTTCGATACTGTATTTTGATAAAGGTGCAAATGGATTAGCCGTTGACGCCGCCAGTTTTATATTTTGTTTGTTAACAATTGAAAAATTATAAGGATAGATCGGCTTTGCTGCATCGTCGTAGACAAATACGTCTTTGGTGATGGTATTGTTTGTTTCGTACAGTTCATCAACTTTATTATCAACGTCTATTGTTATCGTAATTCTGTTGAGCCCCACGTCACGATTGCCAATAATTGGAATTTTCAAAGACACGGAGTCAGCGTACCGGATTCCGGGAATTGTATCTCTTTGGATCACCTGTGTTAACCCGTTGGGATATGTGCGTTTTATTTCTATCACTATATTACTGTCCACTGCCCTTCCTATATTCAGCATTTGGGCGTCTATTTTGAAACTGGTTTCATCTACCGAAACAAAAGAAGGAGAAACTTTAACCAATGGATCCTCGATTACATAATCAGGTTTCGGCTGCGTATTGTACCTGAGTGCGGGGTCCCCGTTTAACGATATCTGTTCGCAGTGAACCCTGGCATAATAATCGAATTGCGTGGTGACGTCAAAGCTGCGCCGAATTGCTTCCTGCATTATTTCCCCGATCGTGTGTCCATACTTTGAAAAAGCGATGGCCCTGTAATTATTTGTATTAATTATGTCGAGGTATTGAACTATACCTAAACTTGTAGTGGCCAGGAAAGCAACCGATCCCCTGTTAGGAGTCAATACGAAATTTTCGGAAATGCTATTCCTTGTGAGAAGGCGGGTTTGGTCAAAAGTATAGAGGTTCCCCGCGTTGCATCCAAGTGCGATAAATATCGGGTACTTGCCCTGGTTGTCATATGCTGCCGGGTTATCAAGATTAAATTCAAGTGTTGAAGAAGAAGAGTGGCCGAAATAAAGTATCATGCTGAGACCATCTTCGAATAATTTTTTCAACTCGTCACTCTTGATCTGGTCTCCAACGGTGGTTGTCATTTTATCAAAAGTAGTGACATGGCCGCCATATAAAGTGTCCGAAATAATGTCTTTGTAATACCCCATGATCTGTTCCAATATTGACTGTAACGATTCATCATCAGCTCCTATCACATGAACTACATTTTTCATCCAGGCCTTATCCGCTATTAAAGGGGAAGAAGTGGCCTGTGTTGCTTCGTACTCTTTCACTTTGTTTAAATAAACGGTTATCTCATCCGGAAATATGACGGAAAGACGTCCTATAGGCACCGACGGAATGGTATTGGGTGTGCTGCTCGTGACATAACAACTTAATAAATTATCCGAAGCAGGGTAACCAAATGTTGGAACAAGGTTGAGTTTATTGAGGTTATCCCTGGTGGTTTGAACGGCTGAACTTTCGTTATTCCTGAAGTCAACATAATTGACAGCCTTGCCAATTAAAAAAACAAATTTTGGTGGGATTGGATAATTATTGAGGGCATAAAGAATAAAATTCTTAATTGAGGATGGATGTGCTTTTATACCAAAGGCAAACTGATCAATCAGCTGATATATGTCGTACACCTTTGCGCTATAACCACCTCCTGCGGGTGAACTTCGATAAAGCCTGTATTCATCCACCGGGTTGCTGCCATTGCTTCCGTTATACAGTACGGGATTGGATATGATCAGGTAATCTCCCTGTTTATCGGGCTGCCCGTAGTTAATGAAGTTTCGTGTTTGAAGCGTACTAACAAAATTAATATTGGTATTATCCTCACTCACCAGGACAAGTTCTCGGTCTACTGAGGAAGGCTCCAGAGCGATCTTTATTAAAGGCGGGTTAGAAACATCTGCCACATATCTTTTACCATTCGTAAGATCATACAAAACCGGGGCTGCGGAGCCATAGTTGAAATTGGTGATTTCAAGATAATTTCCGTTTGTATTGGCAGCTAACTTGAAGTAGAACTTTTTTAAATTGTCGAAATTAAATAGCCGCGGATAATTGATTTCATATTGTGCTACTACCATTCTGTCAGCTGCTCCGGTTCCGTCATTAATAACGTTTACCAAAGCTGTCCCCGTATTGATCACAGAAAGTGGAAAAGAAGTTTGGAATTTGACATAGTCGTAAAAATCCATTGTTTGCTGCACCACTTGTGTCCCATTGATCGTCACTCTGAAGGATCTTTGATTCACTGCGTTTCCGGCCGCATTAATGCTGATTGTGGGATCAGGACCCGCACTGTAAACGCGCAAGTTGGAGTGCGTAACATTTAATTTACCTGCTGCTGCAATATCGCCGGATGTATATCCTTCATCTTTATCATACGCTGACGAATAAACATAGCTTTCCTGTACTTTCTGGGCATTTCCGGTATTGATCCTGCTCTTGAGATAGTTGCCGAGCGTATACATGAAATAGGGTTCGGGCGAAAGCGTATTACCTGCAATGTTGTTGATCGTATTGACCAATCTTTTATTGGGTGCTGAAGAGTTAACCGTTAGAAAATAAGCTGCAGTATCTGTCTGCAAACTCCAATGATCATTTAGCTGATAGTCCGGATTGAGATATAACTGATTGTCCGGTTTCCCATCATTCATCTCTCCCCAAAACTCAATGTAGTCACCGCTTCCAAGTACTCCTGTCGGAACAGATGTATACAAAGAGATCTCCCGGCCATTTCTCCATAGTTGAAAATTTTCAGCGGGGGTATTGTCAAGACCAATTGAACTCAATGTTGCCTGGCTGATGCGGAAAAGTCCGGTTACGCCAACCTTAAACTTATAATACGTCTTGCTGTAGTCTATCCATTCATTATTATATACCTGCGCTTTTATAAAAAAGCCAGCGCATATTAATAATAGCAGGAGTAAAATTCTTTTCATGTGGACCGGGATTTATAAGGTACGGGTTATTTTTTCTTTTTGTTCTTATCATTTATCAGATCAAGCTTTAACGAAAACACATGTGTAAACAATGGATTCGATTGGTTAGCAAGGTTAGCGAAAGCATAGTCAATGGTTATGTTTTGGATCTTAAACCCGGCACCGATGCTGGGCTGATAGATCCAAACCTTTTTCTGGTTCAGCGTATCTGCATCTGCAAGGGCTTTTTGAAAATTATTGATACCTCCACGCAGGTAAAATATATTATTGATGTTTAACTCAACCCCAAGTTTGGGGTCAATGCTGATCGGATCGCTGCTGATAACTGTATTTCTTTTACCATCAAAAGTGAGATCAAAGTTTGCTTCTGCCAGCAAGCCCAGTTTATTGCTGATCTTAAAGTCTCTTGCTGCACCAATGATCAATCGTGGCGCTGTCATTTCAGTTGATTTTACCGGAATATCATTCTTGGTTAAATACAGTGCTTCTTTTTCTTTGTCAGTAAAACTAAATGACCAAGCGTTGAATGTCGTTGTGATGTCTCTTGCTGTAATTCCGAATTTCCATTTACCCTCGAACACCTGTATGCCGCCATCCAGGCCAAAACCCCATGCTTTTGCAAATTTTCCCACGCTTCGATGGATCACTTTGGCATTCATTCCAAACTGGATATGCTTATTTTCTGTTTCCTTTAATTTTTGCGCGAAAGAAAAAATAAAGGCATAGTCTGCAGATGAGAACGACTGAATATTGTTGTAGTTGATCGAACCATCCGGTTCAACCAAAAACAATGTGTTCATAATATCATCTACTGCAAACCGCAGAGCGGAAATACCAATAACCCGTTTGTTATTTTGAATCGGGAAAGCGATGCTTGCATAATCATATTTTCCAATCCCCGCAAAATATTCGGAGTGCATCAAATTCAAATTCGGATGATCCTTTACACCGACCAATCCGGCAGGATTCCAATAGCCGGCGGTTCCATCTTCAACGGAACCGACCTGCGCACTACCCATAGCAAGTCCCCTGGCGCCAGCGCCAATATTTAAAAATTCATTAGAATATTTCCGGAATTGACCAAAACAAGAGAGTGAGGCAACGGTCACAAGTAGACACAGGTGGCGTTTGGATATTTTCATTTCGATTTTCGGATAAGCGATTATTAAATTTGGTATTCATAGGGAAGTGAATCACCCCCAAAAGTACTCTTTACGCCTCGAAATACATAACGTAAAAGCCTCTTTACTATAAGGATTGTAAACGAATTAGTTAGAAAAATATTGCATCGCTTTTCAACGGTTTATTTTCTGGCTTACTTTTGCGCAAATTATAGAAATGAGCCTGATAGAAGAATTACGATGGAGAGGGATGATACAGGACATAACGCCCGGTACTGAAGAACAGTTGAGTAAAGAATTGACCTCAGCCTACATTGGTTTTGATCCTACCGCCGATAGTCTTCATATTGGAAGCCTGGTACCCATTTTATTGTTGGTGCATTTGCAAAAGGCCGGCCATAAACCCATCGCCTTGGTTGGTGGGGCAACCGGAATGGTGGGAGACCCCAGTGGAAAGAGTGAAGAAAGAAATTTGCTGAGTGAAGAAACCTTACGCCATAACCAGGAAGGAGTGAGAAAACAGCTCGAAAAGTTCCTGGATTTTGACAAGAGCAAACCGAATTATGCGGAAATGGTAAACAACTACGATTGGTTCAAAGATCTTAGTTTTTTGAATTTTATTCGCGATGTGGGCAAGCACATTACTGTCAATTATATGATGGCAAAAGATAGCGTGAAAAAAAGAATTGAAGGTGATGTCGGAATGAGCTTTACCGAATTTACCTATCAATTGGTCCAGGGTTATGATTTTTACTGGCTATACACCAACAAGAACTGCAAACTTCAAATGGGCGGCAGCGATCAATGGGGTAATATAGTAACCGGCACTGAGTTAATCCGTCGTAAAGCAAATGGTGAAGCCTTTGCATTTACCTGTCCTTTGATCACGAAAGCCGATGGAGGCAAATTTGGAAAGACTGAAAGAGGAAATATTTGGCTCGACCCACAAAAAACTTCGCCTTACCAGTTCTATCAGTTTTGGCTCAATGCAAGTGATACAGACGCAGAAAAATGGATAAGAATATTCACCTTTCTGTCTTTTGAGGAAGTGGAAAGAATTACAAACGAACATGAGAAAGATCCGGCACAACGTCTTTTACAAAAAAGACTTGCTGAAGAAATAACAGCCTTCGTTCATGGCAAGGAGGAACTGGAAAAAGCTGTCGAAACAACAAAAAGGCTCTTTGCTGATCAAACAACTCCTGCAGAAAGTCTTTCTGAGCAAGACCTGGAGCAGATGGAAGGTGTGATAAAAACGGATTTCGAAAAAATGAAACTTAACACAGGCATTGATGTTGTGAGTTTTCTTGCAGAGACAAATATTTTTCCAAGTAAAGGCGAGGCAAGAAAAACTATCCAGGGAGGAGGAGTAAGTATCAACAGGAAAAAGGTTGATAATATTGGAATGAAGGTTGACACTTCCTTACTTCTTCATGAAAAATACATTTTGGTGCAGAAAGGGAAGAAAAATTACCATCTGGTAAAACTCGTTTGAGCTATAGTCCCTTTATTACCTTCCACATTTCATCCGCCACTAGCTGATTTCCTTTTGCATTCAAGTGCACTCTATCCCGGGTAAGGATACCCTGTTCTTTATTCTCGGAATTGTATTGTTTGTTATAATCAAGAAATTTTTGCCGGAGATCTACCAGGAATAAATTGTTTTGCCTGGCAATACTCCTGATAATAGCCGCATATTTATTCAAATCACCATCCCGCTGATTTGTAAAATCTGTCTTTTCTCCTATAACTGCCGGCGTACAAAGTATCACGCTTATATTCCTTTGCTGTAATTTTTTGATGATCGCATTGTAAAACTTTTCGAATTTATCAGGATCGGTACCCGTACCAGACGAAACTTTATGCCATACGTCATTTACTCCAATGTAGATCACAACAATATCCGGACTTTTGGTAAGTACGTCAGAATCCATTCTCAGATAAAGATCATAAACCTTATTTCCGCCAATACCTGCTCCAAGAAATTCATACTCTAAAGATTTATTTTCAAACCTGCACATGCTGTCAATGCGATTGATATAACCACCCGGCTCTGCTCCCTGTTGTGTAATAGAATCACCAAAAAATATCACTCTTTTCTTTTTCTGCGGCATAAATGCAGTTAGTAAAACAATAGCCGGTAAAATTATATAGCGCATAAAAGGATTTATAAAAAACAAAAGCACCCAACCCCCGAGTGCTAAATTTATAAATTATTTTATTACTATCGTTTATTCCACTTTTACCTGTTTCCTGATCAATGCTCCTTCCCTGACTTCCATCAGGAACTGTCTTTCACGCAGCCAGTACCCATTTCCTTTCTCACAAAAATGCACCTTCAGATTTTCAATGCTTATGGGATTGCCGTCAGGTATATCGGCAATATTGCTATGGCCTATTTCATGACCATCGATAATGATCACCAATCCGCTGCCAATAGCTTCCATCTTATTTCCTTCAAGTATCAGCATACCTGTGTCTTCTCCTAAGCCGATGCCAATACATTGCGGGTTAGTGGCGATTGCCTGTGCGAGCCTTCCAAAACGTCCCCGCTTTTCAAAATGCGAATCCACGATCACATCATCAATAAAACCAAGTCCCGTGGTGATCTTTACTTCGCCCTTCAGATGAGCTTGTGTAGCATTGCCCTCGTAGATCATCGTGTTACTCATCGCCATTGCACCAGCACTGGTACCTGCTACTACAAAATTTTCATGGTGGTATCGATCCAGAAGAATGTCCAAAAAATCAGTACCCCCAAATGTCGCGCTCAGCCGCAATTGGTTGCCACCGCTGAACATCACAGCGTCGCAATGACGGATACGTTCCAAATATTCGTCCTTCATGGCATCCTGGCGATTGCGGATAGGCATCAGGCCCACATTTGTACAGGAAATTTTTCCAAAAGCATTGAGGTAGTTTTCGCCCACCTCGTTGGGAATGATCGAAGCGGTTGTAATGATCTCGATCCGCACTGAGGGTCCCCCGGCTTCTTCTACAATGCGGCGAAGAATACCCAGCTCAAAAAAATTGAGATTATTGCGTGAAATTTGACCTCGTTCTAAATCAGTTCCTTTGTCCTCAGCTCCTCCAACTGCTATCAGTTTTCCTTTAGGATTCTCCATTCATTCGGGTTTGATTAACGACAAAAATAATCCAAAACAGTTTAACGAAAAGATCGTTTAACGAAGTATGTGAATAAGTGGAGAAGATTTACCTGCTCTTCCAATTTTGACTAATATAGAATACAACCAGGCCACCAGCAGCGATCAAACTACCCCATAAGGCAAACCAGCCGGTGGAAATAAACAGAAACAACCAGATGCAAATTGAAAGCAACACAGGAAGAGGATACAACCACATCTTAAACGGAAGGTTGTTTGTTCCCGGGCGCTTTCTTAATAAGATAAGTCCGACTGACTGCCCGATAAACTGAATGATGATTCGCATTGCTAAAATTGAATCAATTGCCTTGTCCAACTTGAAGAGGAGGCTGAATATGAACCCCAGTGAACATAAAAAGATAAGCGAAATGTAAGGAAAATCCTTTGTCGGATGAAGCCTTGAAAACAATTGAAAAAAATTTCCATCTGCGGCCGCCGCATAGGGAATTCTTGAATACCCCAAGACCACAGCAAACAAAGATGCCAATGCGATCCATAATATCAAAACTGTAATGATAATTCCTCCCCAGTTGCCATAAATTCGTTCCATAAAAATGCTTGCTAAATGTTTCTCACCGGGTTTAATCTCCTGCCAAGAGATCACGCTCATTACGCTAATATTCATTAGCAGATAAAGTATGGCAATTCCTGCAATGGATATGAACATGCTCCTCGGGATATTTCTTTCGGGCTTTATTATCTCGCCCCCCAAATGGCAAACATTATAATAGCCCAAATAGCTATAGACCGTCTTTACAGAGCCTTGCCCCATGGCAGCCCAGAAAGCATACTGGAAAAAAGATTCTTCTCCCAAAGGAAGTAACCGGATGGGATGTCGGGCATGTGTGAGGCCACTGACAATGATCCACACAACGGTTAAGATCACGACGATCCAAAGAGCAACTGAAATTTTACCCACCGTTTCAATCTTGCGATAAAGTAAAACAAAGACAATGATCACCAGGCCTCCCGAAACCAATTTTTGTTGAACCAAACTTAAAGGGTGAATAATATAAGAAAGATACTGAGCAAACCCTATGGCTCCTGAAGCCACTACCAGCGGTGCCTGGATACACGTTTGCCACACAAATAAAAAACTCATTAATCTTCCCCATTTTTTTCCAAATCCAATGCGGAGAAAATTATAGGAGCCCCCGGCCAATGGATATGCCGCCCCTAATTCACTCCATATCATCGCATCGACGAAGGCGGCGAAAGCGCCAAAGATCCACGCCCATAGAAACAAACCATTATGAAAATAACTTACCACGAGCGGCATCACCACGAACGGTCCAATGCCCACCATATCGATCATATTAATAGCTGATGCCTGGAGTAAATTTATTTTACGGGAAAGGGCCAAATAGTTTTTGTTTGTGGTTACTCATTAACTTTTCGCGAAAGTGGTAATTCCTTCCACAAGCAGATCAAGATTACCAATCGTGGTGTAGACGTTAGGGGTAATGCGCACGCCATGGATATTTTCCCATTCAATGCTTACCGTGTGAATTTTATATTTATCAAAAAGGAATACTTCAAGGTCAGACGGTTTTTTTCCTTCAATACGTACATTGCCGATCGCGCATCCCCATTTTGGATTTAGTGAAGTGTTGATCTTTACCTTTGGCATATCTTTTACTTTTTCCATCCAGTAATTTTTCAAATACCACAATCGTTTTTCCTTTCTTTCACTGCCGATCATTTCATGAAACTCAAGTGCTTTGCCGATGGCCTGTTCAATAAAGAAAGGTCTTGTTCCAAGGTTTTCAAATTTGCGAATATCATCCTTTAATGGATCCTCGCTGGTGGCAAACAATGGGTAAATATTCCTGATCTTTTCTTTCTTTACATACAACATGCCGCTGCCAATGGGCGCATACAGCCACTTGTGTAAACTACTTGCAAAATAATCACAACCCAGATCAGGAATTTTGAAACTAAAATGGGCGAAACTGTGAGCTCCATCGACTATCACTTCAATTCCTCTTTTATGAGCTTCATCTGCGATCTTTCTTACAGGAAGTATTTGCCCGTTCCAGTTAATGATATGAGTGATGTGAACGAGCTTTGTTTTTGGACTAAACGATTTAATATACTGTTCTGCCAGGTAATTTTCATCTTCACTGGGTAGTTCGAGATTTACCCAAATCATTTTTATTCCATCGCGTTTTTGCCGTTGGTTGTAAGCATTTACCATATTGGGATAATCTTGCCTGGCAGCTACCACTTCATCGCCTGGTTTTAACTGCAAACCGAAGATCACAGTTTCCAGTCCTTCAGATGAATTGCGGTTAATAGCAATCTCCTCCGCGTCACAACCGGCCAGTTTAGCCAGGTTCTTTCTTAAAGGTTCACGGCCCTGGTCAAGAATTCGCCACATATTGTAGCTCGGTGCTTCATTGCTGAAATCGTAATAGCGCTTGACGGCTTCCTGGACGGGAATAGGTGCCGGAGATACTCCACCATTATTCAGATTAATCAATCCGGGTGAACCCGAAAATGATTGCTGAATAAAATACCAGAAATCTTCATCCGCTGCAAGATCATTCGATGAAATACCCTCGAATTCCCGCAATACTCTTTCAGGATTTCGACTCCAGGCAGGTTTTGTAATGGAAGCAAAAAAAGCAGTTGCAGAAAGCGTTCCTGCCTTTTGTAAAAAGCGGCGACGATTCGTAGCTGGCATGACGGTCAATTTATATTAAATGTAATCAAAAATGAAGTGAGTGAAATCAGAAAGAGCTGACCGATTCAACAACAAGGAGAAGAGCCTTTAAAATTCAATACTGTTTATGCAATATAGCCCCGTCTTCAATAGAGATCATTCAAAATGTTTTTTAAGTGAATATCCCTTGTCTTTGAGAATTTTTTCTTTTTTAAAAATTTCGACATCTGAAGCCATCATTTCTTTTACCAGCATACCCAGGTCATGCCTGGGCTGCCATCCGAGTTTTGTTTTAGCCTTGGACGCATCGCCGACCAGCAAATCAACTTCAGTGGGCCGGTAATACTGCGTATCAATCGCTACTACTTCTGATCCTTTTTCCAGCTGATATTCCGGATCAGAGCATGATACGACATAGCCTTTTTCGTCAGCACCTTTTCCACGAAATGCAATTTCAATTCCCACTTCCGCAAAAGACATTTTCACAAAATCTCTTACAGGTGTGGTAACGCCTGTGGCAATCACAAAATCTTCGGGGCTTTCCTGCTGCAGCATGAGCCACATTGCTTCTACATAATCTTTGGCATGACCCCAGTCACGCTTTGCATCGAGGTTACCGAGAAATAATTTATTTTCCAACCCCAGAGCAATTTTAGCAACAGCACGGGTGATCTTGCGGGTTACAAATGTTTCTCCTCTTAGCGGACTTTCGTGATTGAATAAAATACCATTACAGGCGAACAGATCATATGCTTCCCGGTAATTCACTATGATCCAATAGGCATACAATTTTGCTACACCGTATGGACTGCGCGGATAGAAAGGAGTTGTTTCCTTTTGAGGTATTTCTTGTACCAAACCATATAACTCCGAAGTAGAGGCCTGGTAAAGTCTTGTCTTCTTCTCCAATCCCAAAATGCGAATGGCTTCCAAAATTCTCAAGGCTCCAATACCGTCAGCATTGGCTGTGTATTCAGGATTTTCAAAACTTACTTTTACGTGGCTCATCGCACCAAGATTATATATCTCATCTGGCTGCGTTTGTTGAATAATCCTGATCAGGTTGGGGCCATCAGTCAGATCACCATAGTGGAGCTTGAACCGAACTCCTTTTTCATGTGGATCCTTATATAGATGATCAATACGGCTGGTATTAATAAGAGAAGAACGTCTTTTGATGCCATGCACCATATAGCCTTTTTCCAGTAGCAGATCGGTCAAGTAAGCTCCGTCCTGGCCATTAACGCCAGTAATCAATGCTGTCTTCATAATGATTTATAAAGGAAATGATTTATTCGGCAATTTGCAACAATTTTTGATTTGCCAAAAAATCATCATAAGCTCGTCGAATTCCCTCTTGTAATTCTGTATGGGGTTTCCAGCCAAGGTCGTAGATACGGGAACTATCCAATAGCTTGCGTGGAGTGCCGTCTGGTTTGGTGTGATCATATATGACTTCACCCTCGTAACCGATAATATCTTTGATGATTTTGGCCAGCTCAGAGATCGTGTAATCTGTTCCGGATCCAACGTTAATTATTTCTTTCTCATCATACTTCTCCATTAAAAAAAAACAAGCATCTGCAAGATCATCTGCAAAGAGAAATTCCCTGCGCGGCGTGCCGCTGCCCCATACGATCACCTTATCGCTGTTTTCAATTTTAGCTTCGTGAAATTTCCGGATCAATGCTGGTAACACGTGAGAGTTTTGCCGATGATAGTTATCACCTATACCGTAAAGATTGGTCGGCATTACACTTATAAAATTGGATCCGTACTGGGTTCGATAAGCTTCGCAAAGTTTGATGCCCGCAATTTTAGCAATAGCATAGGCATCATTGGTGGGTTCCAACTCTCCTGTCAGCAAATATTCTTCCTTAATCGGTTGAGGAGCCAATTTGGGGTAAATACATGAACTGCCCAGAAAGAGTAATTTTTTTACCCCCGCATTTGCCGCAGCATGAATAATGTTAACCTCGATCATCAGGTTGTCGTACAGGAAATCTGCTTTATAATTGTTGTTGGCTAAGATACCTCCCACTTTAGCTGCTGCCAGAAAAACGTATTCAGGTTGATGATCTTTGAAAAAATTATCAGTCTTGGTTTGATTTCTGAGATCCAGCTCCGAAGAAGTTTTTTTTATGAGATTTGTGTAGCCTTTTTTCTTTAATAACCGGTCAATGGCAGAGCCAACCATTCCGGTATGACCTGCAATGTAGATTTTACTATTTAAATGCATATTTAAAGTACGACAGATTTATTTTGGGAGCAATGGTTCTAACCATTACGTCCGCATCTGTAGTTTCCAGTTCGGCGACCATCATATATCCTAATGACGGGAGTTCGACCCTGACGGATTTATTTTTAAGAGCAATGACACTATTACCAAATTTTGCGATTGAGTCATCATCAGTCTGTTCCGGGTCATTGGCATTTACCTGGATTTTTTCCAACCGGATGTTGTAATGTTCATCAAGAAATTGCCTGATAGCCCCAATTTCAGAATTACGGATAATTGCCGGCCTCCCCAGCCAATACACAAAGTTAACCACTCCATCAATCTGTTTGAGGGATAAAAGTTCACTTTCGGCGGCCTTGATGAATACAAAGTAAGGAAATAAAGGTTCATTCACCACTTTCTTTCGATCGTTCCACTGTACCATGACCTTATTAATGGGGCAGTAAGTCTCAATTTTTTTGCGGGTCAAGATTTCTGTCACCCTCTTCTCAAACCGCGGTTTTGTGTGGACCGCGAACCATTTTTTGTTCTCATCCATAAATCAGCGTTAAAGTTTACATTCCTACAATGAGCAGAAATAATTCCTGCTGGTTCTTCACAGTATGGAAGTTGCACCTTAACTGATTTTAATTCTAATGAATTAGATTTTATTAATCACTCAGGATACCGATCAATGATCTTAAATTTTCACGAGTGTTGTTGATGTTTCAGAAGAAAGCAAGGGGCTTCACGAAGGATGTAGGAGATGTCGGCTTACGAAGGATTAGGATAACGATGCAAGTTTATAAAAATAATTTCACAAAGTCAAGATTGTTATCAACACAGGACTCCTCATTTTGAATAAAGATCTTTAAACTCCGCAAACGTTGGTGCTAAGTTCGGGAAAAAAAGCTTTCCTCAGTCATCGTATTTTTACTTCTCTTTCGAAAGCTGCAAGCATCTGCTTTTAAAGGAAGGTTCTCACTCAGAAAAGCGCCCGTGGAAGGTTTCGGCTTCTATCGGCTGTCCAGCGCGGAAGATTTGGGAGTTTAAAATATTTTTTTCTGGATTCAGGGATAAAATCGAGGGAGTGAATTTCTTTATGCCTAAACAGGCCGCTCCATTTGACTGTTTCATTTAATTTTATTGCAAACCTTTGAAATGGCGAGAATAAAGATTGAATTGCCGGAGAAGTTTTCCTTTGAAACCATTATCCCTATCCGGATAACGGACCTGAATTATGGCAATCATGTAGGTAACGATACCATATTGTCTATACTTCATGAAGCAAGGGTTCAATATCTGCGACACTATGATCTTGATGAATTGGATTTTGCGGGCATTGGGTTAATTATGAGTGACGTGGCGGTGGAGTTTAAAAATGAAATATTCTATGGTGAGAGGATCATAGCCTCTGTTACGGTCAGTGAGATCTCCAAATTTGTTTTTGATGTATATTATAAACTTGAAAAGGAAAATAATGATAAAAGGATCCTCGTAGCCCTTGCCAAAACTGGTATGGTCTGCTATGATTACACCGCGAAAAAGGTTGCGGCAGTACCCAAAGAGGTGAGAGACAAACTGGAGTAACGTCAAGAACAATTATCGGGGGAACTGATTCCAAATCTTCCAACTTTCTTCTGCCTGCCAAACGAGCATTTCGAAGCCATTTTGAATGACAGCTCCTCTCTCTTGGCCTTTTTTGAGAAATAGCGTTTTCGGAGGATTGTAGATCAAATCAAACAAAAAGTGTTTTGGAGTAATTCCTTCAAAGGGCAGCGGCAGGATTTCATTGACCTGCTGGAACCGTTTCTTCCGGTTCTTGCCCAAACATCGCTTGAGCAGTTTCTCCATGCCTTTGGGTACCCGGCTGGTGATTTCGGCGATCGGCTTCGGCTCCGCTCGTATCACCCCGTCCCAAATTTCCGAGACCGTGAATCCCTGAAAGGCCTGGCGCCCGGTCGTCATGTGATAGATCAACGCTCCGAATGAGAAAATATCGGAGACCGTATCCGGTG
>Ga0163162_10001115_pt1 | contig 24941 bp, 20 predicted proteins | sample S55metaG_FD_115310 | JGI IMG/M metagenome (GOLD analysis project Ga0163162, IMG submission 115310) | Switchgrass rhizosphere microbial communities from Kellogg Biological Station, Michigan, USA - S5-5 metaG | ecosystem: Host-associated > Plants > Roots > Rhizosphere > Soil | place: USA... | reverse complement strand
TCCGCCCCCGTCACTGCCTGCATCCGCGTATACAAGGGCCGCAACCTTTTCCTTCAGTACCAACGGCAGCACCAGCACACGATCGTCTGCCGGCGCACCGAATTGGGCAACAAATTCCGAGTCGATATCGCTACTGGTTCCGCTGAATGGCATGCGCGACCGCAAAGCCTGTTCCGGCACCCCAACGGTCACATCGAGCGGGAAATCCTTGATGGTGTCGTCCCCGTCCTTGGTAAAGCCACGTCCCTGCCAACCCGTGGCCGCGCCTGCCTTGATTACAAACAGCGCGCCGCGTCCGCTGTAGCGAACGGTATTGTCCAGCAACGTGCGCAAGATTTCTTTTTGTGTTGTGCCGGACTGAATGGCCGCAATCGCTTTCAGCAGATTAGCCGAGCTTCCATTCGCATCCGCGTCGCCCGAGGCGCCTGCCGAGGCTGTGCCCGTAGCCTGAGGCAGTTCTTCCAGGACCCGTCGTACTAATTCGGACCGCAAATCCGGAATATGATGGTCCAGTACCTGCGCCACCACTTTTTCGACGATTTGTTCGACTCCCGTTCTCTCTGCCATGGTCAGGTCGGTATTTCGGCCGCTGGATCCGGTTTTCTTGCCCTTCATATGGGTTAAACCCCGATTATAGGGCTACTTGACCGGCCTTTCCGGTCACCTAAGGACGTGTTCTAATGCGGAATGGACGCCTCTTGGAATTTATCGCAAACCGCCCAGTTATAGATACGTCAAAACAAGTGAGCCGAAACCTTGGTTACCAAGTAAAATAACATTCCTGTTGACGGACCCAGGGGCATGAAAATTGTTGCATCGGAAGGAAGATGACAGCCATCCAACCAAATGTAAGTGAGCCGGTCAGCGATGAGCTGAAACTGGTTCAGGCCGCCAAGGGCGGCGATGTAAGCTCTTTCGAGGAGCTTGTCCGGCGTTACGACCGGAACGTGTTTCGTATTGCGCAGCACATCACGCAGAACCGCGAGGACGCGGAGGATGTGGTGCAGGATGCGTTTCTCAAGGCTTATACAAATCTAGCCCAGTTCCAGGGTCAGTCGAAGTTTTATACCTGGCTGGTGCGCATTGCGGTGAACGAAGCGCTGATGAAGTTGCGGCGCCGCCGACCCGAGCGCATGGTTTCGCTGGACGAAGATGTAAAGACGGAAGAGGATTCAGTTCCGCGCGAGGTCGCAGACTGGAGTCCGAATCCGGAGCAGCAATATAACCAGGCCGAGTTGAAGGAAATCCTGAGCAAGACGATTCAGGGACTTCCTCCCAGCTTCCGAACAGTGTTTGTGCTGCGAGATGTGGAAGGACTTTCGACCGAGGAAACAGCAGACGCCTTGGAGCTGAGTATCCCAGCCGTCAAGTCGCGCTTGCTGCGGGCCCGATTACAGTTGCGGGAGCGGCTCAGCCGTTACTTCCAGAAACGTGAGAGCGGAGATGGCCAACAGTGAAGTGCGCTGAGTTTCTGCAGGAACTGACAAACTATCTGGACGGCGTCCTCGACGACCGTACCAAGGCTGAATTGGAAGACCATTTGGCTTGGTGCCACAACTGCTACGTGGTTTGCGATACCACCAAGAAGACTATCGAGATCTACCGCGACTCCCAGCTTTACGAGCTCCCCGACGATCTTCGCAACCGCCTTCGTTCCGCCATCGTAGCCAAGTGCGAAGCCCATAAGAAAACCGGCCCCCGCGAAGCCTGACAAACCCGTGCTGGTTAACCCGTACTAGCTAATAGGGCCACGTGGCTTATGCTTCGGGCCAAATTAACCCTCATGTACTAGTCGAACCTTTTCAGGCCGATCTGAATCTAATACTTTACAAGTCGTTGCCGACCCGGTTCAGAGGGGCGGTAGGGAGGCAGTATGATCGCGGAAATCTTTGACAGCGTCTTCGGTTGCAAACATTCTGATTATAGTTTTCCTATCTCAGTTCGGCCCAGTTCCCGCCGCAATGCTGCGGCAAAATTGACCGGTACCTATGTGGCTTGTCTGGATTGTGGCAAGGAATTTCCCTACGACTGGCAGGAGATGAAGGTCATCGATTCGCCAGCCGAGCAGCGCAACTATACGGCTTCAGTGGCCCACAAAGCCGCCGCCTAAACAGGATTCCTTGATCTAGCTGAGCCGCGAGTTCCCTCGCGGCTTTTCCTTTTTCCGGTAGATTTTTGGACAAATAAAAACCGGCGGCCGAAGCCGCCGGGGATCTTATGGTTAATCAATTCTAGTTGCTGCTGCTGCTGTCATCCCGCCGCTTAAGTGTCGGGCGATCATCATCATTGCCGGTCTTGTCGTCGCTGCCATTCTTGTCAGGCGTTGAAGTCCGCCGCAAGCTCGGACGGTTCTTGTCTTCCTTCTTGTCCATAATCTTGTGACGATTCTCGATCGCCGCCAGCCGCGATTTAACGTCGTCGAACTCTGACGTCGAGACCATGTACTGTGCCCGCGCCGGAAGGATCTGAGCAATCTCGTCCTGTGACTTGGCGATGCGGTCAGGAGTTTGAGGGTGGGTAGAGAAGGCCTTTGCCAACGTCCCCGGCTTCTTCTTCTCCTGGGCTTGCACCTTTTCAAAGAACGAGATGAACGCCTGAGGATCGTATCCCGACTTGTACATATACTGCAGCCCCAGGTAGTCGGCTTCAGCTTCGAAGCCGCGCGAGAAGTGCAGGAACGTCATTGGCAATGCCAGACCAGCAGCCTGGTAGCCGGCATAGCCAATCGCTCCGCCCACGAAGATCAGTGGGATGGACGCCATTTGCATCAGGTTGCCGCGAGTGTTCTCGCGTGCCGCGTGGCAGGCTGCCACGTGCGCAATTTCATGCGCCATGACCCCGGCCAGTTCAGCCTCTTCATCGGCAGCCAAAATCAGGCCGGAATTGACATAGAAAAAACCACCGGGCAGAGCGAACGCATTGATGTCGTCGGAGTCAATTACCTTAATCGTAAACGGCACCTGGGCATCGGAATTCCGGACCAGATTCTGCCCCACCCGGTTGACGTACTCGGTGACGACCGGGTCCTGAATCAGCTTCACGCTCGATTCAACCTGCTGGGCATACTGCTTGCCCATGGCCATCTGCTTCTCAACGCCATACCAGTTGCCCATGCCCGTCTTGCAACCCACGTTTCGGTTGCCCACGGCATCCACGTCTTCCTTACCACCATCGTGTTTGACTTTGTCGGGATCGGCGGGTTCAGCGGGCACAGGGGCGCTGGGCTTGGCTGAACTGTCGGAGGCACTGGGGGTGGTGCTGCCCTGGTCTGATGCCCATGTTCGTGGCGTCGCGTAACTCAGCGCCAAAAGAATCGCCGCGAGTGCTAAGAGCCGTAACTTCATGATGGACTCCGTATTTCCGTCCCCGCCCCGAGGACCGTTACCGCTAATTATACGCCCGCGGGCAGACACCAACTCCTGGGATTTACAAGCTATTAGAGTTGGACGCAGGATTGCCTGCGAAGGTTACCTGCCCTTATGTAGTGTAAGGCGGACACTCTTGGTCCGCTGCTTTTGACGTCGATGTTGGTTATGCCGCTGAGAGAATGGGGTAGTTTGGCCAATGGCTTATGCGAAAAGGTCAAGATCAACTTCAAAAGCGGCGGACCAAGAGTGTCCGCCCCACACGGCAAATTCCCTGGACTTGGTAGAATCGTGCCGTGAGTGATGCCTCCGAACGCTTTGCTCCCGGCTGGCCGGGGATCGATCCACGATGGACTTCCAGCGCAAAAAGTGGGATTGGCACGGCGCTAAACCTCCACAGCCGGGTATGGTTCACCCTCAGCCACGGCATTCTGAACGAAGTCTATTATCCTCGGGTTGACCAGGCCTGCACCCGCGACCAGGGACTGATTATCACCGACGGATCGAGCTACTTCTCCGAAGAAAAGCGGCACTGCAGATTCGAAAACCAAGCAATCGAGCCGGGCGTCCCCGTTTACAAACTAACGAACACCGAATTACAGGGGCGCTATCGCATTGAAAAAGAGGTTTTCTCTGACCCTTATCGCAACGTCGTATTACAACACGTTCGATTCGTGCCGCTGCAAGGCAAACTCTCAGACTATCGCCTTTACGCGTTACTGTCTCCTCACCTGGCCAACTGGGGCCGCGAGAATACGGGATGGGTGGGCGACTACAAAGGCACGCCTACACTATTTGCCCACCGCGACGGAACCGCCCTCGCATTTGCCTGTTCAGTTCCGTGGCGAAAAATGTCGGCGGGGTTCGTAGGATTCTCCGACGGATGGCAAGATCTTTCGCAACACTTCCAGATGGCCTGGGACTATACCTGCGCCGAAAATGGAAATATTGCCCTCACCGGCGAGATCGACCTGGCCGCGTGCAACGGAGAATTCACCCTGGCCCTCGGCTTCGGGGGCATCTGGGCCGAGGCCGGACAAGAAGCCCGCTCCAGCCTGCTTGAACCTTACGACGAACTGCGCCAGCACTATGTATGGCACTGGAAGCACTGGCAGGACAGCCTGCTGAAGCTCGACGAACCGCGGCGTGAAGTCGATCTCTACCGCGCCAGCGTGGCGGTGATGCGTTCCCACGAGTCCAAGGATTTTCTGGGAGGCGTTATCGCCAGTCTTTCGATTCCCTGGGGATTTAATAAAGGCGATGAGGATCTGGGCGGATACCACCTCGTATGGCCGCGTGACCTCGTGGAGACTGCTTTCGGTCTGCTGGCCGCCGGTGCCGAGCCCGATGCGTTGCGCATCCTCCGCTATCTGGAGGTAACCCAGGAACGGGACGGGCATTGGGCACAGAACATGTGGCTGGATGGCCGACCGTACTGGAGCGGCATGCAGATGGACGAAGCCGCGTTCCCCATTCTGCTGCTCGACATGCTCCGCCGGCACTCTCCATTTGTCCTGGGAGATTTGCAACGCTGGTGGACGCTGGTCAGCCGCGCCGCGGGCTACATACTTCGCAACGGCCCGGTAACCCAGCAAGACCGCTGGGAGGAAGATGCCGGCTATTCACCCTTTACGCTTGCGGTTGAAATCTCCGGACTGCTCGCCGCCGCCGACCTGGCCGACGCGGTCGGACAGAAAGCCATAGCCACGCATCTGCGCGAGACTGCCGATTGCTGGAACGACAATATCGAACGCTGGGTTTACGCCGAAGGCAGCGATCTGGCAAAACAACTCGGAGTTGAAGGCTACTATGTGCGAATCGCGCCGCCGGAATCGGATTGCGCATCGTCTCCGCTGGAAGGATTTGTCCCGATCAAAAACAGACCCCCGGGACAGGACATGTCAAAAGCCGCGCATCTGATCAGTCCAGACTCGCTCGCGCTAGTCCGATTCGGCTTGCGCGCGCCGGATGATCCGCGAATCCTCAACACGGTCAAGGTGATCGATGCCCTGCTCAAAGTAAACCTGCCGCAAGGTCCGTGCTGGTATCGCTATAACGGGGACGGCTACGGTGAACACGAAGACGGCTCGCCTTTCGACGGAACCGGAATCGGGCGTCCCTGGCCGCTCTTGGCAGGTGAACGCGCCCACTACGAACTGGCGGCGGGGCGTCCCAAAGCCGCCGAGGATCTGCTCAAAGTGATGGAGCTTTCCACCGAAGGCGGGCGTTTGATTCCCGAGCAGGTATGGGACGCCGACGACATTCCCGCGCTGGAATTATTCCGTGGCAAACCAACAGGCTCGGCATGTCCCTTAGTCTGGGCGCACTCCGAGTACATCAAACTGCGAAGATCCTTGCGGGACGACAAGATTTTCGATCAGCCACCGCAGACGGTGCAGCGCTACCAGGTCGAGAAGCAAAAAGCTGCGTACTTCGAATGGCGCTTCAACAATAAATGCCGGAGCATGCCGCAGGGAAAGAAGTTACGCATGATCCTGCCTGCGCCGGCTACTGTGCACTGGAGTTTCGATAACTGGCAATCCATGCAAGACACCTCGACTAGCGACCCGCTCGGAGTCTTCGTCGCAAACCTGCCCACCGACGCCCTGGCAAAAGGACGCGAAATCGTTTTCACGTTCCATTGGCCAGAGAAACAACGCTGGGAAGGAACGAACTACACGGTAGTGGTGGAATGAGTCAACCGCAGAAGCCTGCGTCTTTCAGCACCCCAGAAATCTTGTGATCCTGAGCGAAGTGTTTGCTTCGCCAAGCGAAGCAAGCATGCAGTCGAAGGACCTCTACACTCTTCCAATATCTGCTTGCGTCCGCAATATTCAAAAAAAGACCTGGCCGCAAACTCACGTAGCATCCGCCCGGGGTCCTTCGGTTCCGCAGTCCGATTCGCGGAGCGAATCGGACCAGTACTCCCAGGACCACAAACTCACGCTGCTTCCGCTCCCCAACTTCGGGAAATATTCGAATACAACGCTCCGGCACAAATCGCAGCCCCCGCCAGCAACCCGGCCCCCTCCCAGAAAGGTCCGAGCAGCACGTGTCCCAATCCAAACAGGGCCATGTAAACCATCAGGCAACCCAGCACCCACGAGAGCAGGTTGCTTCCCAGATCGCGCGTTGCGGGGACCTCAGGCGCCAACCGTGCAACCGGCTTCCATCCCGTGATCTGTGGACGAACGCTGCGATAAAACTTCAGCAACACGTCCTCGGGTTCTGCTTTTGTTGCGTAAGTGACAACCAGCCAGACGAGCGTGGTGGCCACCGTGGTTGCCAAAGCTGTCTTGGCAAACACGACAGGATTGGTTCCGGAAAACGGCTCAGTCCAGCGCAACCAGATGGTCACGACAAGCGCCGTCGCCATCGCCGAAATTTCACTCCACGCGTTAATCCGCCACCAGTACCAACGCAGCAGATAGACGCCACCCGTGCCCGCACCTACCTCCAGAACCACTTGCCATCCTGAACGAATGTCGGAAAGCAAAACCGAAATTCCAGCCGAAGCAATCACCAGCAGCACGGTCGCCAGCCGTGATATCAGCACATAGTGTGGATCATCAGCATCGCGCTTGATAAACCGGCGATAGAAATCCGACACCAGATAAGACGCGCCCCAATTCAACTGCGTCGCGATCGTTGACATGAACGCCGCCATGAAGCCTGCAATCACAATGCCGCGCAGTGCCGGAGGCACATGCTGACTTACCACCAGCATGTATCCCGTTTCAGGATGTTCAAGGCGCGGATATAAAACAACCGCGGCCAGAGCAGTCAGAATCCAGGGCCAGGGACGCAACGCATAATGTGCGACGTTGAACCAGAGCACCGCCAGCAATCCGTTCTTTTCATCCTTGGCGCTGAAGATGCGCTGCGCAATGTACCCGCCTCCGCCCGGCTCAGCTCCCGGATACCAGAACGCCCACCACTGCAATCCGATATTCACGACGAAAGTGATGACCGGCAAAAGCCACAAACCTTCTTGCGAAAATGGACGCGAGAAGTCAGGAAAGAAAGCCGTTGCATCGCCGGCACCCGGCCCGGCCGCAGTACGCATTTCCGCCAGACGGCTCAACAAAGAATGCATTCCGCCAGCAGCTGCAACTGCGTACCATGCGACTCCAATCACAATCGCCATCTTGAGCGCAAACTGAAACAGATCGGTCCACAGCACCCCCCACAGTCCGCCCAAAGCGACATAGAGACCAGTGAACGGAATCAGAAAAAGAACGCAGATCGCCAGTGCATTGCGATCGCTCACGCCCAGCGTTACCGCAACGATGCTGGTCATGGCCTTGGTGACCCATCCCAGAATCAGGCAGTTCATCAACAATCCGAGATAGATCGCTCTAAAACCGCGCAAAAACGCTGCCGGCTTTCCCGAATAGCGCATCTCGGCGAACTGCACATCGGTCAGCAGCCCGGAGCGCCGCCATAGACGGGCGAACAAAAACACCGTCATCATGCCGGAGAGCAAGAACGCCCACCACAGCCAGTTGCCGGCGATCCCCTGGGTGTAGACCAGTCCAGTCACCACCAGCGGAGTGTCGGCAGCAAACGTGGTCGCCACCATCGATGTCCCGGCCAGCCACCATGAAACGTTGCGCCCGGAGACAAAGTAGTCGTCCACGCTCTTGCCCGAGCGCGAGCGGAAATAAAGTCCCAGCGCGAGCGTGATCCCGAGGTAGAGAAGAATCGCTGACCAGTCAAGAAAAGTGAAGTTCATGGCGGGAAAGAATATAACCGAGGGCGTACGAAGCGCGAGAGAAAATCGCGGCTCAGATATTCGAAGTTAACCCCTGCTCCTCGGTCGTCCTGGCTAGTGTGCTTCACCCGACAAATACATCTCAGCTACATGCTCCGCAATCTTCCCCGGATCGGCCTCCGCGAGGTTCGCCAGCACCACCACCGTCAGCTTGTCATCCACGTAGCGTGAAATCTGTGTCTTGAATCCCTGCCACGAACCCGAGTGGTCAATCAGACGATGACCGTGCGATTTCGTGATCTCCCAGCCAAATCCGTAGTCACCAGAATTCGGTTTACCATTCTTAAGCTTCACTACCGTCCACATCTGTTCCAGGCTGGACCGCTTCAGAAGTTTCTCCGTATACAACGCCGCATCCCATTTCGCCAGATCCAGTATCGAAAAATAAAGGCTTCCATCGGCCGTGGTATTCAACATGGGCGACACCCACTCCTGGTTCTTTAACTCGCCTCTGACCAAGCGATAGCCAGACGAGCGATTCGGGATGATGTCCGCTTCACTCATGATCCGCGTCGTATTCATTCCCAACGGCTGAAAGATTCTTGCCTGCAATACGTCGCCATAAAATTGGCCGGTCACGTGATGAATCAAAACGCCCAACGTCAGATATCCGAGATTGCTGTAGCTCCATTTCGTTCCCGGCGTAAACGCCAGTGGGATTTTGTAGACGATCTTGAGCAGATCGGCTTCGGTATAGTCTTTGCGGTAGTTGAAATCCTTGGGATAATCCGTGAATCCGGCCGTGTGGCTCAATAGATGACGAACCGTAACCGCCTTCCACGTCGCCGGCGCATCAGGAAAGTATTTGGTGATTGAGTCATCCAGCGAGATCTTTCCCTCTTCGACCAGCATCATGACAGCGGTCGCCGTGAACTGCTTCCCCACTGATCCCGACTGGAACACGGTCTCAGGTTTGACCGCCACCTGTAGCTCAACGTTGGAAAGGCCAAATCCCTCAGCCCGGACAATCTCCCCGTTGCGCGACACCAGCACCGAGACGCCAGGGATATGCTGTCGCGCCATCTCCGCCTTCACATACTGCGCGACCGCGTCGGACGACGAACCGGAACTCTGAGCAAATGCCGTGCTCGCCAGAATCAGCGCGACTATCAACCCACGCAAGACAGAACTCTTCACCGGGACATGCCTCCATCCTGGAAACGCAACAAGCATGAAAAGCTGAAAGCAGGAAAACGCTCGGAAGGCTTAAAGAAAAAAGATCTTTCTGAGAACTGGGAACTGACATCTGACAACTGAATTTCTAACCCGTATAGACCAGCTCCACAACTGTGCAATCATCGCTCAAAGGCGTGCCGCCGCAAAAATTCGCAACCGCTTCAAAAATATTCTCCAGGGTGGCGCCCTTTGCGGCCACAGCTTCTAGCCGTGAATCTTCAAAAAAGTCGCCGCGGGCATTTTCGGCCTCCGTGACCCCATCAGTCACCAGAATCAGACGATCCCCGCCGTGCAGGCTGACATGATCGCTCTCGTAAGTCGCATCGCCCAGCAAGCCTACCGGCAGGTTGCCGTGAGGCGGACGAATCACTTCGTTATTGCAGACCAAAAGCGGCGGCACGTGCCCGCAATTTACGTATTCCAGTTCTCCGTCCCGGCGGATGCGCGCGATGATCAGCGTGGCGTACTTCTCTCCAATATGTTTGTGAGTGAAGAAGCGGTTGGCGGCGACCACAATGTCGATGAGCGGCATTCCCGCCGTAAGCTGGGAATAAATCATGCCCTGCAGGGTGGAAGCCAGCAGCGCGGCCGAAACTCCCTTGCCGCTCACGTCGGCCAGCACGACCGCCAGTCCTTCGTCGGTATTGACCGCGTCAAAAAAGTCGCCGCCGATTTCCTTACAAGAAAGGTTCCTGCCCCGAAGTGTCGCGAATGGAACTTCAGGAATCGTCACCGCCATCAGCCGCTGCTGAATGGACGCCGCGATGGAAAGCTCTTGCTGGTAACGGCGCGAAGCTTCTTCCGCCTGCACCAGTCGGGCATTTTCGATCAGGGACGCAGCTTCTGTCGCAATCGCCCGCAGAATGTCATTGCTCACGCTCGAGATGTCGCGCGAAGCAAAGCGCGAGTCCACGTAGAGAGCGCCCATCACATCTGCTGAGCTCTCAGTGTTGACCATGGCCGTATCCCGGGTGGTCTGCACCTGCGGTTTGCGCAGCGGAATGCAGATCACGGTGCGCAGATCGTAAGCCACAATGCTGTGCCGTCCGGCCAGATCGAGCGACTGGCTGGTATCGGTAATTACAAACTCTGAATTTGACTTCACGCCTTCATCCAGAATGGAGTGGGAAATCGTAGTGTCGTCGAGGAGAGGTTCGCCCTTGGAATTGCGTCCCGCGGCCAGGCGCAGGTTGTTCTCTTCATCGCGCATGAAGACGTAGCCGCGTTCGGCGCGGGTCAGCTTCAGAGTGGCGTCCAAAAGTGTGACCAGGATTTCGTCCAGCACGCCGGTGGTATTCAGCTTGCGCGCGGCTTCAAGAAAGAGTGTGAGCTTCTCGAGGTCGGTGGAGTCCGTCGAAATCTGAATCCCCGAAATCTGGCTGAGAAATTCGCGCGCCGTATTCGAACTGGCGTGATGCGGATGAAAGATGACGTAGGAAACGTCGCGGACGCCGAACTCGACGCGATCGTTTCTCTCCAGAGTTTTGCGCTGTATGCGTTCGCCGTTGACGAACGTTCCATGCTTGCTGCCCTGGTCGACGACGTGGAACTGCCCGTCTTCGGATGTGATCAGAGCGTGGTCGCGGGAGACGCGAGGATCGGCGATTACCAGGTCTTTATCAACCTTGCGGCCCACCGTGAACGGCGTATGGTCGAGGTTGATGGTGCGCTGGTCATTCCCCTGAACGAACACCAGCGTGGGAAAAATTCCCGACCCTGGGGATGAAACCGGGCCCGTAATGGGTTGAAATGACATTTCTTGCAGTCCTGCCCTGACCCGCCTTCCGAGGACCGATTCCGGCAGGTAAGGAGATCGATCTGTCGCCTTCCGCCCGAACTACCGCAGCGCGGTGGAAGAAGAGTCTTTACTTCAACTAAGCCGCGCCTCGACCGAGGGCGGTGAGAGCTTCCTGCTCCGTGTTGAAAACCTCGAATACCGTAGCCAGCTTGGTAATCTGCAGCACGTCCCGCAAGCGTTGGCCCAACCCAGTCAGCTTGATATCGGCGCCAGCGCCCCGGGCGGAAGAATACACGCCGACCAGCGTTCCCAGACCGCCACTATCAATATATGTCACACCAGCCAGATTCAGCACCATGCGCGGAGTTTCGGCCAACGCTTCTTTCAGAAAGTCGCGCAAAGCGTTGGCTTCGTCTCCAAACATGATCCTACCCTGGCAGGAGACGATGGTGACCCCGTTGACCTGGCGCTTCTCGATCTTGAGGTCCATGTTGCCCTCCGAAACGTCCGTGTGGGCGCAGCGAGACAAAGACTAACCTGTGATCGCAGCCCAATGCAAGGCCGAGGCGGGTTCCGTGTGCCGGAGTCGTTACGCGAAACTCAGCCAACGACGCTCTTATCCTTCAATCGATCAACCGCGAAGACTGTCAACAAGCACAGCACCACAAGCGGAATTCCCAGGCTGGTATAGAGAGGCAACGTCCACGCTTTTTGAACCACGTCGGACGGCAGGAGCATCGACGCTAGCATCAATCCGCACGAAGTCAACCAGGGCCAGAAAACGACAAGAAACGTGAATCCGCAGACTATGCGGGTGAGCCGATCCCGGCTCCAAAACCTCTTCCATCCAGCGGCGATCAGAAACACGGCCGGCAGCAAAAGCACCTGGTTGTACGGAGCGAAAGTGGGCACAATCACCAGGGTCACAGCCAGGACCAGCGCCAGCATGACGCTGAAGGCTTCCGACTCGTGTGACACTCGGCGAAGCCGCCAGCCTGTAACGGCCAACGCCAGCACCAGTATGGTCGCGATGATTTTCCCCATGACCGGCGTGGTCAAGACATCGAGCAGCGAACCTGCGCCTCCGGTGTACTGCCGATAGGCAGCGATCGCGTCGCGAAACCGGCCAATCCATCCCGGAAGGATGTACTCGGAAGCAGCGAGAAGAATCGCTGTTGTGATTCCAAAGCTCCACAGAAACCCCCGGCGTCCTCGCCAGTCGCTGGCTGCCCAAAGCACCAGCCAACCCGCAACCGGCAGTGCGAGCTGCGGCTTAATAGTAGCCAGAGCCAACAGAAATCCAGCGAGAATGAAATTGCCGCCGATCAGCGCGGCGCCACATCCCGCCAGCAACGCACTCACCACGAGTGTGAGTTGCTGCAGCATGATTCCCTGCATCGCGGGATAGCTGCCCATGGTCAATAGGACCAGGATGGCGGTTACTGCTATTCCGGGATGCCACCGCACTACCCGCAACCACAGGAACACGTTGGCCAGGGTCAGGAGAATCAGTAGCCAGCGGAAACCTGTCTGCACTAGAGGAAACGGCAATCCGATGGTCGGTGCCAGCAGAAACACCACGTGTACGGGATAGGCGAAACCTTGTTGGTCTTTGGGGTCATCGGTCCGTCCCGCTTCGAGTGGACGCCCGTAGTAGCCGGCCTGAATCTCGCGCGTGACTTCAGCACTGTACGGATCGCGATGGTGCAGCAAAAGTTCCCGCGCCCCCAGCCACCGCGGATAGAGGTCCGACAGATTGCCCCGTGGCCGTCCGTGAACGGCGGAGTCCGCCCTCTGATAAGGCACCAGCACATGGCGCACGTAAAACCACATGCTGGCGGCGAACAGCAGCGCGAGCAGCAATCCGAGTCTGGAATCTTTGAGCAAGTGTGGATGAAAATCGCTCCATGTTACAACTTATGCCCAGCCTCGTTTAGCGAACTCCTCCATGCGACTGCGCGTCTTAGTTTCGACGATCATCGGGATCGCCAGCGGAATCTACTGCTGGTTCCTGCTGGACCACTTTCATCAAGGAGTAGGAGATTTCCGCTGGGCGATCGAAGCTGCTCAACACCTGCTCGCCCGTCAGAATCCGTATGCGGATTCGCAACAACTCTATCCCCTGCCCGCTGCTCTCTTCGGCCTGCCTTTTGTCAGAATCCCGCCGAGCATCGCCGGAGGAATGTTTTACGGCATCAGCTCCGCGCTAATGGCCTTCGGATTGACCCGGCATGGCTATCACCGCCTGCTGGTCTTCTTCGCTTACCCGTACTGGGCCGGCATGCTTGCAGCGCAGTGGGGACCGCTGCTCATGGCCAGCGCATTCTTCCCGCTTCTGCTGCCCACGACAATGGCCAAGCCCCAAAGCGGTATCCCGATTGCGCTGACCCATCTGACCCGCCGTGGCGCAATCGCCTGTGTGCTTGCCCTGCTGATCACTTTCGCCTGGATGCCGAACTGGCTGACGTTGTGGCTTGCGCAGTTGGGTGGTTATCAGCATTTCTATCCGCTGCTAATCTTTCCCGGCCCGCTTCTGCTTCTTGCATTGTTTCGCTACCGAGATCCCGACGCACCCCTCTTTCTCCTCACAGCGCTACTGCCTCAGCGCTGGTTCTATGACACGCTGATCCTGTGGCTGATACCGAAAACCCGTAAAGAAATTTTATGGACCGCCTGCCTCGCCTGGGGCGCGGGACTATGGCGGTGGTATCACATCCTGCACACGCCTACGGAAGTGGGACGCGTCGCCGTAATCTTCACCTACCTGCCGATGCTTGCGGTGATCCTGGTGCGCCAGTTTGACCGTCCGGAGAGTGATCAGACCGAATGATCAACTAAGGACGATGCGGATCGTTACGTAATGACGCAGCGTCCGAAGATTGGTGGTCGGGCTATACTCCCCCTATGTTTTTAGCTCCTCCTCGCGCGCCTGACAGGTCACCTCTCAGATCATTTCTTGTCACATTTCTGGCTGCGATGATTGTCCTGCACGCGTGGATGTTTTTCAGTTTCCGGAGAGAAATCGCAGCTGGGTATCCGGACTTTACGAGTTCTTATACCGCCGGCAAATCCATTATCCAGGGCCGTAGTCGGCAACTTTATGACCTGGAAACGCAATTCGCGATCCAGCATGAGTTCGCCTCCGAGGTCAAGAACCGCGAAAACCCTCTTCCCTTTAATCACCCGCCGTTCGAGGCCTTACTGTTCGCACCTCTGGCCCTCCTTCCCTACGTGACGGCGTACATTGTTTGGGCCGTACTTAACATCTCCCTCATTCTCGGCTTCTGGCATCTGCTTCGTCCGCGTTTGCCCGCCTTGCACGCTTTATTGCCTGCCCTGCCTCTGCTGGCCATGTTCGCCTTTTTCCCTGTAGCCATGGCATTGATGCAGGGCCAGGACTCAATCTTGCTCCTCTTTTTCTACGGCCTCGCCTTCTTGGGATTGGCTAAGGGACGCGCCTTTGTTGCGGGATTGTGTCTCGGTCTGGCTCTTTTCAAATTCCAGTTGGTACTGCCCTTTGTGCTTGTGCTGGTGCTCAAACGTCAATGGAAGGCGGCTGCGGGATTCGCTACCACCGCTTTCGTGTTGCTCTGGGTCTCAGTCGCAGTGGTCGGGTGGAGTGGTGTAATCGCATATCCCGAATTTCTGCTCCGCTTGACTCGAAGCGGTGCCCGAGTGGGCATTGATCCGCGGGATATGCCGAACCTGCGCGGTCTGGTTGCTGGATCGCTGCACTGGGCAGGCCTGCCGGCTGCGTTGCTCATCATCGTGCTTTCTGTTGCGCTATTGGCGTTGGTCAGCCATTGGTGGCGTATGCAGTCACGGCATCAGTTCGTGCTCGGGTTTTCGCTGTGCCTCACGATCACTATCATCACCAGCTACCACCTCCAGGTGCACGATCTTAGTCTGCTGATTCTTCCAATGTTGCTGGTCGCGGAATTGCTCGTCGCCGGTCAAATCGCAGGGCCGGCGCGCCGGATTCTTATAACGTCTCTCGTGGTTTTGTTTTTCACGCCCTTGTACGAGGTGCTTCAATTCTCGTTTCGCGAGATGAATCTGATGGTGACTGCTGTGGCCATGTTTGCGGCCGGCACCGCGATCGCACTGACGTCAGAAAAGGGATCAACCACAACTCAATAACCACAAACGTCACGAAGGCGCACGAAGAAAACCCATGAAGGGAGAACCTTCGTGATACTTCGTGTCCTTAGTGGTTAACGTTTTAGTGGTTAACGTTTTTCGGACCCTACCTGCTTAATCGGACGAGCGGTATAATCCGCGAATCGGAAATCGAACAAGACTTGAATCCCCAAGGCCGGCGGTCCCATTGCCCCTGATAGCGTCTGTGTTCCTCCGCTGCCGGCAAAACCTGAACACCCTGGCACGAAAACGCACCCTCACGGTAATTCTGGTAGGCCTTCTTACTCTGGCGATTCGTGCCTGCCTCCTGCCTCTTCTGCCCGTACCCAAACCGCATTTTCAGGATGAGTTCAGCTACTTGCTGGCTGCCGATACTTTCGCGTCCGGACGCTTGACCAATCCTCCCCACCCCATGTGGGTGCACTTCGAGAGTGAGCACATCCTGCAGCAGCCGACATATATGTCCATGTACCCTCCGGCTCAAGGTTTCGCGCTGGCTGCCGGCCAGATCATCGCTGGTGTCCCCTGGGTCGGAGTCTGGCTCAGCGTGGGCGTCATGTGCGCCGCAATTACATGGATGCTGCAGGCGTGGTTCCCGCCAGGCTGGGCATTATTTGGCGGACTGCTGTGCATTATGGGACAAGGCATCTCTGGCTATTGGATGAATTCCTATTGGGGCGGCGCGGTAGCCGCCACCGGCGGAGCGCTGGTCCTTGGCGCCTTTCCTCGCATCCTGCGATGGCAACGAACCCGTGACGCCATAATCATTGGATTCGGCCTGGCGATACTGGCGAACAGCCGGCCCTTTGAAGGAATGGTGTTCAGTCTTCCGGTTGGATTCTCGCTGGTGCTGTGGTTGTACAAACACCCAACGAGATTTTCTTTGACACGGATTGCTCTGCCCGTTGTGCTCGTCCTTGCTTTCACCGCGTGTGGGATTAGTTACTACAACTGGCGCATAACCGGCAACGCTTTAGAGATGCCGGAAGGGTTGAATCGTAAAACGTACGCCACTGCACCCCTGTTTCTCGGCCAGCAACCGCGTCCGGCACCGCAGTACCGAAGCTTCGAGATGCAGAGGTTTTATAACGGATGGGAACTTTCAAGATATCTCCAGACTCGCACGCTCAGAGGATTAGCACAGGAGGAATGGGCCAAGGTGCTCACTCTGTGGTGGTTTTTTCTGGGCCCAGTCCTGCCAATCGCTCTGGTCACCTTGCCTCGCATCGCTCGCGATCGCCGGATGAAGCTTCTTCTGATCACCGCGATCGTGACCGTGGCCGGATTAGCGGTTGAAGCATGGCATCAACCTCATTATTTTGCGCCGATGACCTGCGTCATCTACGCCATCGTCATTCAGGGACTGCGCCATGTTCGGCAGTGGCGGCACGGCAGCAGGAATTTCGGACGAAAACTTCTCCCCATCATTGGCATTTCCTGCTTTGCTCTGTTTCTTTTGAACATTCGCACCGAATATCTTAAAGTTCCGAGAAACCCCGAGGCCTATCCCTGGCACTGGCAACGCGCCGAAATTCTGGAGCGCCTTCAGCATTCAGGCGGCCAGCATCTTGTAATTGTGCCCTATCGTGCCCAGGACCCGTTTCATGAATGGGTCTACAACCGGGCTGACATCGATGCTGCCGACGTCATTTGGGCGCAGGACATGGGAGAAAAAAATCAGGAACTGACCAAATATTTTGCCCAACGGCGAGTTTGGCTACTCGAACCGAACGAACCTGGAATGGCGAGGTTGTCGCCTTACTACAAAGAGCGCCATGACTGAAGGCGCTACAATCGCCTCTGCCTTGTCGCATGATCCGACTTCTGCAAACTCGTCATGTGTTCGTTGCCATTCTGGCTCTCGGGTTGTTTACCATGGCTGCTCGCGGTATGGCGGACCCGGATGCATGGTGGCATCTACGCACCGGACAGTTGATTCTGCAGAATCACGCCGTTTTCCACTCCGATCCTTTCTCATTCACGCGATTCGGACAGCCTTGGATCAACCACGAGTGGCTCTCCGATGTTTTGCTTTTTGGAATTTATCGAGTTGCCGGCTTAGGCGGATTGATCATCATCTTCGCCGCCGTTGTCGCGGCCAGCAATCTTCTGGTTTATGTGCGCTGCCCGGGCCGACCTTACCTGGCAGCGTTGATGACGCTCTGGGGCGCCGTGGCATCGGCTTCCTTATGGGGAGTCCGTCCGCAGATGTTCTCTCTCTTGCTGGCCAGCATGTTTCTGTTCCTGCTCGAGTCTTCCGAACAACACCCCAAACTTCTCTGGGGCGCCCCTCCCTTGATGCTGTTGTGGGATAACCTGCATGCCGGTTATCCCATTGGATTAGTTTTTATCGGATTGTTTCTGGCCGGCGAAACTCTTGAGGCCGGCATGGACCCGGAACCATGGCGCCATTTCCTGCCCCGTCTAAAACAGCTGGCAATGACCTTCTTTGGCTGCCTGGCGCTGGTTGTCGTGAATCCTTACGGATGGCGAATTTACCTCTATCCGTTCGAGACTCTGCATTCGGCTGCGATGCAGCGCTTTATTCAGGAGTGGTTTTCCCCTAATTTTCACGATCCAGCTTCACTGCCCTTTCTGTTCATGCTGCTGGCACTGATCGGGTTTCTGGCTATTTCACCCAGAGGCCTCCGGCCGCGGACTCTGGGGCTTCTTCTATTAACGATCCCTGCCGCTTTACGGTCCATGAGGCATATCCCAATTCTCATGCTCCTGATGGTTCCGGCAGTCGCCGGCCTGATTGAAGCTTGGCTGCAGGACTTGAGTGCCACACGATTTTTACAAAGGCCGCTGGCAGCGCAATCTCGTCGGACCCTGATATTCAATTTAGTGGTGCTTGTCTGCTTTGGAGTCTTCGTCGGGTTCCGGGTTCAGCAAGTATTGAGCCGTCAGAGAGAAGTAGAGGCGCGTAATTTTCCCACTCCGGCGGTCGCTTTCATGGAACGAGAGCATCCCCCCGAACCCGTCATGAACCATTACAACTGGGGAGGATATTTCATCTGGAAGTTGTACCCGAAGTATCGCGTCTTCATGGATGGGCGGGCTGATGTTTACGGCGACGATTTCATGACCGATTTCGGTGCCTGTTATTACCTGACTGGCAATTGGAAAAGGCCGCTCGAGCAGTGGAACATCCGCACCATGGTTCTGCCCCCGGATGCACCGCTGATCACGGCCCTCCGCTCCGATTCAGATTGGCGGGAAATATTCGCCGACTCGCAGGCCGTGATTCTGATTAGACGATAAATCGCTCGCCACGTCGTCGCCCCCCGCGCCCGAGAATCAAGTTAGATAATCCCCTGCTTCAACTTTCAGCTGCAAAACTTTGCACACTCGCCATATCATTCTCACGGTTTTCTTCAAATCACTGCCTGGACAACATCTGGCCAGAGAAGCTGCACCGGGGTGAGGTCAACTTATGATTCGCACTTTGAGTCGATTTTGGCAGATTCTGCAGCTTGAGGAGGGTCAGGATGTCGCGGAATACGCGGTCATGCTGGCGGTCATTCTTGCGGTCGTCGTGGGCACCATCCGGATGATCGGATCCGGAGCCAGTAACGTATTCTCCTCGGTCGCGAGTACTATCCAGTAAATTTTGACGCAGGTTCGACCACTGCAATCCTTGTATTCATCCGTAGACGCCAATTCCCCCTTTATTTGCAGTCGGATAACTGGGCAAGATCTCCTTTCTGTCCTCTTTTCGGGAGATACGGGAGGGCTTCCGTGGGTAACAGAATGCAAGAAATTGTCGTCCAGTTGGGTTAGCCACAGGGTATTATGAGCATGTGGACTCGAGGCTTCGGCTTCCGTAGCGCCTAAACTGTTGATTCAGAAATGGAATAAAAGGCGCTGCGGAATGGGAGTTGGGTCCGAACTTCACCCGGAGGGGTGGCTTTCCCTCCGCTCGCTCGAACAGGAGGACTAAGAAATGAAATCGAAGATTCTAAGTTTATTGCGAGACGAGCAGGGACAGGACATCGCGGAATACGCAGTGATGCTGGCCGTGATTCTCGTGATCGTGGTCGGCACCATTCGGCTGATTGGGTCCAACGCCAACAACGTGTTCTCGTCGGTTGCCAGCTCAATCCAATAGTAGAAAATTAGCGCGGCAGGCAGCCTTTCGATCCTCTTCCGTTTTTACGGCCCGCTGGCCTGACACCTCGCTGTACTTGTCGGCTGGCTGGTCTTTGGCACCAACCGGAGAATCGAAGCTCGGCAAATCTGTGAAGCACCGCAGCATTGGTGGAAGGTCTCGCGCCTATGGCGCCTCCAGTTCGATTTTGAGGAGCAGCAATGAATCGCACTCGGCTTTTACTGATTGGCTTTGTGGCCCTCGCCTTGGGCGCAATTGTGAGCTATACGGTTTATCGCACTCTGCAAACGCGGACCGGAGGGGATGCCGCGCCCGGTGTCGACGTCGTGGTAGCCGCCAATGATATTTCCGTAGGTTCCAAGGTCACAGAGGGCGACGTCAAGGTAGTGCGCTATACAGCTGCTGATCTGCCGGCCAATGCCTTCCACTTGAAAACCTCCGTTATCGGACGCGGCGCCATCCTCCCCATCGCCCGCGGAGAGTTCTTCCTGCCCAGCAAACTGGCGGGAGAAAATGCGGGCTCTGGAATGCAATCCCTGATTCCGCCGGGAATGCGTGCGGTGTCGGTGCGGGTGAATGAAGTGATTGGTGTCGCCGGTTTCGTGGTTCCGGGAACGCGGGTCGATGTCCTGCTAACCGGCAACCCATCGGGTGCAAACGATCAGCAGACCACCACCGTCCTCGAGAACGTAGCCGTGATCGCCACTGGGCAGAAACTGGAGCGCAACACAGCGGGTGAACCGCAGGTCACGCCAGTCATCACACTGCTCGTTTCTCCAGACGATGCTCAAAAACTTACCCTCGCCACCACCCAGGGCAAGATTCAACTGGCGCTGCGCAATCCGCTCGACACCAAGCAGCAGGAACTAGCCTCGGTGAGCACCGGGACCTTGTACAAAGGTGTTCCTACTCCGGCCCTTGCCGCCGCTCCACGGCCCAAGTCCACTAAGCACGTGGCTGTAACCAAAACCGTCGAAGCGCCACCGCCGACTTACTCCGTCCAGGTTATTAAGGGCACCAAAACGCAGGACCAAAAGTTCTAGCGCAAAGTCAACACTCTGAGGAAGACGACATGTTGATCTACTCCCGCATTTGGGAGACACGCGAAGTGAAAACCTGTCAGGTGGTTCGAGGGGTGTTGCCGCTCGTGTTGGTGCTGGCGGCGTCAATCGTCGCCATTGCCCAGGATCAACCCTCCACCCAACCTGTTCCGCAGCCAACCCAGACTCAGGGTCCCGACGCCAGCTCGCAAACGCCACAAGCCGAACCTCAGGGCTCCGCACCGCTGCGCGTCATGGTGGGAAAATCCCTGCTCATTAACACTACGGAACGGCTTAAACGGGTTTCCGTGACCGATGACACGGTCGCGGACGTGGTGGTTATCCCTCCCTCCCAGATTCTGGTGAATGGCAAATCCGCCGGCGAGGTCTCGTTGCTGATCTGGGATGAACTGGAACGTTCCCGCAGCTTCGACTTGCGCGTCGACGTGGATGTGAGCACAGCGGCTGCGGAAGAAAGACGTGTCTTCCCCGACGAGCAGATCACAGTCTCGCCATCGCGGTCTGCGATCGTGCTTTCCGGACATGTTTCGACCGAAGGGGTTGCCAAACGCGCTGAAATGATCGCCGGGGCTTACTCCAAGAATGTTGTGAATGTGCTGACCTTCGGTCCGGTCGGCGCGCAGGAGGTTCTGCTGGAAGTGAAGTTCGCGGAAATAGACCGATCTGCCATCACTCAGCTGGGCATCAACATCTTTATGCCCGGGCTGGGAAATACTATCGCACTCAGTCAGACAGGTCAGTTTGGCTCGGTCCAGGTTCACAATACCGCGACCACCACTCAGACTACGGGCAACACGACTACAACGACCACCACCGCCACTCCGCCCACGGTAAATATTTCCGATTTCCTGAATCTGTTTGTGGCCCGCACCGACATCAATATTGGAGCAGTGATTAAAGCGCTACAACAGAAAAACCTGTTGCAAATTCTGGCCGAACCGAATTTGATCGCGGTAAATGGTAAAGAAGCCAGCTTCCTCGCTGGTGGAGAATTTCCCTTTCCAATCGTACAGCCCGGACAGGGATTCACGGCAGTGACCATTTCGTTCAAGGAATTCGGCGTGCAGCTGAAATTCACCCCCGAGATCATGCCCAACGGCAATATCCATTTGAAGGTGGCGCCCTCAGTAAGCGCTCTGGACTTCGCCAACGCGCTTACCATCTCCGGATTTACCATCCCCGCCCTGAGCACACGGAAAGCGGAAACCGAGTTTGAATTGCAGGACGGGCAAAGCTTCGTGATCGCCGGCTTGATCGACAACCGGGTGACTGACCTCTACAACAAGATACCCGGACTGGGGGACATCCCGATTCTGGGCAATTTCTTCCGCAGCAAGAGCGCGCAGCGTACCAATTCGGAGCTGATGGTATTGTGCACGGCGCATCGCATTTCGCCGAGCACGCAACCTCCTCCGCTGCCGGTGACTCCGAAGCCATACATGGATAAGGAGCAGTTCGACGGCAAGAAGCCTGCCGTGGACAATAAGAAGTAACCACGATGAAGCAAACTACGAAGGCGACAGTTGTCGATCAGTCAGAGATAGTCAGTCAGGGATCAACGGGTCGGCTGTGACGGGCAAGTCTACAGTTCAGGCGCGTCGAGATTTTGCAGTAAAGGAAATAGCAGGGGGCCAGAAATTACGATGCCCGAACTTTCAGTTGTAGTTATAGCCCAGGATAGCGAGCAGCGTGCCTTACTGCAGGTGCTGGTGGACGGTACCAGTGTCGCGCGCGTAGTGCACACCTGCACCAGTTACCCTGTGCTGGTCACAGATCCGGTATTGCGCCGCGTACAGAGCGCTAGTCCTCAGGTAGTTGTGGTGGACGTCCCGAGCGACAATCACACGCTGGCGCTGCGGGCCATCGAATTGATTCACCAGGAAGTCCGCGACACGGTGATTTTTGCGATCGGCAGTATGGCGCAGCCACAGGTGATCGTGAGTGCCATGCGTTCCGGCGCGCGGGAGTTCATCGAACGCCCCACTACCACAACCGACCTGCTTGAGGCCTTCGTACGGCTGACCGCTGCTCAAAAGAAGGTGGATCGCGAGGGGCCTCGCGGCAAAGTCTTCACCGTGGTGAATGCCAAGGGTGGCAGTGGCGCGACCACTACAGCCGTGAACCTGGCTTTGGCCTTGCACTCTGCTCACGGCAATGTGGCTCTAGTTGACATCGCTGCCCTGGGGCACGCCGCTCTGCACATGAACCTTAAACCCCAGTTCACAGTGGCGGATGCGATCCGTAATCTGCACCGGCTCGACAGTTCGTTGCTTGAAAGTTTTATGACGCGGCACAGTGGAGGCCTTCAGTTGCTGGCTGGCGCCACCACTCCCCTGTTGGTCGAACCTGCCACTGCGGAATTCGCCCGCCTGTTTGATTTGCTGGTCGGACACTTCCGATACGTCGTCGTCGATGCTTCGTCGCGTGTTGATTCCACCACCCGGCTAGTCTGCAATCTTTCAGAAACGGTGCTTCTGGTGGCTCACGCCGATGTCGCTTCGTTATGGAGCGCGACCCGCATCCAGCAATATCTGGGCGAAACCGGTGGACGCGAGAGAGTCCGTCTGGTGTTGAACCGTTTCCGCAAGATTGCAGGCTTCAGCGAGTCCGACGCCGAAGCTGCTGCCGGAGCCAAGCTCTTATGGAAGATTCCCAATCAGTATTTCGCTGTGTCAGCCGCGATTGATCGCGGAGTTCCCATCATGCAACAGGCTTACAGCGAGCTGGCCAAATCTTTCGCGGGACTGGCCGCTGCCCTGACGGAAAATGACATCGATGTAAAGCGCAAAGCGTGGTCGCTGTTCAAGACGGTTTAGGTCGTCGATCGTCAGTCTTCAGTCGCCAGCAAAGATGTTGCCTCGCTGACGACTGAAGACCGACGACTGACGACTATTCGGTTGAGCTGATGTAAGGTTAGAAGGGTATGGCGAATTTGCAGACTTTCGAAAGAACCGAGTACCAGCAGGTTAAGGCCGATCTTCATCGCAAGATCCTCGATCGCCTCGATCTGGAGAAACTGGGACGCACTCCCAGCAACGCTGCTCGCGAAGAAGTTCTGCTGCTGATCCGGAACACCGTGAACAGCGAAGCCGTCCCGCTCAGCTTCGCCGAACGCGAACGCCTGTCCCGTGAAATTCTGGATGAGATCTTTGGCCTAGGCCCGCTCGAGCCGCTGCTCAAAGACCCTACCATTTCCGACATCCTAGTTAATCGCTACAACAAGGTCTACGTGGAACGGTCAGGCAAGCTTGAGCCAACTGGACTGAGCTTTAAAGACGACGCTCACCTGATGCAGATCATCGACCGTATCGTCTCCAGAATCGGACGGCGCGTCGACGAGTCTTCGCCCATGGTGGACGCGCGCCTGGCCGACGGCTCCCGCGTGAACGCCATTATCCCCCCGCTGGCCATTGACGGTCCTTGCCTTTCGATCCGGCGTTTCGGTCGCGACCCGGTCACCGCCCGCAACATGATCGAAAACAAGAGCCTCACCGAGCCCATGCTGGAACTGCTATCGGCCATGGTAAAAGGGCGGCTCAACTTCCTGATCTCCGGCGGAACCGGCGCCGGCAAGACCACTCTGCTGAATGTTCTCTCCGGCTATATTCCAAATTCGGACCGCATCGTCACCATCGAAGACGCTGCCGAATTGCAGATGAAACAGGAACACGTGGTTCGACTCGAGACGCGTCCACCCAACATCGAAGGCAAAGGTGCAGTCAGACAGCGCCAACTGGTCATCAATAGTTTGCGTATGCGTCCTGACCGCATCGTGGTCGGCGAGGTCCGCGGCGAAGAAGCCTTTGACATGTTGCAGGCCATGAATACCGGTCACGAGGGTTCGCTGACCACGGTCCACGCTAACACCCCGCGTGATGCACTGGCCCGTATCGAAAACATGTGCTCGATGGCGAATCTCAATATTCCGGAACGAGCTATGCGGCATCAGATCGCCGCCGCCATTCACGCCGTAGTCCAGGTTTCGCGCCTCTCGGACGGTACGCGCAAGGTGGTCACCATCACTGAAGTCACTGGCATGGAAGGCGATGTCATTTGCATGCAGGACATCTTTACGTTTGACCGCCAGGGCATCGACGAGACGGGGAAAGTAAAAGGTGTATTCAAGGCAAGTGGAATCCGCCCCAAATTTGCGGAAAGGCTGGCGACAGCAGGCTGCCGCTTGCGCCCGGCGCTCTTCGAATCGCAAATGGAGGTTTAGGAGAGTCGTCAGTCGTCGGTCTTCAGTCGTCAGCACCCCAGATACGTTATTCTGCTGACGACTGAAGACCGACGACTGACGACTGGTTTATCCGTATGTTTATCCTGATCGCAATCGCGGTGTTCGTGGTGGTGGCGCTCTCTCTCTCACTCATTGCGTGCGGGGCGGCCGGCTCGGAGGATTCGTCGGATACGGCGGCGCCCGAGGGCGGCGCGGGCAAGCCGTCCGAGCCCGAGAAGACGGCGCCCGCATGCGATGCGTCGGGGCGCGAGGCTGCACGGCCGCGGTACGAGCGTGCGCTCGAGATCGCGAAGCTTCGGCTGGACGGCGACGTCTGCGGTGAGGAGGCTTACCAGG
>Ga0163162_10001114_pt1 | contig 24954 bp, 18 predicted proteins | sample S55metaG_FD_115310 | JGI IMG/M metagenome (GOLD analysis project Ga0163162, IMG submission 115310) | Switchgrass rhizosphere microbial communities from Kellogg Biological Station, Michigan, USA - S5-5 metaG | ecosystem: Host-associated > Plants > Roots > Rhizosphere > Soil | place: USA... | reverse complement strand
TTTAAAATCGATTAGTTCTAACAGCGGCAAACCAAATGCGGCTGTTTTTCCTGTTCCTGTTTGGGCCAAACCAACAAAATCATTAGTGCCTTCTAACAGTACAGGAATACTTTGCTCCTGAATCGGCGTTGGATTTTCGAATCCAAGGTCCTTTACGGCATTAACGACGTCATCACTTATCCCCAATAATTGAAATGGGTTTGTCATTCGTCTATTTATTTTTAATTGAGCCGCAAAGGTACGATTAATATTCCGTATTTCGCAGATAATCAAGTAAATAGTTTTTTAGGCTAAATGTTTGGAAATAAGGAGGAAATAAGTGCTGAAAAAAGAAAAACGTAAAATGGAAGGTTGGTACGGCTCAAATTGCTGCACGGAATTCTTTTAATAACTTATCGAGATAAAAACCTTTTGAGTGTTAAGGGTTGAATTCGGAAGTCTATCAGGAGATCATACTTGATTCATCAAATGCAATTTGTAGTTTATCCAGCCCTCAAGATTTTCTCCATCGTTTTGCCTTTGGCCAGTTCATCAACCAATTTATCTAAATAGCGTACTTGTCTGGTTAGTGGATATTCAATTTCCTCAATTCTGTAACCACAAATTACGCCTGTAATCAAATTTGCTTTCGGATGTATATGCGCATGCTCAAAAAAATCTTTAAAGGTTGTTTTCTCCTGGATGCATTTTTGGAGTTGTTCTTTATTATAGCCGGTTAACCAGCTAATTACCTGGTGCAACTCTTCAACAGTTCTTCCTTTTTTTTCAACTTTTGTGACGTAATGTGGGTAGACTGATGAAAAAGTCATTTTAGCTATTTTTTCATTTTGCGCTGGTGTTACATTCATCCTATTCGTTTTAAAAACCTGTTTTTCAAGATAATCCCTGAAATTTATTGAAGAATCTATCTATTCGCCTTTTATTTTCTTGTTGCAGTAAAGACGGATACAGGTTCATGAGCACATTTACAAACATGATTGTGCCGGCAGATTTAAATTTTAAATTGTAAAATGCAACAATTGCAAAACAAGTTACGAAAATAAACGCGATTAAATGATCTATTTCGGATGTTGTCATTTCAGCACGTAATTTAATTAAATCAGCTTTTTCAATTTTGCTTTTCAATTTAAGTTTTTGATTGAAAAATTTGAAAAAGGTGTTTTTTACAATCCATTTGAAAAAATGCATTCCAATAATTTTATTTGCTTTTTCGCTTTTAATAAAATTAAGGTGGTTTAGGTGTTTATTATAAAAATCAGTTTTTTTGATGAAGGCGTTTATCAACATGCCAACAATCCAGGATATAAAGACAATTGATAGGCTGAAGGACGGATATTTTAAAATCATTTTTAAAATTAAACGCTTAAACAAGCTCTGAGACCCCTTGCTGCATAATAAGATTCTGCCCCATTATGGTAAGTGAAAACTTTCCCATAGCGGTAGTCGCAAAACAATGCGCCACCCAGCTTTCTAATATCATCAGGTGTTTTAATCCAGCTCGAACTTTTGGTGTCAAACGTACCAAATTGCTGCAAATAATGGTATTGTGTTTCGGTTAAAAGTTCAACGCCCCATTCATTTACCAGATTGATGGCGCTATCTTTTGGTTTAAATTCTTTTCTTGAGGCCAGCGCTTCGGCATCATAACATAAACTTCTACGTCCTTTTGGGCTTTCGGCAGTGCAATCGAAAAAAAGATATGCTCCGGTTTTTTCATCAAAATCAACTACATCCGGTTCACCGCCGGTTTCTTCCATTTCATTTAGGGCCCAGAGTTTCTGCGGATCGGCTTCTAACTTATTAAGTATGTTTAGCCATTCCAATCCCTTATGCCGGTTCATGTTTTTTTCGAAACGGGTCTTTAGTTTTTCCAATAATCCCTGAGTTTGATCTGTAGATAACATCCGATTCTTTATTATGAAATTAATTAATTTACCTCAATCTTTCAGCCGAACGGATCAGCCTTTCATCTTTATTGATGCCGAAAATGGCCAGTACAACAAATAAAATGGCTAATGCGGGTAGGTAAGCCCCAAAACCAAAATTTGCTCCGGCAATGCCGCCAGGAAGTTCTTTTGCATAAATGCTGCACCAAAAGGCAAATGCTACAACAGCCGCAATGGTAAATATTGCAATCCGTTTTTGTTGAGTTCTTTTTTTAAATCTAAAAATGTTAATGAAGCACAACAATATCAGTACCGAATGTGTAATGATTAACGGCAGGAAAACATCAACATTTAATACCTTTCCGTTTTTTCCATTAACAAAATAATGCAGGCCATTTGTGAATACCTGACTTTCATCACCATTGACAACTTTTGTTGCAATTGGTAAAAAAAGCATTAAAATAAGGGTTAGGGTTGCTAAAAAAAGCCAGATAGATTGTATTCTTTGTATCATGAATGTAAATATATTGGAACAAATCTAGCCTTTTTTGATAAAAGAAAGAAAGATTAAAGTTCCTGGATAGGAGAGGGATTCATAAGAAGCATTAATTGCTATTTGTGATGGGAATTTGCGCTGAACTCCAAACTCCCAACGCCAAACTTTCGCCTTTGCCCTTTGCCCGTTAAACTGTACTTTTGCATCGCTTTGAATAAAAAAAGGTATTTCATCCAATTGGCTTATGATGGTAGTTTATACCATGGCTGGCAAACCCAACCCAACGCAATCACCGTTCAGGAATTGTTGGATAAGGCTATGTCTGTGTTTTTTCGGCAGCCTATCGAAACATTGGGCTGTGGCAGGACCGATGCAGGTGTGCATGCCACAGATTTTTATGCACATTTCGATGTTGAAGATGTAGATGAGGTTAAGGTATTGAATGCCATCACAGGTATCAACGCCATGTTGCCTTATCAAATTGCTGCAAAACGCATGATACCGGTACACCATGACGCCCATGCCCGCTTTGATGCCATAGCACGTGCTTATAAATATTTTATCCACTTCGAAAAAGACCCTTTTAAAATTAACAGATCGTGGTTGGTAAAAGATCAGCTTGATGTTGAGGCGATGAATGAGGCCGCAGCTGTGCTATTAAATTATACCGATTTTTCTTGTTTCAGCAAATCCAATACCCAAACTTTTACCAATAATTGCAAGATCACCAAAGCCGTGTTTGAACGGCAGGAAGGCGGCTTGGTTTTTACCATCCAGGCTGATCGTTTTTTGCGGAACATGGTAAGGGCCATTATGGGTACTTTGGTATCGGTTGGTAAAAAAGAAATAAATTTAGCAGCTTTTAAAGCGATAATAGAAAGTAAAAACCGCAGTAAAGCCGGGCAATCGGTACCTGCCTGTGGTTTATATTTAGTAAAGATAGACTATCCGTATTTGGGATAGTTGGCCGTTAGGAGCTTGAGGTTAACCTTTGCCATATACAATGAAAAAATGAAATTATTAATTTACTAATTAAACCTTTTTAAAATACATTTTCAAACCCTAAACCCTAAACCCTAAACCCTAAACCCTAAAAATGGCAGTTACAGGCGACGTATATAACACCGGATTACTGAAACGTATTTTTCAATACGTAAAGCCTTACCGTACCGTGTTTGTATGGTCGGTTATTTTAACTATTTTGCTGGCGGCCATTTCGCCTGTGCGTCCGTTTTTGATCAAATACACACTCGATCATTATATTTTAACCGGAAATTATTCTGGCCTGGTAAACATGACCATGTTGATGATTTTTATGCTCATTTTGCAGAGTATAGTCCAATATAACCATACGCTTTTAACCAATACATTAGGTCAGTCTGTTATCCGCGATCTGCGGATCAATGTTTTTAACCACATTACTAAGTTGCGGCTTAAGTATTTCGATAAAACACCAATAGGACAGTTGATTACCAGAACGGTTTCAGATTTGGAAACCATTGCTGATATATTTTCGGAAGGTTTAATTTCTATGATTGGCGACAGTTTGCAGGTAGTGGTTATTGTAGGGGTAATGTTATATACCGACTGGCAGTTAAGTTTGGTTGTGCTTTTACCCATTCCGCTGCTGATTATGGCTACCCGGAAATTTCAAAAAGCCATTAAAGCCGCGTTCCAGGAAATCAGGAATGAAGTTTCTAACCTGAATACCTTTTTGCAGGAGCACATTACCGGTATTTCTATTGTACAGTATTTTGCCAGGGAGAAACAGGAGTACCGAAAATTTTATGCCATTAACAAACGTTACCGCGATGCCAATATCCGTAGTAACTGGTATTATTCTATATTCTTCCCTGTGGTTGAGTTGATTTCGGCCATGTCTTTAGGTTTACTGGTATGGTATGGGGCAAAAAGCATTCTTTCCAAACCTTTGGATGTTACACCTGGCACCATCACGCAGTTTATTATGTACCTAGGCATGGTATTTACGCCAATTCGCCAATTGGCAGATAAATTTAATACCCTGCAAATGGGTATGGTGGGAGCAGAACGTGTTTTTAAAGTTTTAGATACGGACGAAACTACCCCTAATAACGGTAAACAAAAACCAGCCAAACTGGATGGAAATATTAAGTTCGAAAAGGTTTGGTTTGCCTACAATGATGACAGCTATGTGCTAAAAGACCTCAGTTTTGAGGTGAAAGCTGGCGAAACGGTTGCCTTGGTTGGTGCAACAGGTGCAGGTAAATCTTCTACCATTAATATCCTGAACCGTTTTTATGAGGTTAAAAAAGGAGATATTACGGTTGATGGCATCCATATAGAAGATTTTGAGCTCGATTACCTGCGAAGCCACATTGCAACTGTACTTCAGGATGTTTTCTTGTTTTCAGATACCATTTTAAACAACATTACGCTAAACAATCCTGAGATCACGATTGAAGAAGTAGTAAATGCGGCTAAAAAGGTGGGTGCTCACGATTTTATTGAACGTTTACCCGGTGGCTATCAGTATAATGTAATGGAAAGGGGAGCAACCCTTTCTGCAGGTCAGGCACAGTTGATTTCCTTTATCCGTGCATTGGTACATAGTCCTGCTATTCTGGTTTTAGATGAGGCCACCTCATCGGTTGATACTGAAACCGAATTATTGATCCAGAAAGCCATTGATAATTTAATGGAAGGCCGCACCTCAATTGTAATTGCCCATCGCTTGTCAACCATTCAAAAAGCCGATCAGATTATCGTGCTCGATAAAGGCGAAATCAAAGAAAAAGGTACCCATCAGCAGTTGTTAAAGCTAAACGGTTATTATAAAAAGCTTTATGATCTGCAGTTCTCTTCTAAAGGGATTGCCAAAGTTTAAAAGCAATTATTCTCCGGGATTTTCTTAATTTAACATCTTCTTAAATCCGGTAAGAAAATGAAATTGTTCAAAATATTTAGCTTATTTATGCTTTTGGCCTTAGCAGTTAATGTTTCGGCGCAGAAAAAATATGTTATGGTGATCCACGGTGGTGCAGGTACCATCTTGAAGAAAAACATGACACCAGAGAAAGAGACCACTTACGTAGCTACGCTAACAAAGGCTTTACAGGTTGGTTATGCAGAAATTAAAGCAGGTAAATCGAGTCTCGACGCGGTTGAGGCAACGATCCATGTTTTAGAAAACGACCCACATTTTAATGCAGGTAAGGGGGCCGTTTTTACCCACGATGGCAGAAATGAATTGGATGCAGCTATTATGGACGGAAAAACATTGATGGCAGGTGCTGTTGCAGGTGTTACAACCGTTAAAAATCCAATTTCAGCAGCAAGAGCGGTGATGGAAAAATCAGAACATGTGATGATGGTTGGTTCAGGTGCAGATCTGTTTGCGAAAGACGCAGGACTTGAGATTGTAGATCCGAAGTATTTCTGGACAAAAGAACGTTGGGATGGTTTGCAGGAAGCGATCAAGGAAGATTCTACCAAAGCAGTTTTAGATCATGGTAGTAAAAAATCTGGATTGCTTGGCATCAAAAACCACGATTATAAATTTGGTACAGTGGGTTGTGTGGCTTTGGATCAATCAGGTAATCTGGCAGCAGGGACATCAACTGGAGGTATGACAAACAAAAAATATGGCCGTGTGGGTGATGCACCGATTATTGGCGCAGGTACTTACTGTAATAATGAAACTGCAGGTATTTCGTGTACCGGTTGGGGCGAATTTTATATCCGTAATGTGGTAGCCAAAACCATTTCCGATTTAATGGAATATAAAGGATTGTCAGTTGCCGAAGCCTCGAAAATGGCATTGGATAAAGTGGGAAAAATGGGTGGCGACGGTGGTTTGATCGCTTTAGATAAAAAAGGCAACGTAGCCATGCCTTTTAATACCGAAGGCATGTATCGGGGCACGATAACTGCTGATGGTAAAATTGAAGTCAGCATTTATAAATAACTTACTAGCTGTTTTAAAGTCGAACTTTTGTATTATTTAGAAATTACTCATATATTTCTTACTCACATCAGGTAAATGACATTTAAAGAATTTGTAAAGAAAATATTCTCCAATCTAACCTTTCAGGTTTTACTTGCTATTATTATAGGAATCAGTGTAGGTACCTATTTTCCTGGTTTTGCGCCAACAGCCAAACTAATCAGTGATGGGTTTATCAGCCTGATAAGCATGTTAATTGCGCCGATTATATTTTTTACCATTGTTTTGGGCATCGCACATATGGGCGATATGAAAAAAGTAGGCAGGGTTGGTGGTAAAGCGCTGTTATATTTCGAAATTGTGAGCACGGTTGCCATTGCCATTGGTTTATTGGTTGCCAATATATTGAAGCCAGGTGCAGGAATGGTAGCCAGGATCAGCGATGCGACAAAAATTGCAGGTTACGCCAAGCAGGCCAAAGAGATGAACTGGGCAGAGTTTTTTCTGCATATTATCCCACATAATGTAATGGCCGCTTTTGCTGAAGGCAATATTTTACAGATTTTATTATTTGCGATTCTTTTTGGTTATGGATTAAATAAACTCGGTGGCGAAGGTACCGCGGTTTTAAATGCCTTCGATAAAATATCGAAGGTGTTGTTTAAAATTATGAAACTGATTATGCGGTTAGCCCCAATCGGTGCTTTCGGCGGAATGGCCTTTAGCATTGGTACGCATGGACTGGAAAGTATAGTGGGGATGGCCAAATTAATGGGCTCGGTTTACTTAACCTGTATTTTGTTTATTTTTATTGTGTTAAACGGAATCTGCAGATACTATAAATTTAGCCTTTGGCAATACCTGAAATACATCCGTCAGGAGATATTGATTGTGTTGGGTACCTCTTCTTCCGAATCGGCCTTGCCCAGTATGATGCAGAAAATGGAAAGCATCGGCTGTGATAAATCGGTAGTGGGTTTGGTCATTCCTACCGGCTATTCTTTTAACCTCGATGGTACAGCTATTTATCTGGCTATGGCGGTGATATTTCTCTGCCAGGTTTTTCATGTCGATTTAACTTTGGGGCAGCAGATTACCGTTTTAGGTGTGTTGATGGTTACTTCTAAAGGTGCCGCAGGTGTAACAGGAAGTGGTTTTATCGTTTTGGTATCAACCCTCACCGCGTTAAAAATTATGCCGATTGAACATATCTCGATCTTAATTGGGGTAGACCGCTTTATGAGCGAAGCCAGGGCCATTACCAATGTAATCGGAAACGGCGTGGCTACCATCGTAATTGCTAAAAGTGAAAACCAGTTTGATGAGCAGAAATATTTAAAGGCCATTCAACCTGTAACCATAGAAAAAGGTGAGGAAGGTTAGTTTGGAGTTGAGCGTTTGGACTAAGGCGTTCAGGAAGTCGAAAGCAAATGGTTAGTTTGGAGTTGGACCTCCTCCCAACTAAAAACCCCCAACTCTAAACTATTAGCACCTTCTAACCTTTAACCTTCCCGTCCTCAACCTTTTTTATGTATCTTTGCAGCAGAAACAGGCAACACAGCTTGTTTAGTTAATTCATAGCACATTGGCTCAAGAAGAACAAAATAACCGCAAAGAAAAAAGCGAGTTACATCCACGCAACAAACACCGTTCGCGTTACAATTTCAAACAACTTACCGCAACTTCAAAAGAATTAAGACGTTTCGTTTTTAAAAACGAACATAACGACGATTCTATCGATTTTGCCGATCAAAATGCAGTAAAAGCACTAAATAGGGCTTTGTTAAAATATTTTTATGATATCCAGCAATGGGATATTCCTCAGGATTTTCTTTGTCCGCCTATTCCTGGCCGCGCAGATTATATTCACTATGTTGCAGATCTATTGGGATCAAGCAATAAAGGTAGAAACCCAAAAGGCACAGGTATTAATGTATTGGATATTGGTGTAGGTGCCAACTGTATTTACCCGATTATTGGTCACCAGGAATATGGCTGGAGTTTTGTAGGTTCAGAAATAGATCCACTTTCTGTTGAATCGGCAAAACGCATTGTCGAAGCCAACAAACCGCTGCAAGGTGCTGTAGAAATCCGTCAGCAATCATCAAAAATGGGTATTTTTAGGGGGATTGTAGGCAGAACTGAACGTTTTGATGCTGTTGTTTGTAACCCGCCGTTCCATTCTTCATTAAAAGAGGCCGAGCAAGGTACCCGTCAAAAATGGCGTAACCTTGGAGGTAATGAAAAAGAAGTAAAACACGTACTGAACTTTGGGGGGAATAAGGCAGAGCTGTGGTGCCCTGGAGGCGAGCGTGCTTTTGTTGAGCAGATGATTATTCAGAGTTCGCAGATTAAAAACCAGGTTTTGTGGTTTACCTCATTGGTATCAAAAAGCGCCAATCTGAAAAGCATTTATAATGCTCTAATTAAAGTAAATGCCTTTGAAGTAAGAACCGTGCAAATGAGCCAGGGCCAGAAAATCAGCCGGTTTGTGGCCTGGACTTTCCAGGATGAAAAAGCACAGACCGAGTGGGTAAAAGGATGGAAGGGCTAAGTTGGGAGTTTCCATTTTGGAGTTTTCAGTTTTGGGCGCATAATTCAGGCAAATGATATAGTAATGCCGAGTGGATATTAATTCATTCGGCATTTTTTGTTCACAGTTGTTTCCTTTTTAACGTCGGAATGTAGATCTTGATTATGATCAGCTGAATTAAAGTTGTTTATAAAAGGCAGTAACTGGTTGCCAAACCGACAAAACTTTTAAGTACAGGCGCTAAATTACAGCGCTGCGAACTCAAAATTATCCTGTCTTAGCGCCAAAAATATATCCTGCTAAAGCAGTTACCACCATGGCCACGGTGCCCCAGAAGCAGATTCTAACTACGGCTTTAATTACATTTGAACCTCCAGCCTTTGCTGCAATCGTACCAGATAAAGCTAAAAATACAATGGCGAAACCATATTGATAAAACACCATCGATTTAATGGGAGCAAAAAAAGCAACCAGAAATGGTAAAATACCACCGGTAATAAAAGATGCTCCGGATGCAAGAGCTGCCTGAAGCGGTTTTGGCTGCGTAATTTCGTTAATGCCCAGTTCATCTCTGGCGTGCGCGGCCAAAGCATCTTTCTCTGTTAGCTGTATCGCCACCTGCATGGCTAAATCTTCATCCAGCCCTTGGGCCACATATATTTTCGCAAGTTCTTTAAGCTCTACTTCAGGCATGGTTTCGAGTTCCGTTTTTTCACGGTCCAGATCTGCTTTTTCAATGTCGGCCTGAGAGCTTACCGAAACGTATTCGCTAGCTGCCATTGATAATGCGCCCGCAACTAAACCGGCCAAAGCTGCCAGTAAGATAGGATTTCTCGTATCGCTCGCAGCAGCTATACCAATAACCAAACTTGTGGTAGAAATAATCCCATCATTGGCACCCAGTACGGCAGCCCTTAACCAGCCTGTTCTATTTGTATAGTGCTTTTCCAGTTCCATTTTAGTGATGTATTCTCTGTTTTGTGTCAGTCTGAGTGGAGTTGAAGACCCTTATTCGAATATCATCATTTCTTTTCATAAACAATCAAAATCACCAGGTCATTGTCTGCATTTGGCGTAATACCATGTGAACTGCCTGGTCGGGTTAAAACAGCATCGCCTGGTTTAACTGCAAAAGTTTTTCCATTCATTTGCATGATCCCATTTCCGCTGATGACATAATAAATTTCATCTTCCTTTTGTAGGTGATAACCGATTGACGAACCCGGTTTTAAGATGCGTTTTTTGAAAATAGTTTTGAGGTTTTTAGCTTGGGCAAAGAAATTAAAACCGATCGTTTTGCCTCCACCATTATGGGTGCCGGCTTCTTCTTTCGCTACTTCAGCATCGTTTTGCAAAATATATTTACTCGTATCGGCAGTTTGTGCTTTTGCTGCGATTGAAATAAAAAATGTTAAAAATAGTACAGATAATGCTCTACTGGTCATTTGGCTCGTTTTTATAATAGTTATCGGGTTTAAGCTTTAGTCTTTCTGCTTTGGTCTTTAAGCTTTATTATTTGGTCTTTTGTCTTTCCACTTTAGTCTTTCCGCTTTGGTCTCTAAAGGTAAATTTAAGCGTTTTGTCTGGATGTTGCCAAAAGCACTGCACCATTGTTTCTAAACCCGATCGCAGTAGTTCTGATTTTTCATCAGAAGTAACGGAGAGCGGGACTGATGCGCGCCAAAAGAACAGGACTGCTCATTTCCCAATCAAAAGAAAGAATATTTTTTTTGCAAATGAGCGATTTGTGGTTCTTGGCGGTCTTTAGTCCTGCCATTCACTATAGCTCCGATAGAAGACCTGTGAAACAAGCAAGCACACCAAAATATAACATAAACAAGTGCTTAAATCGGAGGCTGCCGTTCCTGTCAGGTTTATTACCGAAGGCTTGCTCCTGATGTGGCGCCAGGAAAGGTCAAGCGTCGTTACCTCGCGCTTTTAACTTTAGTCTTTCTGCTTTGGTCTTTCCGCTTTGGTCTTGCCAAAAGCCCCGCACCATTGTTACTAAACCCGATCGCAGTGGTTCTGATTTTTCATCAGAAGTAACGGAGAGCGGGACTGATGCGCGCCAAAAGAACGGGACTGTTCATTTCCTAATCAATAGAGAAGTGTTTTTTGCAAATGAACGACTAGTGGTTCTTGGATGTCTTTAGCCCTGCCATTCGCTTTATCCTGATGAAAAATCGGGGTGTTCGCTGCTTTCAGGTTTATAACCGAAGGGCTTGCTCCGCTTTATTGCCCAAAGTCTTTGCCTTCAATATAACCTATTCCAAAAGCGAAGTGTGACTCCTTGGTAGAATCTTTTTATAGCAGTAATATAATAATTGATTTTGCTTTGTGCTTTTAGCTTTAGTCTTTCCCTTTTTAGCTTAAAACCATTTCCTTACATTTTCCTGAAAAAACGGACTAAATAATATGGTTTTAGATTTGAATTCCAGTTCAATAATATTAGCTTTGCACAAAAAAATATTGATACATGAGCGTTTTAGTAAATAAAGATTCTAAGGTTATCGTTCAGGGTTTTACCGGAAACGAAGGAACTTACCACGCTGAGCAGATGCTGGCCTATGGTACAAACGTAGTTGGTGGTGTAACACCTGGCAAAGGTGGGCAATTACATTTAGAAAAGCCTGTTTTTAATACTGTTAAAGATGCCGTTGATCAAACGGGTGCAAATGTATCTATCATTTTTGTGCCACCGGCTTTTGCGGCTGATGCCATTATGGAAGCTGCCGAAGGTGGTATTAACGTTATTGTTTGTATTACTGAAGGTATCCCTACAAAGGATATGATTCAGGTTAAAGAATATATTGCTGATCGTGATGTTACGCTTATCGGTCCTAATTGTCCGGGTGTAATTACTGCTGATGAAGCTAAAATTGGTATCATGCCAGGATTTATCTTCAAAAAAGGTCACGTAGGTGTGGTTTCTAAATCAGGAACTTTAACTTACGAAGCGGTAGACCAGGTGGTTAAAGCTGGTTTAGGTATTACTACTGCAATTGGTATTGGTGGCGATCCGATTATCGGTACACCGACTGTAGAAGCCGTTAAATTATTAATGAACGATCCTGAAACGCACGGTATCATCATGATTGGTGAAATTGGTGGTGGAATGGAAGCTGAAGCAGCCCGTTGGATCAAAGAAAACGGTACTAAACCTGTTGTTGGTTTTATCGCTGGTCAAACTGCGCCTCCGGGACGTAGAATGGGCCACGCAGGTGCTATTGTTGGCGGTGCTGATGATACTGCAGCTGCTAAAATGAAAATCATGCGTGAGTGTGGTATCCGTGTAGTAGAAAGTCCTGCTGAAATCGGTGCTGCAATGGCAGAAGAATTAGCAAAATAAGATTTAAAAATCTCGTTATAGAAAAGCGTTTCGATTAAGTTCGGGACGCTTTTTTGTTTTTTTATCACAAAGTTCTCGAAGAATATGTTTGACCACTAAGGCGCAAAGCACACAAAGTTAGGATGTTACCATTTCCCACTTCTGCCGTCATTCCCGCGCAGGCGGGAATCTTAATGCCTTTGGTTAAGCTTAACTTTGGGTTAAAACCACTTCACTTTGTATCCTTCTCCTCCAGGAGAGGGACAACACAAAAGACAATACTCATCAAACTTTGTCAGGGTGAGGTAAACACTACTCCATTCTCTCAAACCAGCAAACCAAAACAATATCTATAGCGTATATTGAGGTATGAAAACGATGTTAAATAAACTATTTTTGCTTTCTGCTGTTGTTTTAATTACAGGGCTTTCGGCCTGTGCGCAAAAGCAGGATAAGAAAGAAACAAAACAAGTAAAGGAAGCGGAACAAATTATACCCAAGAAAAAGATGAACTGGAATCCATTAACTCCCGAAGAAGAAAGAGTAATTGTAAATAAAGGTACCGAATACCCTGGTACAGGTAAATACGAGCATACCACAGATAAAGGAACTTACACCTGTAAACGTTGTAATGCACCGCTATACCGTTCAGAAAGTAAGTTCGACGCCCATTGTGGTTGGCCTGCTTTTGATGATGAAATTAAAGGTGCGGTAAAACGTATTCCTGATGCGGATGGCTCACGTACAGAAATTGTTTGCGCCAATTGTGGTGCACACTTAGGTCACGTGTTTTTGGGTGAAGGATTTACCAATAAAGACACCCGTCATTGCGTAAATTCGATCTCCATGAACTTCGTGCCTGATCAAAAATAAGGTAGATGTAGAGGGGTTAGGTAAAGGTGTAAGGCGATAAGCTTTACGCCTTTTTTAATGCACAAAAACAGCCTGTTTTTCCACAAATTATTGATTATAAACTAAATGCTTATATTTGCAGGCTCGATAAAGAAAATTTAGCCTATGAAGTATCTGCTGTTATTAAGTTTTTGTTTCCTGTTTTTACAAGGTAAAGCACAAAAGTCTGATTTCTCAAATGAACCAGACAGTATCAAAAAAACAGTTCTCGCGACTTATTATCACAGAAAATTCGAAGGTCACCGAACCACGAGCGGCGCTAAATACCGTTATAAAAAACTAACGGCTGCTCATCGTACCCTGCCATTCGGCACTATGGTCAAGGTAACCAATCCGGATAACGGAAAATCAGTAACCGTGAAGGTAAATGATCGAGGTCCTTTCTCTAAAAGATTAGCTATAGATTTATCTGAACGTGCTGCAAAACAGATTGGTATCTACAGCAAAGGCGTAGCCAAAGTAAGTCTCAGCTATACGGTTGAGTAACACGCTTTTTAGCTTCATTTAGAACTTAAAATACTACTAAAATTTAAGTTATTAACACTCATTTTTGTTTGCTAAAGCCTTGAAAAGAAACGATTAGCTTTTTTTTCGCTTGAAAATGATATTGGGCTGATCGTTTTTCCCCAGCAATTGGGTTGGGTGTTAACAACTTTGGTTCACTAAAAAGGCCCGCCGTGTATATATTTGTTACAACAAAGTTCTTTAACTTCTTGCGTTTGGAAACAAATATAAAAGCTTAGTTTTTAGTTAATTACAAGTAGATCTCTCAGATTATCATTCTAAATTTTCGCAACTAAAAACTCAGTTGTTTGCCAGGCAATAGGGTTAGCACTTTCACAGCAGCGTTTTGATCAAGACATTACAATCATCATATAAAATTGATGGATGCGTGCCTTTGTCGGCTTTGTTAAAAATAGAATTAAAATATCAGCGTATGGAACAGGAATTATTACTACAAGAAAACAAAGATAGATTTGTGCTTTTGCCGATTAAATACCCGGCAATCTGGGAAATGTATAAAAAGACCGAAGCTAGTTTTTGGACTGCAGAAGAGATTGACCTTTCTGACGACCAGAAACACTGGGATAATTTAAATGATGGCGAAAGACATTTTATTTCGCACATCCTTGCTTTCTTTTCTGCTAGTGATGGTATTGTGAACGAAAATCTTGCTGTTAACTTCATGAGTGAAGTTCAATTGCCAGAAGCACGTTGTTTTTATGGTTTCCAGATTATGATGGAAAACATCCACGCCGAAACCTACGCCCTGCTAATTGATACTTATATTAAAGATCCGGAAGAAAAGGACCGTTTGTTCCATGCTATCGATACCGTACCTGCGGTAAAGAGAAAAGCAGAATGGGCTTTAAGGTGGATTGAAAACGGAACTTTTGCAGAGCGTTTAGTGGCTTTTGCTGCGGTTGAAGGTATTTTCTTCAGCGGAAGTTTCTGCTCTATTTTCTGGTTAAAGAAACGCGGTTTAATGCCGGGCTTAACTTTTAGTAACGAGCTGATTTCAAGAGATGAGGGTTCTCACTGCGAATTTGCCTGCTTGTTGTATAGCATGTTAAGCAATAAATTGAGTGAAGAACAGGTTCATGGCATCATCAGCGATGCGGTTGAAATTGAAAAAGAATTTATTACCGATGCTTTGCCGGTTGCTTTAATTGGGATGAATGCAAAATTAATGAGTCAATATATAGAATTTGTAGCCGATAGATGGTTACAGGAATTAGGTTACAAAAAAATATACAACGCAACCAATCCTTTCGATTTTATGGAAATGATCTCGTTGCAGGGTAAAACCAACTTCTTCGAGAAACGTGTTGGGGACTATCAGAAAAGCGGTGTATTAACTGCTGCTGATAATAATAAACAGGCTTTTTCTTTAGATGAAGACTTCTAAGATGGAAGGTTAGAAGGTTGAGGGTGGAAGGTTTTAATCTTGATACCTGATACTCACTACTGGATACTAATAAATAACAAAAATATAAAGTGATCATTAGGTCTTGATACTTAATACTCACTACTAACATTAACTAAAAAATCTCATAAAATATGTTCGTACTAAAAAGAGATGGCCGGAAAGAACCGGTGCAATTTGACAAAATCACAGCACGTATTCAAAAACTTTGCTATGGTTTAAATTCAGATCTTGTGGATCCGATTGACGTTGCCAAAAAGGTAATCGAAGGTTTATACGATGGGGTAACCACGTCTGAGTTGGATAACCTTGCTGCAGAAACAGCTGCCTCGTTAACCACAAAACACCCTGATTATGCTTTGTTGGCCTCGCGTATTGCGGTTTCCAACTTACACAAAAACACCACTAAATCATTCTCGGGTACGATGAAAATGTTGTACGAATATTTCGATCCGAAAGCGCAGAAAGATGCTCCTCTTATCGCTGATGATGTTTATGAGATTATAGAAAAAAACAAGGATATTTTAGATAGTTCGATCATTTACGACCGCGATTTCGGCTTCGATTATTTCGGTTTTAAAACTTTAGAAAAATCGTACCTGTTAAAAGTTAATGGTCAGATTGTAGAGCGTCCTCAACATTTGTTTATGCGCGTTTCTGTTGGTATCCACAAAGAAGATATCGAAAGCGCAATTAAAACCTATAACTTAATGAGCGAGCGTTGGTTTACACATGCTACACCAACTTTGTTCAATGCAGCAACACCTAAACCTCAAATGTCGTCATGTTTCTTGTTAACCATGCAAGATGATAGCATCGAAGGTATTTACGATACTTTAAAACAAACTGCTAAAATTTCACAAAGTGCTGGTGGTATCGGTTTAAGCATCCACAACATCCGCGCAACAGGATCTTATATTGGTGGCACTAACGGTACAAGTAACGGAATCATCCCGATGTTACGCGTATTTAACGATACTGCCCGTTATGTAGATCAGGGTGGGGGTAAACGTAAAGGTGCTTTTGCCATCTATTTAGAGCCTTGGCATGCTGATGTTTTCGAATTCCTGGATCTTCGTAAAAACCACGGTAAAGAAGAAATGCGTGCGCGCGATTTATTCTATGCCCTTTGGATCAACGATTTGTTTATGCAACGTGTTAAAGATAATGGCGAATGGACTTTATTCTGCCCACATGAAGCACCAGGTTTAGCAGATTGTTTCGGTGCGGCATTTGAAGAATTGTATACTAAATACGAAGCCGAGGGTCGTGGCCGTAAAACCATTAAAGCACAAGAACTTTGGTTTGCTATCTTAGATTCGCAAATTGAAACCGGTACCCCTTACATGTTGTTTAAAGATGCAGCGAACAGCAAATCTAACCAACAGAATTTAGGTACCATTAAGAGTTCTAACCTGTGTACCGAAATTATCGAGTATACCTCTAAAGATGAAGTTGCTGTTTGTAACTTAGCTTCTTTGGCATTGCCTCGTTTCGTAATCAACGGTGCTTTCGATCACCAAAAATTATACGATGTAACTTATCAGGCTACTTTAAACCTGAACAAAATCATCGATCATAACTATTATCCTGTACAGGAAGCAGAAAATTCAAACATGCGTCACCGTCCGGTTGGTTTAGGTGTGCAAGGTTTGGCTGATGCCTTTATCTTGTTGCGTTTACCTTTCGAAAGCGATGAGGCTAAACGTTTGAACAAAGATATCTTCGAAACGATTTATTTCGCTTCGATGTCGGCTTCACACGATTTAGCAGTAAAACACGGTCCTTACCAAACGTTTAAAGGTTCGCCATTATCAGAAGGTAAATTCCAGTTTGATTTATGGAATGTTACGCCAGATAGTGGCCGTTGGGATTGGGATGCATTACGCAAAAAAGTAGTTAAAGATGGTGTGTACAACTCGTTATTGGTTGCACCTATGCCAACCGCATCTACTTCGCAGATTTTAGGTAACAACGAGTGTTTCGAACCTTATACTTCTAACATTTATACCCGTCGGGTATTAAGTGGAGAGTTTGTGGTCGTAAACAAACACTTATTGAAAGATTTAGTAGCTTTAGGTTTATGGAACAACGATATGAAAAATCAGATCATATTGGCTAACGGTTCAATCCAGGCTATTGATAGCATTCCAGATTATATTAAAGAATTGTATAAAACGGTTTGGGAGATCAAGATGCGTAACATCATCGATATGGCTGCCGACCGCGGTGCCTATATCTGCCAGTCGCAATCATTAAACTTATTCGTAAACGCACCAAATACATCAAAATTAACTTCAATGCACTTCTATGCATGGGAGAAAGGTTTGAAAACCGGTATGTATTACCTGCGTACACAAGCAGCTTCGCAAGCGGTTAAATTTACAGTAGAAAACCAAGGTGGTAAAGCAATTGAAGCGGTTATTCCTGCTCAAATCCCACAAGATCAGGTAGCAGAAGAAATCGTTGACGGACCAGTTTGTTCAATGGAAGAAGGTTGCATTAGCTGCTCTGGTTAAACCCTTAAATCCCACAGAGGGAGCTTTTAGGAGTAGCCGTCATGCTGAACTTGTTTCAGCATCTATCAGGCAGATCCTGAAATAAATTCAGGATGACGAATCTAATCATATCGTAAGGTTTTGGGCAAACGCTCAAAACCTTATTTTTTGTGCTTACTTTTGTGTTGGTTCAGTAGTTCATTAGCCATTGGTACATTAGTTTCTAAAGCATCAAATACGATTGAACTAATAACCAGTGAACAAATGAACACTACCTTAAAACATAGCAAACACGAAATCATTCCTTGCGAAAGATGTGGAACCGCTATTGAGTGCAAGGCAAATTCATATACCAAATGCCAGTGTAGTGTGGTGCAACTCAGCATTAACGAAGTACAATACATCTCCGAACTCTACGATGGCTGCCTCTGCGCGAAATGCCTGTTCGAACTGCAACAGGAATACAGAGAAGAAATAGGCGTGTAATCTTTCTGGCAGACTCCAAGGTATACGGCTACCAGCCAAATCTATTCATCCTATTGCTAATATTTAAGTTCCTTCGCAATGTTCATTTTTTTGCAATGATTGTCCCCAGATCAGGTCAATTCCATAGGTCTAAAAAAGGACAGGTTTTTCTTTATAATTGTTAAAAGTACAATTAAAATTTTTACAGCTATTACGCCGAAAGGAAAAGATCGTTTTTGACTTATTATAAGCGATTGGTTAAGTAAATCGTAAGAATGTCATCTGCAGTTGGTATTCCTGAAATCGTTCGACTCCATGCTTCTTTTTGGCCTTAAATCCGATCAAAAATAATTTAAAAATAACTGTTAAATCTGGTAACAAAGCATATCATTTGATATCTATATCGTGCTTGATAAATGGTTTATCAGGCCTTAAAAAAAAAGAAAAATATAGAACATTATGGAAGCGCTCATTTCTAATTATTGGTGGGTTTTAGTGGCACTGTTGTGCATCGTTTTATACAAATATATTTTACGTTTCTTATTCGGGATGGTCATCGTACCCGAAGACAGGATCGGGTTGATTACTAAAAAATTCGTGCTCCTGGGCTCTGATCGAGAACTGCCCGACGGACGTATTATCGCCATTAGAGGCGAAGCTGGTTTTCAGGGTAAAACCTTAGCACCTGGGTTGTATTTCGGGATGTGGTTTTGGCAGTACAGCGTAACCATGGAACAATTTACCATTATTCCTGAAGGGAAAATCGGACTCATTATGGCGAAGGATGGTTCGGAAATTCCAACAGGGAACATCCTTGGACAGAGAGTAGAGTCTGATAATTTTCAGGACGCGGTGAAGTTCCTGGAAAACGGCGGACAGCGAGGTAGGCAAACGGCTTATATCACTTCTGGCTCATACCGGATCAACACCATGTTGTTTCAGGTTTCGGTTACCGATATGATCCGGATTCAGGAAAGTATGGTGGGGATTGTGACTACGCTGGATGGTTTACCGATCGAAGCCAATCAGATTGCAGGTAAACTGGTAGAAGGCCATAATAATTTTCAGGATTTTGATGCCTTTATAAAACATGGCGGTAACCGGGGTTTACAACCACAGGTAATTCTGGCTGGTTCGTACAATTTAAATCCATGGGCTATACAGCTGGAAGAAATACCCATGACCGAAATTGCCATCGGTTATGTTGGCGTGGTGATTTCATTTATTGGTAAGGAAGGTGATGATTTAACTGGTGTTGATTTTAAACATGGTAATATTGTGGCCAAAGGATCTAAAGGCGTTTGGTTAGAGCCACTTGGTCCAGGTAAGTATCCCATTAACAAATACATTATGAAGGTAGAACTGGTACCCACCACCAATTTGGTACTCAATTGGGCATCGGCACGTAGTGAAGCGCATAACCTGGATAAAAATCTATCAACTATAACCGTACGTTCAAGAGATGGTTTCCCTTTTAATCTGGATGTGGCGCAGATTATCCATGTACCCACAACCGAAGCGCCAAAAGTAATTGCCCGTTTTGGAAATATGGTGAATCTGGTTTCGCAGGTGTTGGAACCTACCATTGGTAACTATTTCCGTAACTCTGCACAGGGCAGCGATGTAATTGCTTTCCTGAGCACCCGTAAAGAACGCCAGGAATCGGCAAAAGAGCATATCCGTAAAGTGCTTGATGAATATAATGTTAATGCAGTTGATACGCTGATTGGTGATATTGTTCCGCCAGAATCGTTAATGAAAACTTTAACCGATCGTAAAATTGCAGAAGAGCAAAAGGTTACTTACGAAACCCAAAAGCAGGCACAGGAAACCCGCCAGGGGATGGAGAAAGAAACCGCGATTGCCGATATGCAGAAAGATATTGTAAAGGCACAACAAAGTGTAGAGATTGCCGAACGTACCGCAAGTGCAACCGTAAAAAAATCGGAAGGTGATGCCGCTGGGGTAAAACTTGCTGTAGGAGCAGAGGCTGAGGCTACCAAAATGCGTGCGCATGCAGAGGCAGAAGCCACCAAGGCCAGGGCCCAGGCAGATTCGGAGGCGATTAAATTAAGAGCGTCAGCAGAGGCAGAACAGATTTCGTTAACCGGTAGTGCCGAAGCAGGTAAAATTTTAGCGGTAGGTAAATCAACCGCCGAAGCCTATGGACTTGCTGTTAAAGCTTTGGGTGGCGAAAACTTTACCCGTTATAAAATTACTGAGGAGTTATCAAAAGGTAATGTGAAACTTATTCCTGATGTATTGATTGGCGGTAGTGGAGGTAATCACGGCGGTTCAGCTATGGATGGCCTGCTGGGCCTGAAGTTAATGGAACTAATGGATCCTCAAGTACGTAAAGAAGTGGTAGCCGTAGCGGAGATTGTAGAAACAAAACCAAAACCTAAAAAGGATAATATTAATCCTTAAACCATTTAAGTTAGCGGATGAACAGCTCCAATGTTCATCCGCTTTCTTTATTTGTACTTTTTTTTAATACCATTTTTACTTCTGGTATTCGATCTGGCTGGTTTTAGTTTTTAATTTTTTTAAGCAATTGGTAAAGTAACAGACATAATAAGTCTGAAGGTTTGAATTATTTTGATGCTTTACTATCTTTGCCGAGTGAATAAAGTTGTCCTTCTGCTACTTTTCCCGGTACTCATTTTTAACACCTCCGTTCGTGAAGTTATAAAAGCGCCTCAACTTGTTCTTCACTTTTTACAACATCATCAGCTAAATGCGGAAATCAGTTTCATCGATTTTCTTGAAATGCATTACCTGGGCCAGGATTTGGATGACAATGATGATGAAGAAGACATGAAACTTCCCTTCAAAAAAATTGATGGACATCATATTATTTCAGTAGGTGTACCAGAGGAAAAATTTATTTTGTTGAAAGCTGTATGTTTAAATATTTATATCAGAAAATCTTTCGATTATACTAACTGTTACAGTAATCCTGATTTCGGAAGCTTATTCCGTCCACCCATTTCAATAGCTTAAAATTTCTTATTCAAATCTTTTCAGAACCATTTTCTAATGGATTCTGAATACATCTGTTATTTTAATTTAAGCTATTATGTTAAATAAAATTATTGGTTTTTCCATCCGGAATAAACTAATCATTGCTTTGTTCGTATGCTCACTTATTGGGTGGGGTACTTACGAGGTTACCAAGTTACCAATAGATGCACTTCCTGATATTACCGACAATCAGGTGCAGGTGATTACCGTTTCTCCATCTTTGGGCGCTCCAGATATTGAGCGTCTCATTACGTTTCCTATTGAACAGGCCTGTAGCAGTATTTCCGGGCTTAAGCAAATCCGGAGTTTTTCACGTTTCGGACTTTCTTTGGTTACCATTGTTTTCAATGAGGAAACCGATGTTTATTGGGCCAGGCAACAGATTGCAGAACGCTTGCAGCAGGTACAGCAAGAAATTCCACAAGGAATAGGTTCTCCTGAAATGGCACCCGTTTCTACTGGTTTGGGTGAAATATATCAATATGTAGTTCGACCAAAAAAAGGCTATGAAGGAAAATTTAATGAGCAGGAATTGCGCACCATTCAGGATTGGATAGTGAGAAGACAGCTTTTGGGTACGCCCGGAGTAGCCGAGGTATCAAGTTTTGGTGGTAGGTTGAAACAGTATGAAGTTGCTGTGCGGCAAGATCAGCTTAAAGCATATGGACTTACCATTGCTGAAATATTCGATGCCCTGGAAAAAAATAATGAAAACACGGGCGGCGCATACATTGAAAAAGGACCAACTGTTTTATACATCCGGAGTGAAGGATTAACAACCAATTTGGCCGATATCGAAAAAATTGTGGTGAAAACCCTTGATAATGGTATGCCAGTTTTAATGGGTCAGGTTGCCAAAGTTCAATATGGCTCAGCAATACGTTATGGCGCCATGACCTACAATGCCCAAGGTGAGGTTGCAGGTGCTGTGGTAATGATGTTAAAGGGTGAAAATTCTTCAGTTGTAGTAAAACGCGTAAAAGATAAAATTGCGAAAATTCAAACCATGGTTCCTGATGGCGTGGTTATAGAACCTTTTCTTGATAGAACAAAGATGGTTGATAACGCCATCAGTACGGTAGAAACCAACTTAATGGAAGGTGCACTCATTGTCATTTTTGTACTGGTGTTTTTCCTGGGGAACCTTCGTGCAGGTTTGATTGTATCTTCTGTAATTCCATTATCCATGCTTTTCGCCATAATATTGATGAATAAGTTTGGAGTTGGTGGAAACTTGATGTCGCTTGGGGCTATAGATTTTGGTTTAATTGTAGATGGTTCTGTAATTGTGGTAGAGGCCATTCTTCACCGCTTCTCGCACAGTAAGCATTTTAGGGCTATCGGCAAGATCGATCAGAACCAGATGGACGATGAAGTAGAAAAATCAACAGGATCGATGATTAAATCGGCGGTTTTTAGCCAGATTATTATTCTTATTGTTTACCTGCCCATCTTATCATTAGAAGGTATTGAAGGTAAAATGTTTAAGCCCATGGCATGGACCATTGCCTTTGCTATTCTTGGAGCCTTTCTCTTATCCATTACTTATGTTCCAATGATGTCCGCGCTGTGTCTGAGTAAAACCATCAGTCACAAGAAAAACTTAACCGATAAGCTGATGGCATGGATAGAAAGAAAATACCAGCCCATACTGAGTAAAGTACTTCGTTTTCCAAAAAGCATTCTGGTAGTGACATTGTCCTTATTTGCAATATCCATTTTTGTGATGGGCACGCTGGGTGGAGAGTTTATTCCACAATTAGAGGAAGGAGATTTTGCCGTGGAAACCCGTTTACTTACAGGAAGTAACCTCAACAATACGATCGAAACTACGCAAAAAGCTGCTAAAATTCTACTGGATAAGTTTCCCGAAGTACAAAAAATAGTAACCAAAATAGGGAGTGCCGAAGTACCGACAGATCCAATGCCTTTTGAAGCAGGTGATATGATGGTGATTTTAAAACCTAAAAAAGATTGGACTTCTGCCAGCTCATTTCCAGAATTGAGCGCTAAAATGACCAAAGCCGTTGAAGTCATTCCTGGCATTACGGTAGGTTTTCAATTTCCGGTGCAAATGCGGTTTAACGAGCTGATGACTGGTGCGAGGCAAGATGTCGTGTGTAAAATATTTGGGGAAGACCTGGATTCGCTGGCGGGTTACGCCAAACGTTTAGGCGCTATAATTGGCACCGTTAAAGGTGCAATTAATGTTTACGAGGAACAAGTTACAGGAATGCCGCAGGTGGTAATCAAATACAACCGCGATGGAATGGCTAAATATGGCATCAACGTAGGTGATGTTAACCGCGTGGTGAATACCGCTTTCGCAGGTCAGGTGGCTGGTCAGGTTTATGAAGGTGAAAAACGTTTTGATATGGTGGTGCGCCTTGATGAAGCAGCCAGAAAAAATATCAAAGACGTAGAAAATCTGATGGTTTTAACCAAGTCAGGCAATCAGGTGCCTTTAAGCATGGTTGCCAATATCGAAGAAGTGGAAGGGGTTAATCAAATTCAAAGAGAAGATACCAAACGCAGGATAATCGTTGGTTTTAATGTTAAGGATAGAGATGTGCAGTCTATTGTAGAAGAATTACAGCAGAAAGCAGGGGCAAAACTTAACTTATCTAAGGGTTACACCATCTCTTATGGCGGCTCTTTTGAAAACATGACGGCAGCAAAATCACGCTTGGCCATTGTGGTGCCGATTGCATTACTCCTCATTTTCTTACTCCTGTACTTTGCCTTCAGTTCAGTTAAACAGGGACTTTTAATTTATACCGCTATTCCGCTTTCTGCAACAGGTGGCATATTTGCCTTGTGGATCAGGGACCTTCCATTCAGTATCTCCGCAGGCGTTGGTTTTATTGCCCTTTTCGGAGTAGCGGTATTGAATGGGATTTTACTGGTTTCAGAATTTAACCGGTTAAAAAAAGAGGGTTGGACGGATGTAAAACGTATCGTAATCCATGCTACAAAATCGAAACTTCGTGCCGTTTTAATGACTGCATTAGTCCCATCATTAGGTTTTATCCCGATGGCCATTAGTACCGGGGCAGGTGGCGCAGTTCAGAAACCGCTTGCAACTGTGGTTATTGGTGGCTTATTAATATCCACATTATTAACATTATTTGTATTACCCATGTTATATATATTATTTGAAAAGGGCTTCTCGTATTTTAAACCGAAAATTAAACCAGCTGTTATTTTAATAACCGTACTTTTTGGTACTTTAAATACCAATGCTCAAAAGCCAATTGGTTTAAAAGCAGCATTAGATACTGCGGTTAAAAACAATATCTCGTTGCAGATTGCGAAAACTAATGCTCAATATTACCGGCAAATCACCAAAAGCAGTTTTGACGCACCAAAAACAGCAATCAGTTTCGATTATGGCAAATTCAATAGTTTGGCGAATGATAATAAATTTTCTGTGCTACAAACGCTTGATTTTCCAACTGTTTATGCAAGGCAATTTGCTACCCATAAAACAAATTTGCGCATCAGCGAGATTGAAGTTGATGCCCGTCAGCTCGATTTGAAAACCGAAGTTAAATCAGCATACTATAATCTGTTACTGATAAATGAAAAAAAGAAACTGTTGCTTTGGGCCGATAGCGTTTACAGTGCATTTCTGGATAAATCGACCCAGCGGTTTAAATCAGGCGATGTGGATTTGCTGGAACTTCGTACTGCAGAAAATCAAAAGCAGCAAATTAGCAACCAGCTCGAACTACTTAAAACTGATTACGCCATGATGCAGAACAGGTTTAAGTTTTTGTTAAATAGTAATGAAAACTTGCAGCCAATGATGGATAGCTTGCTTTACACTTCGGAGGTTTTATTAAAACAGGAACGAATCAGTCATCCTTTGCTAAAGTTAGGTGAAGAACAATTGGTTCTGGCTAAGCAGCAAAAAGCGCTCGAAAAAAGTAAAATGTTGCCTTCCTTAAGTTTCGGTTA